>OGZW01003975.1_pt1 | contig 10599 bp, 13 predicted proteins | sample 1577001 | NCBI WGS metagenome assembly OGZW01 (sample SAMEA3541519, study PRJEB24748) | human gut metagenome | biome: human gut; feature: human-associated habitat; material: faeces | place: China | collected 2012
GAGGATTCCCATTATTCTTGTTATCACTGTCGTCATCGTCACTGCTACAAGCAGCGAAGAAAGTAAGTACAGGTTGGATACGGTGGAAAACAGATCTTAAATCCAGTCCGGATCGGGATAAAGAAGGGTGAGATCCTGACTTTAGTCGGACCGAATGGAGCCGGAAAATCGACCATTTTAAAGAGTGTCGCCGCGCAGCTTCCCCCTCTGGGAGGCGCGGTTTACCTGGACGGCGCGGACCTTCTGGGAATGAAGGGAACGGAGCGCGCACGGAGGATGGCGGTCATGTTTACGGAAAAGGTTCATGCAGAGTGGATGACCTGCCGGGATGTTGTGGCAGCCGGGCGTTATCCGTACACGGGGCGGTTTGGTGTCCTCTCGGAGGAGGACTGGAAGGCAGTTGATGAGGCGATGGAGGCAGTGCAGGTATCAGAGCTTCGGGAGCGGGACTTCCAGACGCTCAGCGACGGTCAGCGGCAGCGGGTGATGCTGGCGCGGGCGCTCTGTCAGGAGCCGGAACTGCTGCTTCTCGATGAGCCGACTTCCTATCTGGATATCCGTTATAAGCTGGAATTTATGTCGGTCTTGCAGGAGCTGGCGCGCCGCAAGAAGGTGGCAGTCATTTTATCCATTCATGAACTTGATCTGGCGGAGCGCGTCTCTGACTGGGTGCTGTGCGTCAGCCCGGGGCAGGAAAGCCGGTTTGGACGCCCGGAAGAGATGCTGACTCCAGAACATCTTTCCGAGCTTTTCCAGGTCGAGGAAGGGCGCTTCCGTCAGACAGGCGGCAGTATGGAGCTTCCGCGTCCGGAGGGGGCACCAGAGGTGTTTGTGCTGGCAGGAGGAGGAAGCGGGCGCGCTGTCTTCTGGCAGCTTCAGAGAGCTGGAACCACGTTTGCGGCAGGGATCGTATCGGAAGCCGACTTAGATTATCCGGCGGCTTGTACATTGGCGTCCAGATTGATTGCAGTCCCCGCATTTGAAGAAATATCAGAGGAAAAGGAACAAGAAGCCAGAGAATGTCTGGATGCGTGCCAGTGCGTGATTGCGTGCCGCAGGCAGTATGGGGGCTGGGCGGCGGCGAACGACCGGTTGCTGGCGTATGCCAGGGAAAAAGGAAAAAAGATTGAATATCACAACCTTCCGCTTCATAAAATGCAGTAAATCAAAGCATTTTGCCGCGTGGCTGCGTGCAGGGGAGCGGGAGGTTTTTTATTTGATGAAAAGTAAGAAAAGCAGGAAAAAATGGCTTCTAAGCCTTATGGTTGTGATGGGAATCTTTCTGGCGGGGGTCTATGCGGTTGCATGCGGCGGTGAAAAACAGGCAGAAAAATTGCGGGATCTGGAATTTGCCGTCATAGGTCCCGATGAGACGCCGCAGGAGCTGGCGCAGATCATAGAAGAAAAGAAGAACGATTCCTTCCGCCTGACTTACACAAGCGGAAATGACCTCTACATAGCTGCCGGGTACGGCAAGCAGGAGACCGGCGGTTACAGCATTACGGTTCCGGAGTTGTACCTGACGGACAATTCGATCATCGTCAAGACCGAGTTAAAAGGACCGGAGAGAAGCGAGCCGACCGGGGAAGAGCCGTCGTATCCGTATATTGTGCTGCGGACGGAACTGCTGGAGGAACCAGTGGTATTCCAGTAGTTTCCTATGAAACAAAAAAACAGGAACCGGCGAGAGTATCATCCGGTTCCTGTCTTTATGCAGTTTCTGCAGAACGATTTCCGCAGGATTTCCTATATGAGTATAAGACTGGTTTCCTGATTACAGGGAAAGAGCCTCTTTTACCTTGGAAATGATGTGAAGTCCGATGTCTCTGGAAGCATCTACGGACTGAGCGCCGATGTGCGGGGAAACGATGAAGTTGTCGCACTCGAACAGCGGGCTTGCGAATGTATCATCACCTGTCAGACCGCTGCCAGCCAGCTCGTTCTCCATAACGTCTGCTGCGTAGCCGCCGATCTTGCCAGCTTTCAGAGCCTCGTACATGTCTTTCTCGTTTACGATACCACCACGGCTCATGTTCAGAACAACTGCATCATCCTTCATCTCAGCGATGGACTTAGCGTTGAACAGATCCTTTGTCTCTGGTGTCAGCGGTACGTGGATAGATACGAAATCAGCTACCTTTAACATCTCGTCTACGGACATGCCAGTTGCATGCTCTTTCTCGAAATCTTCCGGTTTCAGGAATGGATCGTAAGCAACGACAGTCATACCAAATGCACGACCAAGTTCGCCGACTCTCTTACCGATACGACCGAAGCCCATAACACCCAGAGTCTTGCCGCGAAGCTCACGACCTTCGAATTTATATTTGTTCCACTCGTGTTTTACTTTTACATCGTAGTTAGCTGTGAAAGTACCACGGGAGATATCTAACATCTTGGAAATGGTCAGCTCTGCAACTGCGTTAGCGTTTAAGCCCGGTGCGTTGAAGATCTGGATTCCTTTGGATTTTGCATAGTCCATATCAATGTGGTTCAGACCAACGGAGCAAACGCCGATAACCTTCAGGTTCTTAGCAGCGTCGATGATCTCCTGATCGATCTTCGGATCTACACGCATGATCAGAACGTCTACGTCACCGATTTCAGCTAATAACTGATCCTTGGTGGACGGCAGATTCTCTGCAGTTTTAACTTCCATGTATTTGCTGAGTTCTTCAGCAATACCAGCGTATACTTTGTCAATGATAAGACACTTCATAGTTTAATTTCCTCCGCTCTTATTTTGTAAAATGTACCTATATGCAAGTATACCTAAAATCTGCTGTCCAGTCAAGTCATTTTGCCGTACCAAACAGAAAGTCGTATTCGATTTTTTGTATAACACTTATAAGTAAATGATGGATAAAAAGGTGTTTTTGTAGAAAATGCCGCGGGAGCGATTTATAAATTGTATTTTGAGATAGGGCAGACTATAATAAAGGTACAATGCAGTTCAAAGTCCGGTTCCGGACGGCATTCGATGATTCTGCCCGCAAAGAGGGCATCTGTGATTCACAGAAATATCCGGGTATTTATGAAATTTCATAATGCATTTTTTGTTTCAGGGGAAACTGCGTCCTATGAAACAAAAAAATAGCAGTCATATGATTGATAGTAGTATCTCGAAAGAAGAGTGTGATTTAAAGATTGATTTCGATAATAGTTATGTAGTTTACATATCACAAAAAAAGCAAGAGTTACTTTTTGATGGTGAAGTTAAAAAGATTGAGTATGCAGATTTGAATCAAATTAAAGAATACATTTCTAAACTAAGATAGGGGTAAAAGCATTATTAAACCTAAACATATGCTAGAGATGAATTATGATAAGTTTTAAGTGATAAGAAAACGTCAAGGGCGTGATGTGTTTCGATGAAATAGCAAGTCCCTGACGTTTTTTACTTTATAAAATTATTTGGATTCTTTATTAAGAAAATATAAAACCTGATGCTGATGTGGGTCTTTAACCACAGGAGCAGGAAAATCTACATTTCTAAACCACCATTTAAATACCACAAAATACAATACCGTTGCTAAAAGAATACCGCATATAACATCAATTACCGAATGCTGTTTTAAAAACATAGTAGATAAGCATATCAGTACAGATAGTATAAGGGACAGATGTTTAATTGTCTGTCGCGGTATCAGCTCCTTCATATGAGGGCTTTTAACCAGACATATATGAGTTGCTATTGTGGCAAAAACATGTATGCTTGGACATACATTGGTTGGTGTATCCTTATCATATAAAAAATGTACCAAATCAATTAATATATTGCTTCTGGACACATTATCCAGTCTAAGTTCAAGACCGTTGGGATAAAGGGTACATACCAAAAGTGCAATTGTCATTCCCGTAAATTCATATGCACAAATTCTGTAAAATTCGTTTTTGGAATGATAAAACAAAAAAACGAAAACTGCCGGAACGTATAAAAACCACAACAAATACGGTATAACGAACCATTCGCAAAAAGGAATCATGTCATCTAGGGGACAATGTAAAATATGTAGTCCCGGGTAATCTGCCGAAATATTCTTTTCTAACATAATAAACCAGGGCATATATTGCTGTTTATGGTAAAAAATCTGACGGCACATCAGAAACTAATATTCTTTATTTTGACCCTACTGCTATTGCATATTATAGCTTTACAAATAATCAATTTTTGTTTGGTTCAAATTATGAGTATGATTCACAACGTCTTTTATTTAAATTCGATTCTTCTGATAATAAAACTGAATCTGTTGGTTATGGTGGTTGGTCTGTTACTAAACCTAGTGGCTTCCAAAAACCTGAATGTCGTGCATTAATTAATCTTAATGACTATGTTCAAACGTCTGTTAAAGTATATTTTCATACAAAAATATATGATTTTGACAATTTAGAAAACGAATTAGACCCTAACGCCCCACCAGTTCCCTTTACTGTTGATTACTCCCCTGCTCTCTCTGAGGGCATGAGCCGCAAGGGAACTCTTGTAGCTCCGGGTGCAAGTAATGACGGACAGGAAATTGAAAGCAATGGTCTTAACGTCCGTGTCACACTAACGGACGAATTTTTAAAACTCCGTAACAGCTATGATGAACTTAAAGATTATACATATGAATTTGTATGTTATATTACTACTTCCCCCCCTGAAAAGTCGTCTTATGAAGAAAGCGTTAAAAACGCTGTTTATACCTCGTTGGACTATGGCAAATATATGTATACTACAAGCGGCGTTGTTGATGATGTTACGGACGATAATAAAGAGCCTACGGAATGGATAAAGGCAGAGGGCATAAATGCAGGTTACATTATTGGTAAGGGTGGCTCTGTCAAGAATGTTACTATCAATCTTGAAAATCTTGATAGTTCACAGTTCACAGCCGATACAAAGCTTTATATCGTGGTATATGGTCGCTTGACCTCTCTTTCAGTTCCTACTCCTGATTATTTTGACCTTGACAATCAAGGCTATCTGTGCAATCAAGGTAGCTTAAACTCAAAGCAGATTGTTACAGTAAATGCCGACCCCGAAACAGGCGAGGGAATAGACGTTGTAATGCCTGATTACTATTGCGTAACGTCAACGGCGTTCAATTATAAAGATTATCCTGAATATAAGCCGAAAATCTTCAAGAATGGTGCTGAAATGGATACAAACAAGCCGTTTACTGATTATCTTGATAAGAAGTTGACCCCTGATTATATGTATGATTATGATATGGATAAAAAGGGCGAAAGTGGTCTTGCTCCTGACGATTTCAAGAAATATGAGGAACAAAAAAATCTTGATAAAAATTTCGGTTCGTTTGATTTTGGTTTGGATAGTATTAAATCAGTGTTTGACGGCTCGTCCGACTTCTTCAAGTTTTTAACTGCAAGCATAGGTATCTTGCCCACAACGTTCTTAACTATCCTTATCGCTTTCTTTGTTGTCATGTTGGCAATTTGCGTTGTTAAATGGGTATTGAAGTAGGGGGTGCAATATGGATTGGTTTTCACTCATGAAGTCGCTTTTTGTTTCAATTCAACACTTAATGTGTTTGCGTATTCGTTTCGGTGAATTTAGTTTTACAGTAGGTGCAATGATTGTTGGATTGTTTGTTATATCCTGCTCCGTTGCTCTGCTAAAATATCTTTTTCACAATACATAAGGAGTTGTTAAAATGGTTGCAATATTAAAATTATTCGTTCTTTCACTAATAGTCATTTTGGCTATTAGTGCATTTCTCGGCGTGGTGGCGTTCTTTATGGACTTGCACGCCTTTAAATCTGAAAAAGACTTGTCGCTCCCTCGAAAAAGGCTAATAGAAGCTTTATATGAGGAACAGGAGTTAAAAAAGCAATCGGCTGAACAGCCGCAGGACACACCACAGAGCGACAAGCAAGAGCCTGAGAAAGAGGGGTGGTAAATGTGTTATATGATGTTCAAAACGCTTGCTATCAGCTTTTAAGACTTCTTGGCTGTGACTTAGCCGCTATTGACGTTATCAAAACGTGGAAACAATTCGGCGTGTTGTGCTTGGAATTTGTCTTTGCCTGCATTATGCTGTTTCTGCTGTGGAAAATGCTATACAATGCTATGATACGATTTTTCAATCCTCGGAGGTGATAGCCGTGTGGACTATTCTTGCTTTGTACATTATTTCTGTTATACTTTATTTTATTTTTAATTGGGGTGATAAATAAATGGTTCTTTTCGATTACTTCGTTCGCCTGCCGTCCTTGGCGGCTTATGTAGCTTATGATAAGGCTACAAGCCTTTATTTCAACTGGTCGCAAATATTCAACGGTTGGGGTATACACTTATTTGTTGGCAAATTCGGAGCAGGTAAAACCTCTCTTATGGTCGCTGAAGCTTATGAACTCTGTCGCAAATATCCGCAACTGCATATATTAACAAATATCAATATCAAAAACTTCCCCGATTATACGGAGATACTCCCCTTGAACACTGCACAAGATATTCTCAACGCCCCTAAAAATACGCTTGTGCTTATTGATGAGATAGGCACTATATTCAATAGCCGTGACTTTTCGGGCGGTAAATGTGCCGTTCCTAAACCGCTATTTCAGCATTTGTGCCAATGCCGTAAACGGCGTATGATGATATATGCAACTGTGCAACGTTTCAACTTGCTTGACAAACAAATAAGGGACATCACCGCAGACGTTACCGCTTGCCATACGCATTTCAAACATCCTTTTTGCCGTATACAGACAGGTTACACATATGACATTGAGGAATACGAGTTATATTCTGAAAATAAGGCTTATACGCCTGCACAGATGTACAATAGAACATATCTACAGACAAATAAACGCCGTCAGCTCTACGATACATCACAGCTTGTCACGAATATGTTACAAAAAGAGTATTTGTCTGATGAAGAGATACTCGCCAATCGTGAGGGCATAGAGCCTAACACACAGCCACTTGACCGAAAGCAAAAGAAATCTATACGCAAGCGGAAAAATGCTTGGTAATGAAACAACTCGCAGTGGTTGCCGTGAGGCTCACTGCGAGTTGTTGTTGTCTTTGTTGTTAATCATCAGCAGATTGCTATTAACTGTGTTCTGCTGTATCTGTCTTAATAATTCCGTTTGTTTCTCTTCTTCTCGTCTTATCGCTTTGCTGTTGCCTGCTGTTTCAAATATAGCACATATCAACAGTATCACAATGACTATTTTCACGATAAGTATAACAACGCTTATTGACGTCATAGCCTCCAACGCTGTGAATATTTCTTCCATACTCTCACCCCTCGTCTGTATGTGTCTTTATAATAATGTGGCTGTCCTCTGCTGATTTTATCTCCTGTCTGACAGCATATTTCAAATACCCTGCCTTTGACATTCCTAGTTCTTTTGCTCTGTCCTCTATCATTCTGTTAAACCCTTTAGGTGCTTTAAATTGCACTTTCTCTGTGTTTTCCTTATCCCATTTATCACGGGCTTTTCTTTGTGCTTCTGATACTGCCATTAAATCACCACCTTGCTATTATTATACATCATAATTTAGTAAATGTCAACAATTATCTCTACGGTATCCCGTAACAGTTTCTTTACAAATAGTTTACTCTATATATGTATATTTATACGGTATCCCGTAGTATAATATATACAGACAAAGGGAAAGCGGATAACCCACAAACCGCAGAAGGGTTGATTAAAATGAAAAAATTTGAAACATTAACTGAGTACGAAATACTCGACGCAACTTATTCTTACTATCTCCTCAAGTGGGGTAAGGAAATGGATTTCCTTGAAAAAAATCCTGATGACATAATTGCAAAATCAAGATTACCCGAACTTCGTAAAATTCTTGATGAACTTGCTTTCGAAATTGTTAAGCTTAAAAATCAGTAACAGTTCTAGGGGTTGACTGTTTCAGCCCCACCCCATTAATCAAATTTGAAAGGATTGCTGAAAATGACTATTTCAAACTACTATGTCCGTGAGTATCCGTGTCTGCACCCCCCACTCCCTGACCGGCAGAAAGCGTGTCATAAGTGCGCCTGCTGCCATCAGTGCAATACCAAGGGGCAGTGCCACACCTGTCAAGGCAAGGAATGCACCAAGCGGGAGCAACGCCTTGCTCACGACACCCAAGATGGTGCCAAGAATGTACTTGATCTTGTCTCCTATCGAGTCCCAGTTCAGTTTCTTCTGCGCCACGAGAGAGATTGCGCCAACCGCAATCAGCGCAATACCAAGCGGCAATGCCACACCGGTCAGGGCAAGAATGATACCTAGGGGGAGCAAAGCCTTGCTGGCAGTGCTGAGGATTGTACCGAGTACGCCGGATGTACCATCCTTCACTTTGTTCCAATTCAGTGCAACTGATGTTACAAGCGCAATCGCGCCTGCTGCAATCAGTGCAATGCCCAGAGGTAGCATCACACCGGTCATCGTGAGCACTACGCCCAGCGCGAGAAGTGCGCCACCAGCAAAGGCTGCAATCGTGCTGATGACCGATTTCACATTGCTTGACAAGCCTGACCAGTTAAGTGCAACCGTAGCCGCAAGCTCAACGCCAACCTGATTCATATTAGCAGTAAGTGTCTCGTTAGAATTTTCAACCTGCTTAACTGCACTGTCAACAATCTTTATATTATCGCCAAGACTTGTTGCATCACTTGTTATATCTGATACTGACTTATTAACTGTTGATACCTTCTCAATATTAAGCTGTATAAGTTCAACTGTTTCTGTAATTGATTCAAGCATTTCATCTGATGTAGCCTCAAGATGTGAAAGTGCTTCCATAATACTGTTAGAAGAGTCTTGAGTTCCACTGCTTAAGCTTCTTATCTGGTCAGCAACAACAGCAAAGCCCTTTCCTGCCTCTCCCGCTCTTGCCGCCTCTATTGAAGCATTAAGTGCAAGAAGATTAGTCTGTGAAGTAATTCCTTCAATAGTACTTGTCTCCTGCTTAACATTTTCAAATTCCTTCTTAAATGTTTCAAGAATAGTCTCAATCTTGCTTGATAATACTGACATTCTGTTAGTAATATCAACAACCTCTGTAAGCTCATCAGCACTTAAGTCTGCATGTTCAACTGACTTCTCAATAAGCTTTGAGAATTCCTCCATAAGATCTGATACATCTTTAACCTGAGTATCAATAACCTTAGTCATCTCTATTGATGAAACTGTCTTATCATTAAGGATATCATTATTCTTTGCAAGTGTTCCCATATCCTTAACTACATTGTTAGCACCCTGTTTATTCTCATCTGCAAGTTCTCTTACAACTGTAACACCATCAACAATTGAATTACTTGCATCTTTAACCTGCTCAACTGTCTGTACAACCTGTGCCAGCTCCGATTCAATCGACCCCGTCAATGCACCATCTGACTCAACCAGATGTCTTATCGCCATATTAGTACAAGCAAAACAACATAATACAATCGCAAACTGAAGTGCACACTCCTCACTTGCAACAAAATCCATCATTCCCTTAGCCACACCTTTGTAAATATTACTGCTGATTAATACAAACAATGTAAACCACATAATCATCTTTATAAACTTAGGATCTTTGTACAATATAAGAATTGATAATAATGGAAGAATAAATATATAAGAAATCTTATCGAGTGCTGTCCATGCTATAACAGCGTAGAATAAAAGATAACATATACCTAATACCCATTTGTACTCTTTAGCTGCCTTACCCTTAATCATAGATACTATATATCCTGTTATGTAAGTAACCCAGCCTACTACTGTAAATGCTATAAAATATCCCCTTGCAATTTCCCCATTCTTTGTCTTGATACCATAATATATGGTCGCAATAAAAATAAGAGCAAGCCAGGTTATACCTGCTCTTTTGTTGGCTTTCGCCCTAAAAAATGATTCATCATACTCCTGCATATGCATTGTCCTTTCACTGATGTTAGTTTATCATTGATTTCTGTATTCTATTGTCGTCACAAATACTTAAATGATGTTTTTATAATACCACATTTTTATCTATATTCATAGTACATTATTGCTTTCACAATTTATATTTTATAATTAGTTGTAGGTAATGGGCGTACTGGAAACGCGTAACCTCGACTTCCGCAACCTCATCATGCTGTCCCTCAACGAAGGGCAGCTCCCCAAGGCGGGCGGCGATTCGTCTTTCATCCCCTATAACCTGCGCAAGGCGTTCGGCATGACTACCATCGAGCATAAGAACTCCGTGTATGCCTACTACTTCTACCGCCTCATACAGCGTGCGGAGAACATTACCTTGCTGTACAATACGGCATCCGACGGACTGAACCGGGGTGAGATGTCGCGCTTCATGCTCCAGTTTCTCGTCGAGTCTCCCCACGACATCTCACGCCAATATCTGGAAGCCGGACAATCTCCCCAACAAAGCCTCAAGATTGAAATACGCAAAACGGACGAGGTACTGCAACGGATGTACAACGCATACGACATCCGCCGGCATCCCAACGCACTCTTTTCGCCTTCGGCACTTAACACCTACCTCGACTGTCGGCTCAGATTCTACTACCGCTACGTTGCTGGACTGAAAGCTCCCGACGAGGTAAGCGCAGAGATAGACTCCGCCCTGTTCGGAACCATCTTCCACCGTTCCGCCGA
>OGZW01003977.1_pt1 | contig 10597 bp, 10 predicted proteins | sample 1577001 | NCBI WGS metagenome assembly OGZW01 (sample SAMEA3541519, study PRJEB24748) | human gut metagenome | biome: human gut; feature: human-associated habitat; material: faeces | place: China | collected 2012
GCTGTTGACTTGTTTACCTCTCTGCTTTTTTTAATGCCCTGCGCTGGGCGAGGATGCCCGGCAGGATCGCGCACAGCGAGCCTGCGAGGAAGCAGACGATGCCGATGACCATGTTGAGAGGAATTTCCTCCTTGAGGAAGATGAGCGCGAAGATCGGCGCCAAAATGGGCTTTAAGAAGAAAATGAGCGACGCCTCCTGCGCGGACGTCTTTTCCATCGCCATCATGTGGCAGACGAAGCCCGCCGCCGAGTTGATGCAGCAGATATACAGCAGCGCCGGGAGAGCGGAGAGGGGAATGTTCTCAAAGAGAGGAACATCGACGAAGATATCCAGCCCGACGGAGCCGTACAGCGACGCACCCGCGGCCGTGCGGCCGAAGAGCAGGAGCAGCACCAGCTCCGACGCGCCGAAAAGAAAGCTCAGGCACGTGACGGCGATGCCGCCGAAGCGCGGCGTGCGCTTTTTGCCGAACACGCTGTAAAAGGAGAACATAGCGGCGGATAAAATAGCGAGCAGCGCGCCCGTGGGGTCAAGCGAAGCATGGATGGGGTCGATGATGATGAGCGCCGCCAGCAGCTCTAAAATGAGCGCAATGATGTGGTTGCGGTGGATCTCCTCGCGCAGAAAGAGGTGGGCGAACACCGTGACGAAGATCGGGTTGCAGGAGAAGATGACCGCAACGACCGACGCGCGCGTATACGTGACGGACATCTGATAGAGCGACATCGCGATGACGACGCACAGAAAGCCAGAGAGCGCGAAAAAGCCGATATCGCTTCGTGTCAGCGAGGCATTTTTCTTCTTTATCGAGCGAACGGCGAACGGAATGAGCAGCAGGCCGCCGACGAGAAAGCGCAGGCAGGTGATCTGCATGGGTGCGAACACGCCGTGCACGGTTTTGAGCATGACCTCCATCGTGCTGAAGATCACGGCACAGAGAACGATATAGACATAGCCGGAGCGGGAACGAGCCATGATGAGATCCCCCTTTTTTATCCAAACGAAAGCAGTATATGCCATTTTCTGCCCAAAGGCAAGGCCGTGCTTGACAAAAACTGAATTTGAGATATAATAACCAGAGTTAAACGCGATGATGAAGTCAGCTCCGCAAACGGGCCTGAAAGCGAGAGGGAAACGGTGAAAGCCCTCGGTGACCGGTGCGCAGCAGCCGCTTTGGAGCAGTCCGCGAGGAGCGGAACGTCTCGTCCCCGTTACTGGACGGCTAAGATGCTTTCCCATGCGGAAGGATAATTAGGGTGGTACCGTGAAGTGTCAAGTCTTCGCCCCTATGTGTAGGGACGGGGACTTTATTTTTTTGGAAAGGGAAAAAATATGCGCAGAAGAGTGTGGCTTTTTGTGTCGGCTGCGGTGCTGTTGCTGCTCCTGAGCGGCTGCCGCGGCAACAAGCTGCCCGACGGCATGGACGAGGACAGCGTTTCGAGCGCGGGGCTTGCCGTCATGTCGCAGTTGACGAAGGGCGAATATGAGACGGTCTACGACGCGCTGCGCGAGGATGTGCGCGAACAGACGAGCGCAGACGCGATCCGGACGATGATGGAGACCGCGGCCGAGGGGCGCGGCAGCTTCAAAAAGGTCAAGGATTCGATGGTAACGGGCGTGACGGACGCCGACGAGCCGCACGGCATCGCCGTCATCCGCGCGAAATACGACAAAAAGTCCGTCATCTTCCGCATCGCCTTTGATACGGAGATGCACCTGATCGGACTGGACGTGAGAGGGAAGTGAGCACGTGGCAAGAAAGATCGTCGATATGACAAAGGACCCGCGCGGCGGACAATTTGCATATTTCCGCTCGATGACCGACCCCTGGGCGGGCATCACGGTCCCGGTGGATATTACAGAGCTTCTCGATTCGCTCCATGGACGCCCGTTTTTCCTAAGCTTCCTCTACGCGGTGATGCGCGCGGCGAACGCCGTGCCCGAGCTGCGGAGAAGGCTGCTTCCCGACGGGCAGGTCGTCGAATACGACCACTGCGACCCGTCCTACACCGTGATGAAACCGGACGGCGCGGGCGTTTATGTCTACTGCCTGCTTGAGGACGATCTGTCGTCTTACGAAAAGTTTGTCGCCGAGGGGAAGCGGCGGCAAGAGGAGACGCTTGCACGCGGCACACTGACAGAGGACGGCGACGTGCTGGCGAATTTCTTCGTCTCCTGTGTGCCGTGGCTCTACTACACGCAGATCAAGGAGCCGGCCGGCGGCGCGGACGACAGCAATCCGCGCTTCGCCTGGGGAAAATACCGCGAGGAAAACGGCCGCACGATGCTGCCGATGTCGCTTTTTATCAACCATGCGCTCTGCGACGGCTGGCACGTGACGCAGTTTTACCGCAATCTTGACCGCGAGCTCGCAGAACTGAGCGCATACCTGAAAGCCCGAAACGAACAACAATAAATTTTACAATAGAAGGAGAAACCAACTTATGTCTCAGCCCAAGTATTACGGTCTCAACGAGCTGCGGGAAATGTTCCTGCACTTTTTTGAGACAAAAGGCCATCTGCGCCTGCCCAGCTTTTCCCTGATCCCACAGAACGACGCGTCGCTGCTGCTCATCAACTCCGGTATGGCGCCGATGAAGCCGTTCTTCACCGGCGAGCAGGAGCCCCCGCGCCACCGCGTGACCACTTGCCAGAAGTGCATCCGCACCGGCGACATCGAGAACATCGGCCACACCGCGCGCCACGGCACGTACTTTGAAATGCTCGGCAACTTCTCGTTCGGCGACTATTTCAAGACCGAGGCCATCCACTGGGCGTGGGAATTCCTGACGAGCCCCGAATGGGTCGGCCTCGACCCGAACCGCCTGTATCCCTCCGTCTTTGCCGGCAACGAGACCACACCCGCCGACGACGAGGCGTTCCGCATCTGGCACGAGGAGATCGGTATCCCCGAGGACCGCATCTTCAAGTTCGGCAAGGAGGACAACTTCTGGGAGCACGGCTCCGGTCCGTGCGGTCCCTGCTCCGAGATCTACTACGACCGCGGCGAAAAGTACGGCTGCGGCAAGCCCGGCTGCACCGTCGGCTGCGACTGTGACCGCTATATGGAGGTCTGGAACATCGTCTTCTCCCAGTTCGACAACGACGGTCACGACCACTACACCGAGCTCAAGCAGAAGAACATCGACACCGGCATGGGCCTTGAGCGTCTGGCTGTCGTGTGCCAGGACGTCGACTCGCTCTTTGACGTCGACACCGTGATGAATATCACGAACAAGGTCACCGAAATCACCGGCGCGAGCTACGGCCAGAGCCGCGAGAAGGATGTTTCGCTGCGCGTCATCACCGACCATATCCGTTCCGCCTCCTTCATGATCTGCGACGGTGTGCTGCCCAGCAACGAGGGCCGCGGCTATGTGCTGCGCCGTCTGCTGAGAAGAGCGGCCCGCCACGGCAAGCTTCTCGGCGTCGACCGCCCGTTCCTCTATGAGGTCGTGGACACGGTCGTGCACGAGAACGAGGGTCACTATCCCGAGCTGCGCGAGCGTCAGGCCTATATCACCAAGGTCATCCGCACGGAGGAGGAGAACTTCGCCAAGACCATCGACGGCGGCATGAAGATCTTCACCGAGCTGCTTTCCGCCCACAAGGAAAAGGGCGAGACCGTCTTCTCCGGCGCGGATGCGTTCAAGCTGTACGATACCTACGGCTTCCCCATCGACCTGACGGTCGAGATGGTCGAGGACGAGGGGATGACGCTCGACCGCAAGGCCTTCGACCACGAGATGCAGGAGCAGAAGACCCGCGCTCGCGAGGCGCGCAAGGCGCTCGGCGACCTCGGCTGGGCGGGCGTTGAGTTCGGCAAGGACGTGCCGTCCACCGAATTTGTCGGCTACGATCACGACAGCATCGACGATGCGAAGATCGTCGCGCTGGTGGTCGAGGGCGAGCAGGCCGAGGCCATGATGAGCGGCGTGGAGGGCATCGTTGTCCTCGACAAGACTCCGTTCTACGCCGAAATGGGCGGTCAGATCGGCGACACGGGCATCATCCGCTGCGGCGAGGCCGTGTTCGAGGTCTCGGACGTCCAGAAGAACAAGGGCGGCAAGTTCATGCACACCGGTAAGGTCATCCACGGCAGCTTCCAGCTCGGCGACACGGTGACAGCGTCCATCGACGCGGAGCGCCGTATGGCCATCCGCCGCGGCCACACCGCGACACATCTGCTCGACGCCGCGCTCAAGGCAGTGCTCGGCGACCACGTGCATCAGGCCGGCTCTCTGGTCGAGCCCGACCGTCTGCGCTTCGACTTTACGCATTTTGAGTCCATCACGCCCGAGCAGCTGCTCGCGGTCGATACCTTCGTCAACGACGCGATCCTGCGCGGCATCCCCGTTGTGACTGAGGTGCTGCCCATCGAGGAAGCGAAGAAGAAGGGTGCCATCGCGATGTTCGGCGAAAAGTACGGCGACGTCGTGCGCGTGGTCGAGATGGGCGATGTGTCCATGGAGTTCTGCGGCGGCACGCACCTTGACAACACCGCCAAGGTCGGCCTCTTCCGCATCAAAAGCGAGGGCAGCGTTGCCTCCGGCGTGCGCCGCATCGAGGCCATCACCGGCCGCCAGACGCTCGAAGAGCTCAGAAACGGTCAGGAGAAGCTCATGCGCGCAGCACAGCTTCTCAAGACCACGTCGAACGAGCTCGAGAGCCGCATCGGCGGTATGCTCAGCGAGATGAAGGAGATCAAGAGCCAGCTTGAAAAGTTCAAGGAGCAGGCTTCCCTCGGCGAGGCGCGCACGTTCCTGACCTCCGCCAAGGAAGTGAAGGGCCTGAAGCTCGTCACCGCCCAGCGCGACGGCATGGACGCGAACGCCCTGCGCAAGCTCGGCGACTTCCTGCGCGACAAGGAGCCGAAGATCGTCGGCGTGCTCGCCTCCGTCAACGAAGGCAAGGTGACGCTGCTGGCAGTCTGCGGCAAGGACGCGGTCGCAAGCGGCATCAAGGCGGGCGACATCATCAAGAACATCGCGCCCATCTGCGGCGGCAAGGGCGGCGGCAAGCCGGACAGCGCCATGGGCGGCGGCACCGAAGTGAGCAAGGTCGACGACGCGCTCGCGGCGGTGGATGATCTCATCCTGAGCAAGCTGGGGTAAGACGATGCTGCCGAAGGACCCGGCGATGCTGCTGAGCGTCGTGAATACAAAGCTGCGCGATTTTTACGATTCTCTTGATGCGCTGTGTGACGATCTGGACGTTGCGCGCGAGAGCGTCGAAAAAGCGCTTGCAGGCATCGGATACACCTACGATGCCGAGAAAAATCAATTTATGTAAAGCAATATCACATCACAGAAGAAAGGAGAAGTATCATGTCTGACGTTTTGAAGTATGACGATTCCTGCCTTTTTTGCAAGATCATCAAGGGAGATATCCCGTCGAACAAGGTCTACGAGGATGACCTCTGCTATGCCTTCAACGATATCGCGCCGCAGGCACCGGTGCACTTCCTTGTGATCCCGAAGGAGCACATCGCGTCTGTTGCGGGCGTGAGCGCTGAAAACAGCGCCGTCGTTGCGCATATCTTCGAGGTCATCGCGGGGCTCACCAAGGAGAAGGGCATCGAGAGCTACCGCGTCGTGTCCAACATCGGCGAGCAGGCGGGGCAGAGCGTGCCGCACCTGCACTTCCATGTGCTGTCCGGCCGCGACATGACGTGGCCTCCGGGCTGATTGTTTTCCCGTAGGGGAAGCGAAATTGGCAGCGCGGCAGCGCTGCATCCATTCCCTGCGCCGCGCAGGGGATGCGGATAAGGGAGGGGTATCTCTTTTTCAAAAAGAGATACCCCTCCCTTACACCCTCCCAGAGAAAATTCGCATTGCGGGCTTGTAGCTTGAAGAGCTGCACGCGCTGCGCAATCAGGTGCGGTGTACATGGCTTCGCCATGAACCCCTACGTTTCGTTACATATCTCAACCGCGCCTTACTATCGTGAGGCGCGAGTGACGTTTGCTCGGCGGCAGACTGCGTGCCGAATGCGGCATTGCTGGCGCTCGCCGCATTGAGAAGTGCCACGATAGACGGAAATTAAGTTGTACTCCTACAAGATGGGCAGAGCGGCAGCGGATAGTAGGAGTAGGTCAAATCGTATCGCAGCTTCAAACGCGGCAGCGCCGCGCTATGGGCAGTGCAATCGGCAAGCATTGAAGTTCTTCGAGCTGCTCGCTTGCAATGTGGACCCTTTCTCTTGGGGGTCAAAGGGGGATATTCTCTTTCCGAGGAAAGAGAATATCCCCCTTATCCGCATCCCCTGCACGGTGCAGGGAATAAGCATTTGCCCCTTGGCAAAAGCAATCGTTGCTGCTATACTACAAAAGGCTCCGTTTGGACACAATTACCGGAAATAATGTTGCCGTTTGGTAGCATTGTACCGGGTGATTGTTTATGGATACCAAACGACTGCGTGACCTGCGCGAGGACAATGACAAAACGCAGCAGCAGATCGCAGATATGCTCAATATGCACCGCAGCGTGTACCGCCGCTACGAGAGCGGCGAGCGCGAGATCCCCGTGTGGGCGGTCATCAAGCTCGCCGACTACTACCGCGTCAGCACCGACTATCTGCTCGGACTGACGGACGACCCCGCGCGCCGATGAGGGTATTGGCGATTTTCTGCGCGGCGTTCGCGGCCGGCATCGCGCTCTCGCAGTATTTGCTGAGCGCGCAGTGGGCGCTCATTTTGTGCGGCGGATTTGCCGCCGCTGCGCTCATCATGGGACTCTGCGGCTGCGCAAGCAAACGCGGAGATTGGGCGAAGCGCGCATTTTTGTGCGCGCTGGGGCTTGCCTTCGCGTTTGGGTACAACACGCTCTATGCGCACTTCATCAAATCTCCGAACGACGCACTGCTCGGCACGCAGGACACGGTCGAGGTCGAGCTTCTGAGCTATGCCGAGGAGACGAGCCACGGCGCGAAGGTCACGGTGAAGATCTTGAACCGCGGCCTGCCGGGGCGGGCCATCTACTACGGTGACAGCGACCTTCTGGACCTTGCGCCCGGCGCGCACGTGACGGCGGAGGTGCTGCTCAACAGCGCGACCGACCCGACGGGGAAGGGGCTGCATCTGCGCAACTTCACGGCCAAGGGCGTTTACATCCTGCTTTATCAGCGCGGCGACCCGACTTATGACGACACAAACGCGGGCGCGCTCAAGTATCTGCCGCAGCGCATCGCAAGGACGCTCGGCGAGACCATTGAGCGCAGCTACAGCGAGCGCGAGGGCGCATTTCTGCGGGCGCTGCTGCTGGGCGACAAGAAATATCTCGACGAAGAGGACGCGAGCAACCTCTCTGAGGTCGGCCTTTCTCACGTGATGGCGGTCTCGGGCCTGCACTGCTGCTTTCTTGCCTCGCTGATCGGCGCGCTCATGGGCGGCAGGCAGCGAAAACTCCGCTGCGCCGTGACCATCCCGCTCATTTTCCTCTACGCCTTTGTCACGGGGCTGACGCCGAGCATCCTGCGTGCGTGCATCATGATCTCAATGGGCATGATCGCGCCGCTTTTAGGGCGCGACAACGACCCGCCGACCTCCATCTCGTTTGCGCTGCTGCTCATCCTGCTCAAAAATCCGTTTGCTATCGCGAGCATCAGTCTGCAGCTCTCGTTTTCTGCGGTGTCGGGCATCATCTGGCTGACGCCGAAGCTCACAAAGCTTGCCCACGGCAGAAATAAGCTCGTGCGCGCGGGGATGTTGTCGTTTTCCACGACGCTCGGCGCGATGGTGTTTTCCACGCCGCTCGCGTGCTACTATTTCGGCACGCTTTCCATCGTGTCGCTTTTGAGCAACCTGCTGTGCCTGTGGCTTGTGAGCGCCGTGTTTGCGCTGGGGCTTGTTTCGGTGCTGCTTGCGGCGGTCGTGCCGCAGCTCGGCGCAGTCTGCGCCTTCGTGCCGACGCTCGGCATCCGCGCGGTGCTGTGGATCGCGGGACTTTTGGAGGAGCTGCCGTTCCACGCCATTTACTTCAACACGGCATTTTCCGTCGCGTGGCTTGCGTATGTGTACGCGATCTTCGCGGCCTGCGCGCTGGCAAAGCGCGGCAAGTACCGCTATTTTGCGGCGGTGGGACTTTCGGTCGTGTCGCTTTTCGCTGCGGCAAAGGTCAACGCGCTGCACTATGAAGAGGGCGGGCTGAACGTCGTTGCGCTTGACGTGGGGCAGGGGGAGAGCGTGCTGCTCATCTCCGAAGGTCACGCGGCGCTGGTGGACTGCGGCAGCAAGAATTCCTACATCGACGCCGGCGCGATCGCGGCGGACTATCTGCGCTCCGCGGGCGCAACGCTTGATTCGGTGGTGCTGACGCACTATCACGAGGATCACGCCAACGGCCTTGCCGCGCTCTTCGCGCGCATGGACGTCGAGACGATCTACCTTGCCGATATCGACGCGGGCGAGGGCGACCGCGACGAGGTCGAGGCGCTCGCCGGGCGTTACGGCGTGGATATCCACTATGTTACCGAGGTGACGGACGTGGCAAACGGCGCATCGACCATGACCATCTACCCGCCGGTGGGCGACAAGGGCGCGAACGAGCTGGGGCTGACGATTTTGTGCTCGCTCGGCGACTTCGACACGCTCATCACCGGCGACATGGACGGAAAGACCGAGACAAAGCTTGTCGAGACCTATGATTTACCGGATATCGAGGTGCTGCTCGTCGGGCATCACGGCTCAAAGTATTCGTCCAGCACGACGCTGCTCGAATCGGTGACGCCGGAGGTCGGCGTCATCAGCGTAGGCGACAACAGCTACGGCCACCCGACGGAGGAAGCGCTGCTGCGCCTGACGGACGCAGGCATGACGGTGTATCGCACGGATATGCAGGGCAATATTTTGATCACAGTGGACTGAGAGGACTTCATGGCAGAGAGAAAAACGCCCAACAAGGGCTATCAGAAATTGAAAAGCGACCTGAGTGCGGGAAACGTCGGTCAGGTCTATATCTTTTACGGCGAGGAGAGCTATCTTCGCGAATACTATTTGGGCGAGATCCGGAAAAAGCTCGTTCCTGCGGGCTTTGAGGAGTTCAACTACCATCGTCTGAGCGGAAAAACGCTCACGATGCAGGAGCTGGGTGAGGCGGTCGAGGCGATGCCGATGATGGCCGAGCGCACGCTCGTGGTCGTAACGGACTGCGACCTCTTCAAGCTCCCCGAGGAGCAGCGCACGGCGCTCATCGCGCTGCTGAACGATTTTCCGCCGTACTGCTGCCTGGTGTTCGTGTACGATCTCATCGAGTATAAGCCGAGCAAGACGTATAAAAAGCTCTACGAAGCGCTCGACAAAAACGCGCAGAGCGTCAAGTTCGAGGCGCAGGAGCGCAGCGACCTCATCAACTGGATCGCGCGGCGTTTCCGCGCGCTGGGGAAGGGCATCGACGCGCAGACGGCGGAGCATCTGATCTTCACCTGCGGCGCGCTGATGACCGGCCTTGTGCCGGAGATCGAGAAGATCGGTGCCTACGCCAAGGGGAAGAACATTACGGTCGACGATATCAACGCTGTGGCGGACCCGGTGCTCGACGCGGTGGTGTTCGACATGACAAACGCCATCACGAAGGGAAATTACAAGCGCGCATCGGAGCTGTTGGGCCAACTGCTCAAAAAGCAGGAGGAGCCGTTTGTGATCCTGGCCGTCATCAGCAAGGAGCTGCGGCGCATTTACACCGCGCGCATCGCGCTCGACAACGGCAAGGACAAGCTCTGGCTCATGGAGCTGTGGGGGATGCGCTCGGACTATCCCGCGCGGCTTTTGATGGAGGCGGCGCGCAAGACAACGAGCGAATGGTGCAGCCAGAGCCTTTTGATGTGCCAGCGGCTCGACCAGCGCATGAAGAGCGAAAAGGGCATCGACAGTGAGGGCGAGCTCAAGTTGCTGCTGATGCGCCTTGCGCAGGGGAAGTGAGAGCATGGCAAAGCCGAAGGTAAAGGAAGTTATCGTCGTCGAGGGGCGGTATGACAAAAACACGCTCTCGCAGGTCGTGGACGCGGTCATCGTGGAGCTCGGCGGCTTCGCCGTGTTCAATGACAGGGAGAAGCAGGCCTTTTTGAGAAAGCTTGCCAAAGAGCGGGGCATCATCCTCTTCACCGACCCCGACGGCGCGGGCTTTGTCATCCGCAACCGCATCAAGGGAAATATCCCAGAGGGGCGTGTGCTGCACGCATACGTGCCGGATATCTACGGCAAGGAAAAGCGCAAGCGTAAGGGCGGAAAAGAAGGCAAGCTCGGTGTTGAGGGCATGAGGCCGGAAATTCTGCTCGACGCTCTCCGACGTGCGGGTGCGACCATTGATGAAAGAAGTGCTGTAAAGGAAAACTCCATCACGAAAGCGGACCTTTATGAGCTTGGCCTGATCGGTCCGGACAGCGTGGAAAAGCGTAAGGCGCTGTGCAAAAAATTGGAGCTGCCCGAGCATTTGAGCGCCAATGCGCTGCTGGAGGTGCTCAATTTGCTGACGAGCAGGGAAGAGCTTGAGGGGCTCTTTCAATGAAAGAGGGGAAGGTTGTTTCCCAATTGGGGAAACGGCGGACAAAGGGGGTATTCTCTTTCCGAAGAGAATACCCCCTTTGAAACCCCCAGAGAAA
>OGZW01003983.1_pt1 | contig 10577 bp, 9 predicted proteins | sample 1577001 | NCBI WGS metagenome assembly OGZW01 (sample SAMEA3541519, study PRJEB24748) | human gut metagenome | biome: human gut; feature: human-associated habitat; material: faeces | place: China | collected 2012
TAATAAAATCACAACTCCCTATTTATACGGCTTGGATGCATTTGAAATGAAGGAATTATCTGCTTTGGGAAAGCCACAGGCAGAAAAGGCTGTTTCTTATTCAATGCCTACTGTTGTTAAGGAAGAAAAGCGTACTTTCGCAATCAAAATTAATCGTGCATATCTGACAAATGCTGCTGCAATAGTAGCTGCTATAGTGCTTTCTTTCTTTTTTTCTACTCCGATAGAAAATACAGAAGTGATAGAGGAAAACTATGCAAAATTACTTCCGGATGAATTATTTGAAAAAATAGAAAAACAATCTCTGGCCATTACACCGATTGTTGTAAAGCAGAATACTCCTACACGCAAATCTGCAACAGATAAACAAGCCGGAACTAAGAAAGTTGTAGCTCCTGTTGCTGTCAGAGAAGTTAAGGTTGGCAAAACACCAGCTGTTGCTTCTGAAACAAAAGTGAAGGAAGAAGCCTCCCATTCAGCTACAACGACTGAAGCTCCCAAGCAGAATGTACAGCCTGCTACAGCTAAACCGGTTATTGCAACTCCTAAAAGACCTTATCATATTATCATTGCCAGCGTTGGAACTGAACAAGATGCAGAAACAATGGCTGCTCAGTTGATTTCTAAAGGTTTTAAGGGTGCAAAAGCGATTGTCGGTGATGGTAAAATGCGTGTTAGCATTGAATCTTGCGGGACGGAAGTAGAAGCCTATCAAGCATTGGCTAGAATTCGCCAGGATGAAACATATAAGAATGCTTGGGTTTTGAAGAAGTAGGAAGCATTTACTTTGCTTTAATTTTTAATTCTTTAATTTGTAATTGTCATGAAGCGTATCCGTTGCCCTAAATGTGAGAACTATCTTTTATTTGATGAAACAAAATATAGCGAAGGCCAATCTTTGGTTTTCGTTTGTGAGCATTGTGGTAAGCAATTTAGTATTCGTCTGGGAAAAACCAAAATGCGTGCTCCTCAAAAAGAAGAACGTCCTGACGAAGAAGAATTCAAGGATGCTTTCGGTAGCATTACGGTGATTGAGAATGTATTCGGATTTAAGCAAGTGTTACCTTTGCAAGAGGGCAATAATGTGATTGGGCGTCGTTGTGTTGGTACTAATATCAATACTCCCATTGAAACTTCGGATATGAGTATGGATCGTCGTCACTGCATTATTAACGTGAAGCGCAATAAGCAAGGCGTGCTTGTTTATACTCTGCAGGATGCTCCCAGTCTGACCGGAACTTTCCTGAATAATGAAATACTAGGAAATAAAGATCGCATTCGCATTGAAGACGGAGCCATTGTTACCATTGGAGCTACGACGTTCATTTTGCGTACGGCGGAATAGTCGGCCCATTCATTCTGCGGCAGAAGCTTTGATGCTAACTGAATAGCAACCAGGCTTCACTTTACTTTACCTCATTGATTTTGTGTATTTGCAGTAACTCTGAAAAGGTGTCAACCTTGGTTAACAACTCTATCAACCTTGGTTGATAGGCCTGTTAACCAAGGTTGATAGCTGATAATTTCTAAGGTTGAACAGGATCTTCCTTAAGACAGAATAATACAATCTCTCATGTAAAACCTATTAATCTCTCATTCAAGTTTCTCAAGAAATCATAGCAATGAGACATATTCATCGTTTACGCGGGAAGAAAAGTCTAAAAAAACACCAGATTACAGACAGCCTCAATATAGATACTAAATACTGGGTATTTCATTGTAAAATAATAAGTTAATCCATAAAAATGCAAATTCAGAAAGTGAGAGTAAGCGGTTTACTCTCACACCGGATTTTTACTCTCACCCACACTTAATAGTCTAATTATCAATAAGCTACTTTAATAGTGAGAGTAGTGAGAGTAACCTGAGCCAACTTTTTATTGATCGCTGAATTCCCTGATAACCTCCTTCAGATGTATTCTTTAGTCACAATTAGTAGCTTTTAGTGTATGCTTTCTATTTTTTTACGAACTTTTGATTGTAATATTTTTCATTTGTTTGTCTGTTGATTAAACTGTCTCGACTATATAAAAAATGGATACCTGATAATTCGGGAATATAACGTCCGGACACATCAACAGAATCAGATTGCCCACATATGTTATGGATAAATCATCAATCTTTCCATAAGTACTTCCACTTACCTTACCATATCTTTGTAGACCGGTAATGTTTCCATTATAATCATAACCAATCACATTCTCTGAGAAATTTTTTCCTGTAGGAGGAGTGATACTTGTCCCTTCGCCATAAATAGCATTTCTCATGCGACTCATATTATCATAAGTAAACTTATAACCACGTATACCGTCTTCCCCACTCTTCCAACTCATACTTCCAATATTGCCATTATAACATTGACTTCCACTCCCTGTGTTATAATAAAGATTTTGTTCGAAAAGTCTTCCGTTGATTTGGGTCAACCAATTACGTATATTATATTCATAAGTCAGCTTATGTCCTGAAGTGCCATGATGTGTTTTGGTTTTTAATCTCCCTAACTTATCATAGGTATTGATAGCAAGCTTTACTTCACTATTCCCATTTAATTTGTGTCTTACTTCTTGCAGGCGTTCTGCATGATCATAAACATAAGTATATAATTCTGTTGCATTTATTGCTGTATGTGTATGACTTGCTGTTAATGGTTTATCAGTAAAAGAATAAGTAATATTATCCACTTCATATTCATTCATATGATTGCTTGAGACCTTTTTTGTCATTCTGCCTTTGACATCGTAATAATTAGCGGAATATAGTTTCTTACCATCTTCCAAAATAGTAACGACATTACCGGTTAGATAGCCTTTGGCATTGCTGCCCATTGAGAAATGTGGTACACCGGAAAATCCTGTTAATGAACAAAACTTATAATCGTCGTAATAATTCACAATATGTATTTCTTTGACCTTATCAATCGGTATAAATGTAGAATAATATCCACTTCCCCCCAAACCTGTATTGCTATTTTCTCTGTAGCAAGTTACTACTACATCGGGAATTAAATTTAGCCGGTCTATTTCCATGCAAATGCCTTGTACTGTTAGGCGATTCAACCTATCATACAAATAGAAAGTCCATTCGTTTTGTAACCGTTGATTGCCATCTTGCGAGAATATGAGTCTGTCCAACTTATCATATACATATTTAATAGCTTCTGCTCCCGGCATCTTTTTCTCTATGCACAATTGTCTTCCCATATATTTATATTGGAAAGCATACATATTCAGATTGGCATTTGTCTGATACATCGGTTGAAGAACGTATCGTAAATTATCAAGTCCATCATACACATAATATGTATCAAGAATTTGACTTCCTGAGATTTGTCGTGTTAATATGGTATGTCCCGACTTATCTGTAAAAGTATACCCAACGTTATTATCTTCATCAGTACTTTTGGTTACATATAACTGTCCTGCGGCGTAATACTGATTGCTGGACACCAAAGTTCCGTTGTCATTAACCATGTAATTAAGACAGTTCAATGGAGAAGAAGTGGTGTTTGTCATATATTCAATGTGTACAGGGTGATTATTCCAATCTTCTCCTGCTCCGTATTGATTGATTATTTTATTCAAAGGAGAAGCTTCGTATTCTGTCTTTGTATAAGGATGTGTATCTCCATAATCAGCTACAGCTTGAGCTTTAACAGAAGCAGATGGCATATATGTACTGGTAGCAGACTCAACGGGTAACCATGTATATGTTTTCCTATTTGCAGCATCATATTCTTGTAAAGTGATTAAATGAGTTTGGAATGGAGTGATTTTACATTCCACTGTCTGGTATGGGCGACCTAAACCATCATAATAACTATATACTTCCATATATTTATTCCCTTCCTCATTCATCATAGTACGAGTTTTGAAGAAATTTTGTGATGTTCCATTATGGGATAACTGATATTGAAATGACATGATTGTTTTTCTGTTTAAATCTAATATCTCAGAAACTCTGCCTATAGCATCATACTCATAGAATGTTTTTAATTCATTGGGTGACCTTACTTCACTAACTCCATATGATGGATTATAAAGCCATGTGGTAACTTCACAATCAGAAAATATATTTTGCAAATTATAGAGTGAAGTACTATTGGGGATATTAGAGCTACACAGAGTATTCAACGAACTTTCTCCTAATCGAGACAGTACTTTGGCATATGTAATATTAGTAATTTTTGCAATAATCCGGGAATATTTATATCCCCATAAATAAACAACCGACGAACTGTCTTGATAGGTTACTTCGACAGGATTCCATTTACTATCATATTTATATGAAACAGTACGTCTTTTGGGTGATACATTGCTTGACTCCGTACTTGAAAGCAATGTGAATTTAGTAAATGCATTTCCATACTTATTTTCTAAAATGGCTGTTGAACTGCCTGATGTACGTTTATATCTCATTATTGCAGTAAGTACATTATAGTCCAAGTGATCTTTATAGAAAGAAGAATCGGCAGCATATTTATATGTCTCCTGAATGTAGTCGGAACGACTGGTACTTGTTTGACAGGTTGATATTTGATTACGTTGATTATATGTATAAAGTTTTTCTTTGCTTATTGGTACTGAATTGAAATACTCAGTTTCTGTTCGTTGAGTTAACTGGATGTCATAAGCAATGTATGGATATAAAGTTATAAAAAAACGTCCATTATATATATATGGATTATAATAAGGATGTGCTTCAATTGAAAGGCAATGATTTACAGGACCAACATAATTGTCTATGACTTTTATATTGACTAATTCTTTAGCCTTATTGGCAATGGAGTATTTATTAATTTCTTCTTTTACGAGTTTGTTATTTGCATCATATGTACTTTTCCTGATTAAGCGTCCACTGTAGTTCTCTGGAAAATAGCAAAGTGTAGCATCTGTTTGTGCATCATATCTGCGAAATTGATGGTCTACTATGCTATGTATAGGACAATTATCCAGACCATGACGGATATTATGATCAGTCACAAAGTTAATAGGAATCATCAACAGACCGGAACTTTTATGATTATCCAATTCGTAAAGATATTTGGTTCTCTCTAAGATTTCTCCTGTATTATTCCTTTGGGTAATAGTTTTTATTCTCACTCCGGCACCAATATGTTCCAAAGTGTCTATATCTACATTGAATATTTGTGATTTGTAAGTTAATGTTGCAGCGCTAACATTACGGGCGGTGTAACCTTGATTGGGAACTGTTGACGCTAAAGTAGATGACATTACATAATCCCCAGCTTCCAATGTAAATGATTCAACAACATGATATGAATGTTCATCAGTTACATTTTGTGATGTCACTTTATATGATTTTAGAATACCTCCTCCGGTAGAACCAACCTGCCTGATAATTGTTCCTGAACCTTCGACTTGACTCGCTGAATAATCATCAAAACGGACTGTTACATTTATGGTTACAGTTTGTGCAAATGGAATATTGAAAGTTACAAATGGAGTGGAAAACTCTGCATTATTGTTATTCACCGTATTTAAATATGCCAATTTAGGAGCATACTTTTCTAAATCTTCTTTTGAAATGACTTTGGCATTAGTAAAAGTATGAGGTTCAAATTCGAATTCTACACTACCTCCCGTCGGGTATGTTATTTTTTTTAGCATATTAGCCGTTATATATTTACGACTCGCATTCCTGACAGCTGTTTGTGCTGGTAGCTCCTGTCCCTGAATTATAAGTGCGTCTTGATTAATTCCTAATCCTTCAATAGAGGGTATAAGTGTGTGGCGGTAACCGGTAAGTGAAGATATATTTTCTGCGCCATTGTAAAATCCCCAATAATCCATAGCGAAGGATGTTTTATATGGCAACGGTTGTTCTCCATTATAAATAAATGAATATGTTTCCCCTTGTACCTTTATTGGGTTGAATAGTGGTTATCTGACATTTCATTAGTTTGTCTCCTGAGCGAGGGAGATTATAAGATGTGTTCAAGGTTTGACTATAAACACATAAAGGGAATAAGAACCCCACGAGAACAGTACATAGTATCTTTCCCATAGCAGTCTGATTTTAAGAATTAACGCTTTAAATATACCAAAAGGGAATGACAAAAAGAATTTATCGGAACAAGAAATACATAGTTATGTTTCTTAACATAAAAAAAGTAGGGCGAAGCCGCTGCTCCACCCTACTTCCTTTACGATACTTAATAGATTAATTAAAGGATACCCTTTACTGTTTCCAACATTCCTTTTTCCTGGATAGAATCCAGATTAGCTTTTACAGCAGCGGTAAGTCCCGAGATATTATTTAAATCTTCGCCCCAAATAGAAGTTGCAGCAAGTACGCCTTCGGCTACTTTCTGAGTATCATCTGTTGCCCACAGGTCTTTCAGCAATTGCATGATTTCCGGAGCATCGTTCGGTTGTTAAAACAATTAGAAAAGAATAACAATTCAAACACTAATACTAATACTAATACTAACACTAATTCTAATTCCAATTCTAATGTTAATGAAAACTCTCATTCATCAGCAAGCAGTGCAGGTGTTTCTAATAATCGTAACGTGCCACAAAGCAGTAATTCTAATGTTGGTGATTCAAATAATGCATTAGATCCAAACAGTGCTGATTTAGGTTCTGATAATGGTAAATCTTATGAAGTTTCTAAAAAATCTCCAGCTAAATCCATTAATCCAGATTATATGCCATATGTAATAATTGTCATATTAATTGTCGGAATATTAGCTGGTGTAGGTTATATGAAACATAGAAAATAGGAATTTTGTATTTATGGATTGCATATTAATTTTTTAGTATGCAATTCTTTTAATATTTTTTTGATTTAAATGAATTTTAAAAATATATTATTGTTAATCTCAATAATTTCTCTAATATTTGTTTGTGTAGGTGGAGTAGCTGCACATCCTGGACATGGACACGAGTATATTGAAGAGGTTTCCTCATCTTCAGATTCTCCGCAGTCAGCTCCTTCACATTCAGGTTCATATCAACAGTCACATTCTTCAGGTGGTTCTTTGGCTTCTCACAATTACCAATCTAAAAGTTCTCAGGGAGTAGCTGAAAAAACACATAGTTCTACTGGTGGGAAATCTGCTGGATCTGGTGTTGATTCACAGAATGATGTGTCTGATTCTGGAGATATGAATGTTGAGGAGGTTAATAATTCAAATACAACAGATAACAGTACTGCAGAGGAGGTAGTTGAAGAAACTAATCCTTTATTCAGCACATCCAATATTCTTATTTACATAGTGGTTTTTTTAGCAGGTTTGTTCGGTTCAATAATTTTAATGAAGATATTTTCTAAATGAAATGAGATTATAAAATAATTATATTTAAAATAATTGAATGGCTTCTTAAAAATCATTTTTTTTATTTCTTTTTTTCTGCATTTGTCAAAACTGATTTTTTTTATTACTTTTTATTGAAATGTAATACTTTTAAAATATTTTAACGGCATAATATTTCAAAAATATATTTGTAATATAACAACTATAATTAAATAGTTGATATTACAGACAATATAACTATAACTTTAATTATTTTTTAGGAGATAAAATGTCAGAAGATAAAATTAGTATGAATCATGGTGCTGGTGGAGAAGTAATGGCTAATTTAATCTCCAGTGCTGTTTTGGATAATATCACTAAAAAAAGTGTTAATGGTGGTATTAGCTTAGACGCTTTAGATGATGGTGCAACTATTCCAATAGGTGACTATGAGATTGTTGTAACTACTGATGGCCATACTATCGACCCGTTATTCTTCCCTGGTGGAGATATTGGTAGGATTTCCGCAGCAGGAACTATTAATGATGTTTCTGTTATGGGTGCTAAACCGCTAGCTATTTCTAATGCGATTATTATGCAAGAGGGTTTCCCTATTGCTGATTTGGACAGGATAATGAAATCCTTAAATGAAACTTGTGAAGAAGTTGATGTTGCTGTTATTACTGGTGATACCAAGGTAATGGAGCAGGGTAAGATTGACGGTATTGTAATGGTAACAACAGGTATTGGAATAGCTAAAAAAGGAGAAATTATTCGCGATTCTACTTTGGAAGTTGGTGATAAAATAATTGTCACAGGTTCTTTAGGTGATCATGGAATGAGTCTCATGTCTTTTAGGGAAGGTTTCGGTTTTGAAACTGATTTGAAATCTGATACTGCTCCGATGTGGAATGTTGTTAAAAAAGCACTTGATGTAGGGGGAGTTACTGCTATGAAAGACCCTACTCGTGGTGGTTTTGCAAATGCAATTAATGAAATGGCTTCAAAATCTGGAAAAGGTGTTTTACTTCATCAGGAAGCAATTCCAATTAAAAAAGAAGTTCATGCAGTTTCTGAAATGTTAGGTATTGATCCCTTTGAAGTGGCTAACGAAGGAAAAGTCGTTATGGGTGTTAAAGCTGATAAGGCTGAGGAAGTTCTTGAAGCAATTAAAACTGAAGAATATGGAAAAGATGCAGCTATTATTGGTGAAGTTATTGAAGGAGATTATGTTGTTGTTGAAACTCCAATTGGTGGGGAAAGAATACTTGAAGCTCCAATAGCTGATCCTGTTCCAAGAGTATGTTAATTAGGTGATATTATGGCAAGTTTATTTACAAAAAGGATTGCAGCATATCTCGCTGATTTTTTTGTAGTTTCAGCATTTATGTGGATTGTATCTTTTGTATTGTACCTTCTGGCAAATCCTTACAGTATGAATTCGCTTTATTCATATTTCCCGTATGTAGTGCCTGTTTTGATAATGGTTTATTTTGTTGTATGTGAAAAGTATAAGGGAGCTACTGTCGGTAAGGCTTTATTATATTTGCAGGTCAGGTCAAACAACGGAGAATATGTTTCATGGCAGCAGGCTATTGTCCGTAATTTAACTAAAATATATTGGTTCCCAATAATATTTGATTGGGCAATTGGTAAAATATTGGGTAAAAATGATAGAATTTTAAATTCAATTACTAAAACAAGGGTTTTTGATGAATTAAGATAAAACTCTTTTACTTTTCTTTTTTTTGGTGTTTTTTATGATTAATCGGGTGCAGGTTTTATGGTATTTAAATAAAGATGATCTGGAAAATTATTGCTTGGACTTTAAACCTTATAAATCCCACAAGCTTGAAGGATATGAAATTTGTGAGGTGGATGAAGACCTGATTTTTGATTTATGTGATAGGGATCCTGACAGATTGCAGCCTGTTGATTATTTTAAAAACAGAACAGAAGTTGAGAATTATCTGACTGATTATATTACAAATGAGGAATATGAATTGGCTGCAGATTCTGCTGAACTTAAGGATGACAATAAAACTAAAATTAATAAAGCTATTGAAACTGTTGAGTTTTCAGATGAAGGCTATTATATCAGTGTCGGCTCCGGTGATGTAGGAGGCAGTGAAAATAAGATTGTTCATTGGTATGAAGCTCTTAAAAAAGAGTATAACAGTTCTTCAAAGGATAATATGTGGGTTTTAATGGTTACTGGTTATGACCCTTATGATTTAAAACCGAGCGGTAAAGTTTTAACCTATGTACTGGCTGATATTTTAAATTTACATGAATCTTATTTTGATGATATTATTCCGGATAAAGGTCTTTTGGAAATTTCCGAGTGGAATAATATTTTAGATGAAGTTTACAAGAAAAATAAATTGTATTTGGGCCTTTACAGGGCAGTTTAAAAAAATAAAAAGTGAGAAATTATACAGTGCCTTTAGCGAACTCGCTTGGAGGTATGTACATAATTTCTGCAAGGTTTTCATTTAATAATTCTCTGCATGAACTTCAAAGTATGCCTGCGGATGTGCGCAAACTGGTGACGGTGCTGGTGTTCGCCCTGTGCCGCCAATGGCATATAGGGCGGCTTCCGGAGCTGGCGGCCATGCTGGTGATCAACGGCTGGCTGCTGCCCAGCGCCAATATGACCCTCTGGGGCGTCACCCTGCCGGTGGAGCTGCTGGCCACGGCGGCCCTGCTCCCCATCTGGCTGTACCGGGGCCGTCAGGGCCCCCACGGCCCCTGGCTCCGGTGGGTATGGTACGGCTTTTACCCGGCCCACCTGCTGGTGCTGTGGCTGATTGATACCAAAACCTGTTAAAAAGCTTGAAAAGCTTTTTATAGCACCGAAGGTGCGTCAGGTTTTGTATGAGACGTCACAGCGTGTTTTCACACGCTGTGCGTGCGCCCGGCGCACGGGATTCTTGATTAAATTTTTAATCAAGAATCAGTATCAGATCACCGCGTCCACGGGGATCCGCTGGCGGCCCACCTGCACCCAGTATACCCGGACCTGCTGGCTGTCGCCGGCGGCGCAGAAGCCGTAGCGCCCCATCCGGCCCTCCACGGGGATGTCGCCGCCCATGGCCGCCGTGAACCGGCGGATATACCGCACCAGCGCCCCGATGGCGGGCAGGGACATATCGGGCATCAGATAATCGTAAAACTTGTTCATAACATAACCTCCCACTGGGATTTCACAGATTGTCAAAAAAAGACTTTTTTGACAATCTGTGTGCGGTTTTTCAGAACTTAAAAGTTCCGAAAAACCTGTGATTGCAAACGAAATACGACGAAGGTCAGTGCTTCT
>OGZW01003984.1_pt1 | contig 10576 bp, 9 predicted proteins | sample 1577001 | NCBI WGS metagenome assembly OGZW01 (sample SAMEA3541519, study PRJEB24748) | human gut metagenome | biome: human gut; feature: human-associated habitat; material: faeces | place: China | collected 2012
ATACTTGCACCGTTGCCATTTTGGACCCGCGTGCTGCACCCGGAGGGCGGTACCACAGGGCTGCACTGGACGCTTTGCCCAAGATGAATATGACCCAAGACATCAAGGATGTCGAGCACTTTATCCGCGCCGTGAAAGGCGCGGAATATTTTTTTGCCTGAAACGGCCCCTGCAATTTCGATTCAGCATTGAAATTGCAAGGGGCCGCTTTTATTTTGCCCAAGCATCGGAGGTAATGATTATGCGGGCTGTTTATTTTATCCAGGAAACCAAAAACGCCGATTTAACCATGCGTCAGCAGCAGCTCTTATGTTTGCGCGCGGCGCGCAGGCTGCGCTGGTATTGCTGCGAGGCCGTGTTCGCCGAGGCCGGTACCGAAGCCGCTTCTCTTGCGCTGCGGCCCGGTATGCAGGAGCTTTTGCGCAGCGCTGCCGACGGTGAGTTCGACGTGCTGCTGATCGTGGACGCTGAGCATCTGTTTTGCAGTCCGGCGGAGATCGAGTGTTTGCTTTCCACGCTGCTGCGCTCCGGTGTGCATACCTTTTGTGCCAAAAGCGGCCACTGGCTGGAACCAAATGGTCGACACTGGATGGTGCTGCCGAACTATGATTCGATCAGCCTGGACGATTGGGAGGACTTCGATGTTTAACTTGTTTTGTACACTGCCCGCGCTGCCGGCAGCGGAATCACAACCTATTCCGCTGCGCTGTATCAAAGTTCCGCCTCTGCCTGTCACCCCGAACCGCGCTGTGGTCTACGCCCGCACGGCAGACCGACACGTCGGTGTGCTGGAAACCCAGTACAATTCCGTTTTGGCCGCTGCCAGAGAGGACGGCTGCATCGTGGTCGATGCTGCGATAGAGCATTGCCCCGGCAACAGTTTGAAAAAGCCCGGTTTGCTTCGCTTGCTGAAATTGGTTCGCAAGGGCGAGGCCAACGTGCTGTATGTCCAAGACCTTTCCCGCCTGCATGGCAGCCCTTTTTGGCTGTACCTGTTGTTCTGCTGGATGCAGGATCACAACGCCAAAATTGTTACGGTGGCCTGTGACATCCGCTATTCCTTACATTATGACCTGCACATTGAGCAAAAACTCCTTGAGCGTGCCGCCAGAAAGGGGCGGGATGTGCCATGGATCGTTTGAATGATTCGACCTGTCCTATCAGTACTTGTAAAAATACCGTCAAATTGCATATCGGAGAAAGCATCGTCACGCTGACATTCACAGGGAAAAGCACAGAAAACACCCGCACCAAACTGGTAAACTTACTATCTGAAGCCTACACGGAGCGGGTCAAAAAGTGGCAATAAGATGCCGAATTTTTTTGTTGCGTTTGGTGATAGATAAACAGAGTGATTCATGATATGTTGGGTGGTAGACCGTAGGAGGTGAAGCAAAATGACAAGAGTGGAATGCCTATATCGCGTGTCCACCAAGGGACAGGTAGACCATGACGATATCCCCATGCAGCGCATCGAATGCCGCAAATTTGCCGAGCAGCAGGGGTGGAATATCATCAAGGAACTGTGCGAAAAGGGAGTTTCGGGCTTTAAGATTTCCGCCGATGATCGAGATGCCATCCAAGAACTGCGCGAGGACGCCATGAACCAACGCTTTGACGTACTGCTCGTGTTTATGTTCGACCGCCTTGGCCGGCGCGACGATGAAACGCCGTTTGTAGTCGAATGGTTCGCCAAGCAGGGCATCCGCATTTTCAGTGTAAAAGAGGGTGAGCAGAAGTTTGAAAGCCATACTGATTCGCTCATCAATTACATTCGTTACTGGCAGAGCGAGGGCGAGTCGCGCAAAACATCCATGCGCATCAAAACCCGCCTTGACCAGATGCGCGGCGAGGGGCTGTACACGGGCGGCACGCCGCGATATGGCTACCGCGCCGTGGAAAAGGGCCGCCGAAACAAAAAGGACAAGCCGGTAAAAGACTTGGAGATTTGCCCTGAAGAAGCTGCCGTGGTGAAAGAGATTTTTGAGCGCACAGTGTACGAGGGAGCGGGTTCATTTATTTTGGCAACAGAACTTTCGGCGCGCGGGGTGCGCACCCATCATGGGGCACAATTCAATGTCTCCACCATAAACAAAATCCTGCGCGACCGCCAGTATTTGGGCTATCTCATCACCCAGGACATTACTTCACCGCACCTGCCCGAACTGCAGATCATTGACGAAGCCCTGTTCAACGCCGCACAGGAGATTACCGAACAGCGCAAGACGCAGAACGCCGCGTGGCGCAATATCCCGCGCCAAAATTGCAGTGGTGTGCTGCTCGGCGGGAATCTCTACTGCGCCGCCTGCGGCAGCCGTATGACGTCCAGCAGCCCCGGAGAGGGGGCAAAGCGCCCCTATGCCGAGTACATCTGCTACATGGGCGCGAACCACCGCATTGCGTGCAGCGGGCAGAAAGCCTATGTTGCCAAGCGCGTGGATGATCTGGTGCTGCGGGTGACAGGGATGCTGCTGAACACGATCCAGGACACCCCCAAGGACGAATCCATCGAAAAGCGGGTATTGGCCGAGGTAAAAGACTTGGAGCGTCAGTTGGCGGACACCCGCAAACAGGCAGACGAGGCCGCCAAAGCACAGGAAGCACTGGAAATGGAGGTTTCCCGCTGCCTGATGGGACAGAGTCAGTTCACCGCCGAGATGCTGAGCAAGCTGATTGAACAGGCCGCGCAGAAGCACAAAGCCTTGAACCACACCGCTGCCGAACTGGAACAAAAGCTGGCCGACCAGAAGAAAATTGCCGACGGCGTACAAACCTACTACGACCGCTTCTTAGGCTGGAGCATGGAGTTTGGCATGGCGAGCTTGGCGCGGAAACGGATCATCATTGCACAGCTTTTCAAGCGCATTGAACTGGATCGCGGGTACAATTTGCACTTTGAGGTGGACTGGAACTACGAGCAGTTCATCGACAGCGTGAACGTCAAGGGCAAGCAGGGGATCACCGCGGTCGGCATTACACTGCCGCCGAAGGTTCGCCCAAAGGCAGGCAAGACTGCCAAGGCCAGCCAAACCGCGAAGAATGGCCGCAAGCGGAAAGCCGAACCGATCAGCGCATGACGCGAGGTGATTTTCAAGATTTTTCGCGTAAAATACATGATGAACAGCAGTTGGCCTGCCAAAATCGGCAGGCCAACGAAGCTATGGAAATCGACAAGTAAATCAGCACAAAAGAAAAGCGATAGAGCGTTACACTCTATCGCTATTTGGCTGCCCCAGTCCGACTTGAACGGACGACACCCTGATTAACAGTCAGGTGCTCTAGCGTAGTGTATCAGGTTAAGGCAAAGTATCCGTCAAAATAATTTGTTGATACGATATATTCCAATGCGGTTCTTTCGGCAAAGGAGTCCTGAAGGCCAATTTGCGACACTTCCCTGCTTTGCAAATATCCCTGCAGGCCAACGATATGAGGTTAATGTTTGACCAGCCAACGAAGCTATGGAAATCCGCCTTTTTATAAGGGTAACAATACGCTTATTGCGGCGCTGCCTTTATAATATTTTACCAAGGGACTCAGCTATGCTTAGATAAGGATAAAAATAAGGGCTGGTGCGTGCACCAGCCCTCTAAAAACAGTGACCTGTTTTTGTTCATCCTTAATAGGATACCTCAATTCCAATCGGGATGTCAATGGATTTTTCAACCACAAATATAGACTCATAACTCCTGGCCTGATGGAAACCAATCATTAATCACAGTTTTCATAAAGTGATAGGCAGATGATATGCACTCATTTGATTCGAAATAGTTGCTATGCCGTTTCATACGAATGTCGAATAAATCGTGCAATTCCTTTGTGAAATGCTCTGCTGTGCGGGGCGAAGATACAATTTTCTTGTATACATACAGCATTGCGACAAAATCATGAATCACCGGATTGGCCAGCTTTTTTTCGCGGGATGTTGTCTTTGGTCCGTTGGGAATTTGACTCACAGCGCGGCTGATGGAATAGGAGGAGTGAATCTTACGCGTATAGGGCAACCTTAAACTATTTAATAAGCAGTTGTTATGGGCAGCTGCATTCCGGAGGCACCTTACGGCATAAAGGCATTGAATGAGCCCTTTATTGTGATTCCCATACTCCCTATCATACAAGGTATAGAGCCGCACAAAGTCACCAAAGGAGAGGACTTCAATCAAATTCCAAATCGCATAATTTTCACTTTCCAGCTTTTCCACAAGATCCTTGCACATGGAATTCTTCGATTTTTCACTGATGGAATTTTTTACGCTGGAATTTTCAGAAAAGAACTTTTCGACAATTTGATAGCCATCCTCAACCGGATTTGAACTTACATCTCGAATCAGTTGTACTTTTAGGAAATGTTCAATATCTAAAGTTGCGTGTAAAATAAGCCTTCGCAAGCGCATATCTAAGGTTGAAAGCTCCATGAGATAAGAAAAGTCCAAATTATAATAATGCCCGGTCTTTGGATGAGCAATGTAATTTTTATCGAACGCTTTAACCTTAAAGAAGTATGTGCTTTCCTGCAAAAAACGCACGGCATCTTTTTCAGAACAGTGGTCAAAGGTAATCCCTTTGTTTTTCATATACGCCACTTGATCCTCTATTGTTAATTTTGGGCGATTTGCCATTTGGACTCCCTTCATTGCACTTTTACGACTACTAGGAAACCTCTGAATAAATCGTGCCCTGAGGGCTTGGCGCATATCACGCCGTCTATCGCACGCCATCCGCCGTGCCGCACACCAGATTTAATCAGAGCCTCCCTAGCTCTTTATTTTTAATTATAACTCAAAAAGCGACAAAATCAAGTTGATTATACCGTGCCAGAAAGTCGAAGGCTAGCGCCAAGCTCTCGTAAGGGAAGCCGCTCGCCTTTTTCTTTACTTCATTTTTTTTGGGGGGTGATGCCTTTGCTTGCCGTATAAAACGATTTTATGTTTTTCGCCATACAATCAAGCCAAAAAGGAGAATGCCATGAAACAAAAACACATCATTGCCCTATGCGCTGTCACAACGATTGCCGTTTTGGGCGCAGTGGCCGGGACGGGGGCTTACCTGACGCACCAGACGCCGCAAACCGTCAACACGTTCGCGGTCGGTCAGCTGGAGGCAGAACTGACCGAGCCAGAGTGGGACAAGCTGCCGGATGAAGCGAAGGTGCTGTACCCCGGCAAGACGGTAGCCAAAGACCCCACGGCCTGCAACGCGGCGGAAAGCACGACCGCAGCCTATATGTACCTGCAAGTCGAGATTCCCCGCGCCAGCGTGAGAACTTATACGATTGCAGAAACCGCCAAAGCAGACGGAAGCGACGAAACAAATCAGGAGCCGACCAGCGGGGCGGGCGTTCTGGACAATGGCGGCGAACCGCACACGGTCGATCTGGTCAGTTTTCAGCCCAACGACGGCTGGAGCCTGCTGGAAGAAACTGAAACGGAGGAAACCCACACATTCATCTATGCGTATGAATCCGCCATTGCGCCCGGCGCACAGACGCCGCCGCTGTTTGACTGCGTGACCTATGCGAACGTGGTGGAGGGCGATTTGCCGCAGGGCACGGCGGTAGATATTATTTGCCGCTTGACCGCCATCCAAAGCGACTATGTGGCCGACGCCAACACCCCGCAGGATGTGTGGGCCGCCGTCATGGGAAAGGAGGTTGCTGAATCTTGAGCAAAGCAAAAAAGAATATCTTGTTCGCCGCGCTTGCGGCGCTGGCCCTGACAGTTTGTCTGGTCGGCGTCACAGGCGCTTATTTTATTGCCCAAGCATCGCGCACCAACACCCTCACGGTCGGTGAGGTGACATTTGACCCGAAAGAGGACATTCAGAACCCGGATGTTCCGGTGCAGCCGGGCAATTCGTTCATGAAGCGCCCGTATGTGGTGAACACCGGCAACCTTCCGCTGCGTCTTCGCGCCCGCGTGATTTTCTCAGATAGCGCGGCACAGGATGCCTGTACCCTCAACTACAACACCGAAAACTGGCGCTACGACGAAACGGAGGATTTCTGGTATTACGCCAAAACTTTGCAGCCGGGAGAAGATTGCCGCAATGACGCGCTGTTCGATACTGTGACATACAGCGAGAGCGCGGACGCTACGGCGCTGAATCATTACACCCTCAGCGTCTACTTTGAAGCGGTTCAGGAGGGCGGAACGTGGTGAAAAAACCGATGAAAGCGGCAGGGCCGCTGATCTTTGCCGCCGCGATTGCTGCCGCCGTGCTGATTTCCGTCAGCGGTATCCGCTGTTACGCCGTGCTGACAGGCTCCATGGAGCCTGTATTGCCCGTGGGCAGCTTGCTTGTCGTTGTGCCGATGTCGTTTGACGAACTGAAAGTCGGGCAGGACATTACCTACAAGACAGCGGGCGGCACGGTAACGCACAGAATCGTCGCCATCGACCAGGCGGCTCGGACGGTCACGACGCAGGGACTGACAAACAACGTGGCAGATACACCTGTCACGGCGGAGAACATCGTTGGGAGGGTGCAGTTGTGCCTGCCCTGGATGGGATATCCGGTCAAAATTCTGAATGACACAAAAAGGAGTTTTGCATGAGAAAAGCGAAAGAAAAGAACAAACCGCTGCTGTCTTTGGCGGCAGCAGGGCTGGCCGCTTTGCTGTTGTTCGGTATGGCGACTGCCGTGCTGGCACAAGGAACGCAGGGAAAATTTGTTGCTGACGAGTGGAGCGGCATCGCTGAAGCGGATATTGCGGAAGGTGACAGCACAAAGGATCAGGCGGAAAACCAAGCATCAACTACCCCGACACCAACGCCTGTATCGACACAGGATGAAAGCACGGCGCTTTCCGACGCAACGCCGGAAAGTGCCGAATCAAGCGAACTGACGGAAAATAAAGAAACCGACAGCGATTCCAACGCGGAAATTCCCGCTGAAGTAAGCGCCTTTTCCAATGATCTCGCCGTTGAGGAAGTCTCTCTCTACGACGCATCCGGTACCTCCGCCCAAGATGCCGTCACAAGCTGGACAGAGCTGAAATCCGCTGTCGCCTCTGCCGCAAATGGCGCTACGATCTATCTTTCCGGCGAGATCACCATCCCACTGGACGAGGTGCTGTCCGTCAGCAAAAATCTGCGTCTGGTCGGCACCGGGAGTGCCCAATACACCAACACCGTCGGCGTGGGCAGTGAAACCGTTGCGCAGGGCTACACCTACACCCAAAACGCCAGCCTGCGGATGGGCGACGCCAGCGGTGTACAGACCGACCATGACAACGTTATGATTTATATTTCCGGCGGCACGACGCTGGAAATTGAGAACGTCTTCCTCAATGGCAATAACAACTGCGAGAACGTCGTTTACACCGAAGGCACAGACAGCAAAATCAGCCTGCAAAACTGTACCGTGGGTTACGGAAACGACAACGGTATTCTGCTGAACCCCGGCCAGGCCGAGATCAATGGCTCGCTGGTGTTCAACAATGGCGAATATGCGGGCGACGGAACCGCGCTGTATCGCTTTGAGAACGGTTCGGCTGTTCTTTCCGGCAATGTGCGCTCACAGGGCCTTGGCGGCGGTGGGCTGACCTGTGCCGCCGGTTCCCATGTGCAGGCAGCGGCCAGCTCTTTTGTGTGGAACAAAACCTCCGGCTTTGACATCCCCGAAGCCGACAGCTCCGCCAGCGCGGAAAACTGCTTCTTCTGGGGCAACGGCTGGACGGGCGCAAATGTGCGCTCGAACAGCGTTATGACCCTGACCGGCTGCCAGGTGGAGAACAACGGCTACAACACCGCCAATCTCCTGACGACAGACGGGGACACCGCTTCCAACACCTTCCCCGGCTTGGACGTACAAGGCGCAGGCACGATGAAAATCAGCCATTGCGGTATTTTGAACAATGCGGGCAACGGCGTGCAGTGCTACCCTGACAGCAAGACTTATTTGTACGGCTGGAACCATATCTACGCAAACGGGATCAACGGCGTTTACACCCAGGGGCAACTGTGGATCGGCAAGGCCGCGGATTCCGCGAACGGCGACGAAACGACCGCCGTGTACAATAACGCCGCGGACGGCGTCCACACGGACGGCGGCACTGTGCAGGGCGATCACCTGAACTGCTACGGCAACAGCTATTCCGGCATCAGCGCGATGAAAAATGAATCGCTGGACCAGACGGCAACGCTTGAACTGACCGCGCCGGTCACATCGCACGAAAACGGCCACAGCGGGCTGTACCTGAAAGGTGGAACCAAGGCAACGGTATCCGGCGGCAGTTTTACCGAAAACGGCGCGGAACACGCGGAAATCTACGCGGGAAGCGGAACAGACACGACACTCAAGGACGGCGTCGAAGTGAAAACTTCCGCCGACAAAACCCTGCAAAATTCCGGCCTGCGCATCGCGATGATGCTGGACGGCGTCGATGTGTTCCGCACCGATTCAACATTGCAGATTCCCGCCGGTGACAGCATCCATCTGAAACAGGATGCGGACGTTGTCACCTGGAACGGCGGAACACGGGAACAGCTTGGCGTGACCTGCGAGAACCCGTGGCTGGGGCGGACGATCATCCAGTCGGACACGGCGGTGCTGGATTGGGAAAATAGCCGGGAATCCAACAACGCCCAGACGGCGGAGCAGCACCCGGAGAACGGAATTGACACCAACGTATACTATACCGCTATTGAGGACGCCTATTTCGGCATGAAAAACTCCGACGCGCATGATGTTTGGTTGTCCTACAAATCGAATTATCGCTATTATTACAATCACGACGCTGCGGCGGGCACCGCGCTGACCGTGGACGGCATCGACAGCGGGGAACTGCTGGGCACAGTGCGCAAGTTCTACGGCATCACGGCGGATGTGACGGCACCGACCGATGTGGACGATACCGCGCCCTACTACATTTGTTCAGCGAATGCCGGGCACAGCGCCGCCGTGCAGACCCACTGCTTTGCGGATTGGCTGCTGGACGCCAAAACCTACGCGGACGGCGTGACGACACTGCAAGGCGGCGCAGCCTTGCAGGATATTACGATAAACGACGACGGCGGCAGCATTTTGGGCAGCTATGGCAACCACAAAACCGTAACAGCGGAGCCTGCCGTTCTTTCGTATTATGCGGGCTGGCAGGCTGCCATGACCTACGATCTGGACGGCGGAACGCTGAACGGCGCGCAGAACGGCTTTTCCGAAACCAAGCACAACGGCCAGGGTTACACCGTGCAGGCCGAACCGCAGAAGGAGGGCTACCGCTTCCTTGGCTGGAAGGCCACGCAGAGTTGGAACGGCGAAACCGCCCTGACAGACGGTCTGCTGGCTGCGGGAACTTCCTACGCCAACGACTATGACACGACCTTTACCGCACAGTGGAAGAGGATCAATTTTACCCTGAAGGCCATTGCGGTGAACGGGACGCCGGACATTGGGCAGGCGGTATCCGACAACATAACGAGCGAAAGCGACGGGACGACCCAGACCAAAACGGAAAGCGAAGTACCTTTGGGAGAGAGCCGAGCAGTGACATATGCCCCGCTGGCAAGCGGCAATTACCTTTTGAGTGGCATCTATCTGGACGAGGATGCCGAAAAAATGCAGAACAATCTGGCGAAAAAATACCCGCAGAATATTGAGTTTGCGGACATCGACGCTGACCACACCGTCAAGGCGGTGTATGTGCCGGTAGACGCGCCGACCAAGACCGTGACGGATGAAGCGGGAAACGCTCTCCTTGCGGGGAGCGATGGATTATTACAGCAGTCAGATCAGTAAATTAATACAGGAATTATCGTCTCTTCCGGGAATCGGTGCAAAATCTGCACAGCGTCTGGCATTTCATATTTTGAATCTGCCGAAAGAACAGGTGGAAGAACTCTCTTCAGCAATTGTAGATGCAAAAGCCAATGTCTGTTATTGTAAGGAATGTTATACTTTAACTGACCAGGAAATCTGTCCGATTTGCAGGAATGAAAAACGCAATCATCATATCATTATGGTGGTTGAAAATACAAGAGATTTGGCAGCTTATGAAAAGACCGGAAAATTTGACGGGGTATATCATGTGCTGCACGGCGCCATCTCGCCCATGCTCGGAATCGGGCCGGGGGACATCAAACTCAAAGAACTGATGCAGCGCCTGCAAAAGGATGTGGATGAGGTCATCATTGCGACGAATTCCAGCCTGGAGGGGGAGACGACGGCAATGTATATCAGCAAACTGATCAAACCGACCGGTATAAAAGTTACGCGGATTGCGAGCGGTGTGCCGGTGGGCGGCGATCTGGAATATATTGATGAGGTGACGCTTCTGCGCGCGCTTGAGGGGCGCACGGAACTGTAGTGACCGCATGAGAAAAGGATGCAACTGTCCGGCATCTGGGGCGGGCGGATGACAATCAGATATAAGAAAGGACCATGACACGACATGACGAATCTGGAACTTCAAAAGACAGCAAATGAAATTCGCAAAAGCATTGTAACAGCGGTGCACAGTGCAAAAGCGGGACACCCGGGCGGATCGCTCTCGGCGGCAGATATTTTCACATATCTGTACTTTGAGGAGCTGAACATTGATCCGAAGAATCCGAAGATGGCGGATCGTGACCGGTTTGTGTTG
>OGZW01003985.1_pt1 | contig 10575 bp, 9 predicted proteins | sample 1577001 | NCBI WGS metagenome assembly OGZW01 (sample SAMEA3541519, study PRJEB24748) | human gut metagenome | biome: human gut; feature: human-associated habitat; material: faeces | place: China | collected 2012
CAAGCGCACGCGAGAACGCTCAAAAACCAGAAGTACCACGTAGTCGCGGTCATCGGCGACGGCGCTCTGACCGGCGGCATGGCCTACGAGGCGCTTTCGAACGCGGGAACCTCGAGCGAGCCGCTGCTCGTTGTGCTGAACGACAACAATATGTCGATCGCGAAGAACGTCGGCGGTCTGAGCCGCCATCTGTCCCGTCTGCGCGTTTCGCCGCGCTACCTCAAGGCAAAGGTGCGCATCAAGGAAAAGCTCTCGCGTATTCCGGGCGGACGGACGCTCGCACAGTCGATTTCGCGCACCAAGGCACGTATCAAGGGCTTCCTCATCCCGAACTCGATTTTCGAGCAGATGGGATTTATCTACCTCGGCCCGGTGGACGGCCACGACCTCAAAAGCGTGTGCGAGCTGCTCGCGCAGGCGAAAAAGATGAAAAAACCGGTACTTCTGCACGTTATGACGCAGAAGGGACGCGGCTACGCGCCGAGCGAGAACAATCCGGAGAAATATCACGGCGTATCGCAGTTCGACCGCGTGACGGGCGAATTCCTTGCGAAGAAGAAGGAGGACTTCTCGGCGCGTTTCGGCGCGGAGCTGTGCGGTCTTGCGGACAAGGACGCGCGCATCTGTGCGATCACGGCGGCGATGCCGTCGGGCACGGGTCTGACCAGATTCTCCACGCTGCACCGCGACCGCTTCTTTGATGTCGGCATCGCGGAGGAGCACGCAGTCGCAATGGCGGCCGGCATGGCGGCGCAGGGCCTTGTGCCTGTTGTCGCGCTCTACTCGACGTTTTTGCAGCGCGCCTACGACCAGATCGTGCACGATGTTGCGATAGAAAAGCTGCACGTTGTGTTCTGCATACCTGTTTCATCACGTACTGTCTTAACCTTTGCATACTTAATAGCTGAAAGTGAATCTACAACGTGTGAGAATCCAGCGATACCAGTAGCAAATGTTCTCTTAACATCTGTATCAATAAGAGCCATCTCAGCAGCTTCATAGTAATACTTATCATGCATATACTGGATAAGGTTAAGTGTATTAACATAAAGATCAGCTAACCAATCCATCATAGCATCGAACTTATCAACAACTTCATCATAATCAAGATATTCTGAAGTAACTGGCTTGTAAGCAGGACCAACCTGTTCTCTGTTCTTAACATCTACACCACCATTGATAGCGTAAAGTAAGCACTTAGCAAGGTTTGCTCTAGCTCCGAAGAACTGCATTTCCTTACCTGTCTGTGTAGCAGATACACAGCAGCAGATTGAATAATCATCGCCCCATGTTACCTTCATAACATCATCGTTCTCATACTGGATTGAAGATGTATCAACAGAAATCTTAGCAGCATACTTCTTGAAGCTTTCTGGAAGTCTTGAAGAATAAAGTACTGTAAGGTTTGGTTCTGGTGAAGGTCCCATGTTCTCAAGTGTATGAAGGAATCTGAAGTCGTTCTTTGTAACCATTGAACGTCCATCGATACCTGTACCACCAACTTCAAGAGTAGCCCATGTAGGATCTCCTGAGAATAATTCGTTGTATGATGTAATTCTTGCGAACTTAACCATTCTACACTTCATAACGAAATGATCAATAAGTTCCTGAGCTTCCTTCTCTGTAAGAGTACCAGCTTCAAGATCTCTCTGAATATAGATATCAAGGAATGTAGATACACGACCTACAGACATAGCAGCACCATTCTGTGTCTTGATAGCTGCAAGATATCCAAAGTATAACCACTGAACAGCTTCCTTAGCGTTAGTAGCTGGCTTGCTGATATCATAACCATAGCTTTCAGCCATCTTCTTCATACCTGCAAGTGCCTTGTACTGATCAGATATTTCTTCTCTTAAACGGATAACGTCATCAGTCATTGTTCCACAACCACAGTTAGCGTGATCCTTCTTCTTTTCTTCCATAAGGAAGTCGATACCGTAAAGAGCAACTCTTCTGTAGTCACCTACGATACGTCCACGTCCATAAGTATCTGGAAGACCTGTGATGATGTGGCTGTGACGAGCCTTTCTCATCTCTGGTGTATAAGCATCGAATACACCCTGGTTATGTGTCTTATGATATTCTGTGAAGATCTTATGAAGTTCTGGATCTGGTTCATAACCATAGTTCTTGCATGATTCTTCTGCCATCTTGATACCACCATAAGGCATAAATGCTCTCTTAAGTGGCTTATCTGTCTGAAGACCAACTACCTGTTCAAGCTCCTTCATAGATTCATCTATATATCCAGGACCATAAGCTGTAAGACCAGCAACAACTTTTGTTTCCATATCAAGTACGCCGCCCTTAGCTCTTTCTTCCTTCTGTAATTCCTGAAGTCTTCCCCAAAGCTTGTTAGTAGCTTCTGTAGGTCCTTCAAGGAAACTTTCATCTCCATCATATGGCTTGTAATTGTTCTGAACGAAATCTCTTACATTGATCTCTTCTTTCCAAAGTCTGCCTTTGAAACCATTCCACTGATCAAAATTTACCATTATTGGTTCCTCCTTAATAAAATAACTGTTAATTTGTATAATAGTTTGTATATTGTATACAAAACTCTCAAAAATATAAAGCGAAATGTTAATTTCTTAACTATCTCTCGCAAGGGTATATTAACACCCCTGTCAATTAATTTCAATACATTTTTTAGTTGTTTTTAGTTTTATACAATGACGGCTTAAATTAACATTTTCTTCCAAATTATGTGTCTTTACAGCGGCAGATTATTGTTTATCACGACATTTTATAATAAAATGATTTTTCCTAAAATCAATTTCTCCATTTTTCTTCATACGGCTTAATTCTGCTGACATTGCACTCCTGTCAACTGAAAGATAATCAGCCAACTGCTGCCTGTTAAATGGTATATCGAACTCATCACTCCCACATTTGGCGGCTCTTGCTGATAAATATGACAATACTTTCTCCTTAGTGCTTCGTTTGGATAAATGTGTAATCTTCTCGTTCATAACCACACACCTGTCAGCAAGCATATATATAAGATTATGAATAAGCTTACTGTGGAACTGGCACGATGAACTGCATACCGTCATAACCTTGTATGTGTCAAGAAATGCAACTATACATTTATCTGCCGCAACAACCTCTACATTGGATGTCTTGTCGTTACTGCATGCATATGCCTCTCCGAATATTTCACCCGCTGACACATATGTCATAATATGCCTGTTGCCCCAGTAATCAGCCTTTTCTATGCTCACATTGCCCTGAATCACCATACCTATTTTGGATATTTTATCGCCTTCATTAAATATAACTTCTTCTTTGTCATACTCGCGAAATGTTATCTCAAGGCATTTGCTCATTCCATTAGCCTCGTCTGGTTCTATACCGCTAAACAGCCTGCTCTTTTGTATAACTCCCATATAATCCTGTGAAATGTCATATAATATTCTGCCCATATTCTTCAATCCTATTCTTCTCTATATTATTCATAAAATAATCTATAAAATCTACGGTGTCTGCTTCGCATCCGCTTCCTTTTCTTTTGCACTCATTTGCCAATCTCTATCTTTTCGCACTATTAACTTAATATACTACACACCTGTACTATAACCTAGCATATCCTACACTCACGAATTCGTGCTTCCGCACTCTTTATCCTGTTTCACAGGATATTCGTTCGTTAATGGTGCAAGAAAAGTAAATGTCTGCTTCGCATCCGCTTCCTTTTCTTTTGCACTCATTACATTATAATCTTATTTTTGTTGTATTTACAACATACTTTATTAATATTTAATATTATACTTACCAGGTAGTTAAGATATAATTCAAACTAATCAGCCAGCTATGAAAATATGGCTGAAAATAACCACAACATATACTTATTAAGACATTTTAGCGGGTCTGCAGGATAGAATCCTGTTTCACAGGATTCTCCACCTATGGCGGAACACTTTAGTGGCATCTACATTACCGCCGTATGGTGAATCTGCCCAGAGAGCTTTTTATTTAACAGGAATTTTTATCAGAATTTTCTATTAAATAAAAATACTACTATAAATAGGAGGATTTATTTGATTATGATAAGAAAGATTATAGAAATTAATGAAGAACTCTGCAACGGCTGTGGCTTATGTGCACACGCCTGTCACGAGGGAGCTATTGGAATTGTTGACGGAAAGGCTAAGCTTTTAAGAGATGATTATTGTGACGGTTTTGGCGACTGTCTGCCAGCCTGCCCTATGAATGCAATTCGTTTTATTGAGCGTGAAGCTCCTGAATATAATGAAGCTGAAGTACTTGCTAACAAAGCGGCAAGTGGAAACCAGATTAACAACTGGCCTGTACAGATTAAGCTTGTATCTCCTTTTGCACCATGCTTTAATGGAGCTGACCTTCTTATTGCAGCAGATTGTACAGCTTATGCCTACAGTACATTCCACCACGATTTTATGCGTAACCACATAACACTTATCGGATGTCCAAAGCTTGATATGGTTGACTATTCTGAGAAATTAACCGAGATATTCAAGAATAATAACATAAAGAGCATAACTGTAACACGTATGACTGTACCTTGCTGTGGTGGATTGCAGTATGCAGTTGAAAAGGCTGTAGCTGACAGCGGCAAGACAATTCCTGTAAGAGTTGTAACTATTGGTACTGATGGCAACCGTGTTAATTAATTTTTCTGTAATGCTTAGTGATATAGTACAACTATAAAAATACAGGTGACGGCTATATCATTTTCCCATATCAATAAAATATATTAACCATAACTCTGCCTCTGCAAATGTATAATATCGAAATGCTTTTCCAGGTTTATAATATAAGATTGTCACACGAAACTTATATTTTAATATGCTGACATTACTCAGGACTTTTATATTTCTATGTTCTATATAATGCCAGCATATAATTTCTTGTAACAGTCTTTAATTATTTTTTATTCTCCTATATTCCCAATTATATCCCTCAATGGCACATTTTCTGCCTCACATATGCTCTTAATAGTTTCATATTCAGGATATCTCTTAACTTTGCCATTAGGAAGCGTACACACCTTTACGTCAATTTCACCATATGGTGTACTGACTTTTTCAATTTTTCTTGGAAGAATTGTTCTCTTCATTGCACAACGTCTTATTCCTATTGTCGTTGTTTCCTCAAATATGATATTTTCCATAGTCGTAATATCTTCCTTGCAGCATATTACAACAAGCTCATATGCAGGTCTGTTCTTTTTCATATATATAGGAAGAAAATGCACTTCTCTTGCACCCGCCTTATACAGGCGCTCCATAGTGTATCCTAATATCTCTGACGAACAGTCATCAATATCCGTTTCCAGCTTATATATTAAGTCAGCATTTTCGTCTAAGCTTTCACTATTACTCTCAATAAGCATTGCCCTTAATACTCCCGGAAGCTCATACTCTCTCTTGCCTGCACCATATCCAGTCTTCTTTATTGTAAAATGCTGTGGAAGTGCTGTATCTGTTCTTACAGCCGCTACAATCGCCGCTCCCGTTGGCGTTACAAGTTCGCCTTTAATATTGGTATTGCTTAATTCTATATTATAAGCTGATGTTATATTAAGAACCGCTGGCACTGGTACTGGAATTATTCCGTGCTGGCACCTTATTGTTCCAGTTCCCTCGCTGATACCTGGAACATACACCCTGTCTATATGCAGGTTATCGAAGCATACAGCAAACGCCACTATATCCACAATCGAGTCTACTGCACCAACCTCGTGAAAATGAACATTTTCAATATCTGTAGCGTGTGCCTTGGCTTCTGCTTCTGCTAATATTCTGAATATTTTCTTAGCAAGCTTTTCTGCATTCTCAGTAAGCTGTGTCTGCTCTATAATAGAATATATTTCTTTCAGCCCCCTGTGGCTGTGATGTGCTGAATGAGTATGCGAATGTACATTTTCAAAATTGTGCGTATGCCCTTCGCCATTAAGATGTCCATACAGATATTCCATATCGTGGTCGTGGTTCTCGTGTCCGCTGTCCAGCACTACATTAAAATCACACGAATCTATACCATTCTTTTTAACTCTTGTTATCTTAACCTCATAACCTGTCAGAGGCATAGTTGCAAGTGTTTTTAACAAATATTCTTTATCCGCTCCGGCATCAAGAAGTGCCGCAACAGACATATCTCCGCTTATTCCTGAATAACATTCAAGATATAATTCTCTCATATATGTATAACCTCATTTCTTAGCAAATGTAGTAAAAAGGCAAGCATCATTCATCTAGATAATAAATCTGATGCTGTGCCTGCCCTTTCCCTGTTTACGATATAATATGACTACTTCGTAGTCACTTAGAAGTTTCTTCGAAACTTCGTATGCGCTGAAAAGCCGCGCAAATAGTTAACATTTATTTACTGTCCTATGAATTCCATAACCTGTTCTTCACCTATAAAGCCTATATTAGTTGCAGCAACTTCTCCGTTCTTAAATAAAAGAAGGGTTGGTATTGAAGCTACCTTATACTGTAATGCAAGATTAAGTTCCTTATCTGTATCAATCTTACATATCTTTACATCGTCCTGCTTTGCCGCTACTTCCTCAAGGACTGGTGCAAGCATCTGGCAAGGTCCACACCATGTTGCCCAGAAATCTACAAGCACTGGCTTATCCGACTCAAGTACCTCCTGTTTAAATGTTGCTTCTGTAACGTGAATAATCTCCATAATTATCTCCTTTCGTTTTTCTTTTCAATCTCCATATGATATAATATTTTATTCAATGTCCACGACTTGTTAGTCTTAGTCATAACAGCCTTGTAATCGACATTAAGATTGTTGTTTCTGATACCAAATAAAAGCTTGTCCAGATGTTTCTGTGTAACATCACAGAATATAACTATGCTTTTATCTTTATTAATAAATGGCATAATATCATCAGTTCTGTAATCCTGACTATATGCCAGTACATTTTCTAATGTATCTGAAAGCTTAGTATTGTCAATAACTATGCTTTTTATTCGCATATTAGCCGCCATTGTTATAATCTTTCTGGCATCAGCTACATTATATATTATAATCTTTTCCATATACAATCCTCATTATCCAAACATTTTATTTAATTAATACAATTCCTAAAATCACCAGCAGCCCGGAACTCACATTAAAATCACTTAATCATTCTCTTAATTTCATTCAGTTCTTCCTCGTGCTTTCTTGAAATAGCACCCGGATTACGTTTCATAATTCTGAATACGCTCTTGTAGTTTCTTCCAGTATCAGCCTTAAGATTTACCTTTTCATTTTCAAGTGTTTCTAAAAGCTGGTTAGCCGCCTTCTCGTCCATAATCTTATTCTTAAGACTCTCTTTAACAGCCTCTGTCATTCTCTGTAAGGTTGCAAGCTTAACACCTTTTCTTTCATTCATATCATTCTCGAATGAAATTCTACCCTTAAGCTTACCCACTGAACCTGCCTTATTCATAACACTTGCTTTACCTTCAGCGAATTTTTCTTTCATTTTATTATAATCATCTTCAACAAATGCTGAGGCAACCTCAAGTCTTTTGGCAAGAATTCTTATCTGTTCATTACTATTAGCAAGCTTTTCAATTGCAGCCTTCAAATCCATAGCTTCATTGAATGACTGTGTAAAGTCAACTGCCATAGCTATTGTCAAGACAAATGCTATTATGTCCGTAATTGTATCTGGAAGCATATATACAATGCCCTCTATAGGTCTGTGTACAATTCTTACAAGAAGAACAGAGAACACACCCCAGCCTAATGATACGAACAGACATAGCTGATGGCACTGGTCAGCTGACCTTCGCCGTCGTATGCAGATTTTGTCTGTGTATAAGTAGAATAATCAATATCATACTGATACAGGTCACTGGAAGATACCACCTTGGAAGTATTGCCGCTGACTACAATAATACTGCCGTCAGACGGTGCGGTATCCGTATAGCTTGCATAGAAATTCGGTGAAACTGCCGGATCAATATATTCTACTTTGATATGAGAAGAAGCATCCTCATAATTGCTCAGTGTCCGCGCCACTGTATCATCTGCACTCTTTTCGGATGATAATACATACAGCGTAACGTCCTGTTTCAAATCTTTGACCAGATTTACACTGTCATCGGTCAGTGTATACAGATTCTGAGAAGTCAGATCCACGCTTTTTGCTTTCTCTGGCAGCTCATTTGCAAATACATTTACTGCTACAACAATGGCAAGACCAATCACTACAAAGCTGGAGTTAAACACACCTCTGCGGATTTTCTTTGCACTTACGGACCAGCGATGTTTCTGTACAAGCTGGCAGGTCAGGAATAAAAATAATACCGTACCGCTGACATAATAAACAATACCTGTCACATCCAAAATACCGTTGCAGAAATTTGTCAGATGCGTCTGTGTACATAATGCATTCAGTACCTTCGTTACTACATTGTCACTGCTGGAGATCAGTCCTGTAATCTGCTGCATCATAAATCCGATAAAAAGCAGAGCGAAGGACAGTACCGCTGCGATCACCTGACTCTCTGTCAATGCAGAAACAAAAACACAAATGGCAATGGAAAGGCAGCCATACAGCCAAATTCCAAAAATTGCTGCATAAGATTCTGTCATTGGCACGTTGCCAAACCGTGACAGTAACAACGGGCAGAGGCAGATTGCTCCGACTACAATAGAAAAGATTGCTACCAATGCCAAAAATTTACCAATAATAACCTTTGGAATCGACACTGGTGCGGTATACAACAGCTGATCCGTCTTTGTTCTGCGATCTTCTGCCATACTACGCATTGCAAGGATCGGTATGATTATAACCAGAACAAATGCCACATTTGAAAGTGAATAGGACAGATATGGTGTACCATAAATCAGGTTATTTGCTACAAAATATAAATTAAATACGAAGAAAAATGCTGCAAGGAAAATCCATCCGATCACGGAGGTGAAATATGCCTTCAGCTCTCTTTTTAATACTGCTTTCATGCTTTATGCACCTCCTCAGATCCGGTCAATTCAAGGAATACATCCTCCAGCGTCTTTGTATTTACTTTCAATTCCAGTAAAACAAGCTCATGTGCGACACAATAACGAAATACTGCTTCCCTGATGTCCTGATTTTCTTTTGCCAGGATAGAGAGATGATATTCTCCATGCTGTTTTTCCGTTTTCTGAGCCGATTTTTCTTCTGGATTTTCATTTTCTGAAACATCTGTCTCAGACTGAGTGGTCTCCTCTGCATCCACACGTTGTGTTTCACTGTTATCGGCTTCCGTTGTTTTTTCTTCTGACTGCAACGTTATCTGCTCAGTATCTGTGCCTGGTGTTTCGTCATCATCAGACTCCATTACTTCTTCTGAAATCTCTCTGGTAATCTCGCAGGATTTCACACCCGGAATTTCTTTCATCTGTTCCACATCACTGCGCGCACCGCTGACCGTCACTTCTAACTGCTGTGCACCGCTCATACGGCTTTCCAGATGCTCCATGGAATCACTGGCAACCAGGTTTCCTTTGGAAATGATAAATACATGATCACATACCGCACTGATTTCCTGCAAAATATGAGAACTTAAGATCACCGTATGTTTATCTTTTAACGAAAGGATCAGATCACGAATCTCAATGATCTGCTTCGGATCAAGTCCTACCGTCGGCTCATCCAGAATAATGATCTCCGGCATACCGATCAAAGCCTGTGCCAGTCCGACTCTCTGCCGATAACCTTTGGACAGATTTTTGATCAGACGCGCCTTCACATCATGCAGTTTCGTCAGATCCATGACCTGTTTGATGTCTGCATTTCTGCTGTGTTTGTCTATTTTTTTCAATTCTGCCACAAACTGCAGATATTCCAACACTTTCATATCACCATACACTGGTGGAATCTCCGGCAGATAGCCGATGCATTTTTTTGCTTCCTCCGGATTTTTATTGATATCAAATCCGTTGATTCTTACCTCACCGGAAGAAGCGCCAATGTAGCCGGTAATGATATTCATCGTTGTGGATTTTCCTGCCCCGTTTGGTCCAAGAAATCCGTAGATGTTGCCTGACTCAAGTGTCAGGTTCAGATCATTTACCGCCACATTGGCGCCGTATTTTTTCGTAAGATGACTGATTTCTATCAAAGCACTTCCTCCTTCAACTTCCATAAAATTACTTATAGAACTATCTTATAGAGGAAATGTGTTAAATATTAGGAAAAATTGTGTCAATTATGTGTCCTTTTCCCACTCACGATCCGTATTTTTCACAGAGTTTGATCGCTCAAATCTGATCTTTTTAAATGTAATACATACTCTCGTCGTATTTTTCAAATTCCTGATAATCTTTTACCAAATCTGCCAGTGTCAGATTCCGCAAAAGGTCGTCTAACCGATGATTGACTTCATCAATGACTCTTGTCTGAATTGCCACTGCAATGCCTTTACAGGCCCTTTCTTCTGTCGTATCTTCATCCGCAATGTGATAAGTTCCATCCAGAGCTTCCAAAATCTCTGCCACCGTGATTTTTTCTGCCGGATGATTCAGCAGATAACCACCCTGTGGTCCTTTGATACTTTTTACAATTCCTGCTCTGCGCAATGCAGCAAAAAC
>OGZW01003986.1_pt1 | contig 10573 bp, 9 predicted proteins | sample 1577001 | NCBI WGS metagenome assembly OGZW01 (sample SAMEA3541519, study PRJEB24748) | human gut metagenome | biome: human gut; feature: human-associated habitat; material: faeces | place: China | collected 2012
GTGAAGATGCAGCCGATGTTGGTCTTGCCCTTGGTGCGGGGGCCGAGGCTGGCGGGGTCGGGCAGGAGGGCCTTGAGGAACTGGATGGGCACGATCTCCTGCCCATTGAATTCGATGGGCGTGGTGGACAGCATCCCCACGTCCTCCAGGCAGCGCATGTGGTCGAGGTAGCTCTGGCCGAAGGTCATGAAGAAGCGGATGCGCTTGGCCTCCGGGATGTTCTTGGCCAGAGACTCGATCTCCTCGTGGTGGAGCAGGTACATGTCCTTTTCACCCACCTGATCGAAGTTGTACTCCCGCTTGATGCTCATGGCCGGGATCTCGACCCAGTGGCCGTTCTCCCAGTAGCTGCCAGGGGCGGAGACTTCGCGGAGGTTGATCTCGGGGTTGAAGTTGGTGGCGAAAGCATAGCCGTGGTCGCCGCCGTTGCAGTCGAGGATGTCGATGGTGTCGATGGTGTCGAACTCGTGCTTCTTGGCGTAGGCGCAGTAAGCCTGGGTCACGCCCGGGTCGAAGCCGCTGCCCAGCAGGGCGGTGAGGCCGGCTTCCTCAAACTTTTTGGCGTAGGCCCACTGCCAGCTGTAGTCGAAGTAGGCGGAGAAGCCTGCCTCCTTGCAGCGCTTCTCATAGATGGCACGCCACGCGGGGTCGTCGGTGTTCTCCGGCTCGTAGTTGGCGGTGTCCATGTAGTTGACGCCGCAGGCGAGGCAGGCGTCCATGATGGTCAGGTCCTGATAGGGCAGGGCGATGTTCATCACGAGGTCGGGCTGATAGCTCTTGATGAGGGCGATGACCTCGTCCACATGGTCGGCATCCACCTGTGCGGTGGTGATGTTGGTGGTGGTCTTGGGGGCAAGCTCTGCGGCCAGCTTGTCGCACTTGGACTTGGTGCGGCTGGCGATGCAGATGTCGGTGAACACTTCGGGGACCTGGCAGCACTTGTGGATGGCGACGGAGGCCACGCCGCCGCAGCCGATGATCAGAACTTTGCTCATGATGGTTTCTCCTTTATATCAAATTATTTTTTGTTAGACCTGAAACCCGGGCCAGCCCTTGTCGAGGGCGATCAGCAGCTCCCGCAGCACCTTGCAGGCCGTGGCCGTAGAGACGCCGGAGATGTCCAGCATGGGGGCCAGCTCATTGAGGTCAGCGCCCACGATGTTGGCTTTGGACACGGTGCGGATGGCGTCCAGCAGCTGCAAAAAGCTCACGCCGCCGGCCTCGGGAGTGCCGGTGCCGGGGAAGCAGGAGGGGTCGAGGCAGTCGAGGTCGATGGTGAGGTAGACCGGCTCTTTGGTGGCGCAGAGCTGTTCGGTGAGCTCGGCAAGGCCGGTGAAGTCGAACTTGTGCATCTCGGTGTGCTGGGCTGCGAACTCGAACTCGGCCCGCTCGCCGCTGCGGATGCAGAACTGGTGGATGTGGCCGTCGCCCACGATCTCGTGGCAGCGGCGCAGCACACAGGCGTGGCTCAGCTTCGCACCGAGGTAGTCGTATTAATTTTTAGTTATTTTAAGAAATATAAATAAATAAAAAAAGGATTTGAAAAATATAATCGTGCAAATTTTATCTGAATTCGATTTTTTCAACTAAATCCAACATTTTACCCATAACTTTAGACAAAGGTCCGAATTTAGAGGATAATGCTCTTAAACCCACAATATCCTCCTGAGTGAAGAATCTTACAAGTATTAATGCAAAGAAGTACACAATCATACAGACAATAATTCCTACAAACAACCAGGATGTTGTCTTAGGCATAATATATGCAACAACACCCATTATCATTGAAGCAGTCAATATTTTAACTACTGAAACTTTAGGGGCTTTAACCTGAGTTAATTTGAATACCATATAAAGTATAGGCACCATCATTGCAAAACAGGCTATTGAAGTAGCTGCAGCACCGCCTGCAATACCTAAAGTTGGAACCATAACCCAATTTAAAACAGCTGTCAAAATAGCTCCAAATACTAATATGTACATAGGAATTCTCGGATTACCAATACCCTGAACAATACTTGTTGAAATTGAAAATATTGAGTAGAATGTCATACCAATAGACAAAATAGCTAATGCAGATGCACCTGCAACATAAGCCGGATTAGTGAAATAAAGCAATCTTAAAATAGGAGCTGCAAAACAAGCCAATCCTATACACATTGGAACAACGAACAGTAAAGAAAACTTATATGCTTCAGAAACATATTTTTCCAGTGCTACCTTATTTCCCGCCCTGAATGCTTCAGAAGAAGCCGGCAAAATTGTTGTAGCTATTGAAATAGAAATCATTAATGGCAATCTGGATATAGGATCAGCAGCTGCAAAAAATCCGACAGCTTCTAAAGCTAAAAATTTACCCATAACCATTGTACAGATATTGTAAATAAGCATTTCAGCAATAGCTGTAATAATTACTGGAATAGAGAATTTAACTAAAGTAGTAGCCAAGTCCAATTCATCTCTCCAGGTAAACTTAAAATCTACACTGGCGGGAGGAATATATTTTGCCATATGATGTCTGAAAATATATACTGCAGAAACCGCTGCTGCTGCAAAACCTATTACAGTACCCCACAGTGCACCAGTAACAGAAAATCCAATTAAAACAAATGCAGTTGCAAATAAAATCATTCCTAACTGCTCTACAGCACGAGTATATACAATATACTCCATTTTATATACTCCCTGGAATGCTCCTCTAAAAGCACCGACAATAACACTAAACGGAGTAATAAGACCTACAATCTGCAGGGGAACAAGTGTTTCCGGTTTTCCCAAATAATCGTAAGCAAGCCATGGAGCAACAATGAAAACCATAATTACTCCAAAGAATATTCCCAGAAATACCATAATTTTTAAAGCCACATAAATCGTTTTACGGGCCATGTCATGTTCATTTACAACTTCATATTCTGCAACATACTTAGCTATTGCCGGAGGGAGTCCACCAGCAGACAATGTTTGGAATATTCCCTGAAATGGCAAAGTAGTAGCTAAAATACCCCAACTAGTTGGGCCTAAAAGAGCAGCCATTAAAAAACGGTACAGATACCCCCCAATACGGAAGATAATATTACCTATAAAAATAATAAAGCTACCTCTAACTAACTTATTTGCCATAACATAACCTAATAAAAAAAATTTGATTAAAATAAAAAAACTATACTAATATAAATTAATTTTACTATATAAATATACTCATTGCAATAACTTAATCAATGTATTTTTTTAAAAATTTTTCAAATTCTGTTAATGTTCTGTTTAATGATTCAAAACCATAATCATCTTTTTTTATATTTTCAATAGAATCTCTAGACCAAAAAGAAGCTCCCAAATTAGATCCAAAAGGTCCACCACTTACCGGGATTATTCCATGTATCATGAAATAAGTTATATTTTTTAAATGGGCAAAATCCTGACCTCCTGTTCTGTCTCCACCAACAGCAATACTCATTCCAATTTTTCCTCTTAAAATATTATAATCAACAGCTTCCAGAGCACGTGTTCTGTCCATAATAGCTGACAAGTTACTGCTTATACCTCCGCTTTGAACAGGAGTAGCCAGTATTAGTCCGTCACATTGCTGAAGTTTTTCATATACTTCCAGCATGTCATCATGACTAATGCATTTTTTGTGTTCCAAACAATAATCACAATGCATACAAGGACCAATATCTTTTCCAAAACAACTAAATAGCTCTGTTTCAAATCCCTGATTATTTAATTTATCCAATGCTTCCTTCAAAACATGGTATGTTGTATCATTTCTAGGACTCCCACAGATACCAAAAACTTTCATTTAATCAACCTCAATTAAATGTTTATAATTAAATACTTTAAATAGTTTAAACAAATTTAGAAATATTAAATTAAACTGGTGATAATTATTACAAAAGATGAAACAACATGGCTCCCACTTATATTGGTTGCATTGGCTTCATTTATAATAACTCTAGACTCAACTTTTATGAATGTAAGTATTTCACAGCTAGTTTTAGACTTAAATACTTCGTTAAGCACAATACAATTAATTATCTGTTTTTATACTTTAATTACTGCCTCATTGATGCTTGTTGGATCTAAATTGCAGGATATTGTCGGAAAAAAGAAAATATTTTTAATAGGTGCACTAATTTACGGAATAGGTGCACTAATTGCTTCCATAAGTCAGAACGCAACTACATTATTTATTGGATGGTCCATACTTGAAGGATTGGGCGGTGCATTGATGACCCCTGCTACAATTTCCATAATTAGTGGAACATATAAAGATAACAAACGTACTTTTGCCCTTGCAATCAGCAGTGCAATTGCAGGAATAGCTGCAGCTATCGGACCATTATTTGGAGGAGTTGTAACTACATTTTTAAGCTGGAGATTCGGATTTGTACTTGAACTGTTAATAGTTGTATTCATATTCTTATTCTCATATAAAATTAAAAACTTTAAACCTCACCTTACCATAAGTGATTTTGATATAATTGGAGCTATTTTATGTGTAAGCGGATTGATAAGTCTTGTTTTGGGAATATTATGTTTAAAACACCACCAGTTAACAACATTGATTTTAATTTCATTATCAGTTATTTTACTTGTAACTTTCGGAATATTTGAAAATAAACAAAAGAAAAAAGGAAAAACACCTTTAGTAGATATCAGCTTACTTAAAAATCATAATTTAAAAACAGGAATGGGAATACGTTTGATAACTAATTTATCACTTGCCGGAGCATTATTTGCAGTGTCTGTATTCCTGCAAAGTGTATTGCATTTAAGTGCATTTAAAACCGGATTAACTTTACTTCCGTCCACAGTTGGCCTTCTAATAACTTCATTACTTGCTCCGAAATTAGCTATGAAATTTAATCATAAAATTATAATGATTATAGGATTCATATTGGCTATCGGATCAACATTTTTACTTAAATACCAATTTGGATTAAATACACACTTCATAGACATAGCCCCAGGATTAACCGTCTTTGGACTGGGATTAGGATTTGTCATTTCACTTGGTGTGGACATTTCACTTAATACTACTCCTGAAGAAAAACAAAGTACAGCATCAGGACTTATTACAACAAGCCAAACTTTAGGATCATCAATGGGAACTGCCATAATCGGATGTATTCTCATAATTGGAGCGTTTAGCGGATTGCATGATGCAGTAGATACTTATGCTCCGGATTACTTAGATGACAACAATATTACCCACCACAGTGTCCTTTCCAATGACGAGGTTTCGCTGGAGGAACTCTGCAAAATGCTGAAGGCAGAAACCGGCTGCCGCGGCTGTCTGTTTTACCTGCCGCTGTCGCTTGCCCATTTTGCCGCCAGGCTGATGGAGGCACGCGCCGCCAAGACCGGTAAGCCTGCTGTACTGACTGAGTTTGCCGTTTACAATCTGGAGCGCAACAACCATTTTGAATGCTCCAAGGCAAAAAAAGAGCTTGGCTTTGCCCCGCGTCCCTACAAGGAAACACTGCATGATTTGGCAGTTTGGCTCAAGCAGGAGGGAAAAATCGCATGAAGAAGGTTTGTGTTATCACAGGCGGCGGCAGCGGCATGGGGTTTGCCACGGCGAAGCTCGTCTGTGAAGAAGGATATTACACGATTTTGGTGGGGCGCACGGCGTCCAAGCTGGAAAAGGCAGTCAACGATCTGCGCAGTGCAGGCGGCGAGGCTGAAGCGTTCAGCTGTGATGTTTCCGACCGTGAAAGCTGTTTTGCGCTGGCCAAACACGCCGCCGAATGCGGCGAAGTAAAAGCGGTATTACACATTGCGGGCCTCAGCCCTCACATGGGCGATGCTGAAAAGATTTTGCGCGGCAATGCGCTGGGCACAGTGAATATCAACGATGCCTTTTATGAGGTCATGGCACCGGGAGGCTGTGTGATCGACACCTCCAGCATGAGCGCCTACCTTGCCCCGCAGTTTGTCATGCCCAAGGGTGCGTACAAGCTGGCGCGCACTGACCGTGAAAAATTCATCAAAAAGCTGGTGGCGCGGGCAGGCATTGCCCCTAAGGACGCCCGCCCGGGTCTGGCCTACGCCATCAGCAAGCATTTTGTAATTTGGTTTGCTAAGACCGATGCCGCACGCTTTGGCGAGAAAAATGTGCGTTGCCTGAGTGTGACACCCGGCAACTTTGACACGCCGATGGGCGTACTGGAAAGCGGGCAGGCGGATGTATTCAAAAAATACTCTGCTCTCAAGCGCAACGGAAAGCCGGAAGAAATCGCCGCTTTGTTTGCGCTTCTTCTGGATGAGCGGCTGGGCTTCCTGACCGGAGCAGACATTCTTATGGACGGCGGCGTTGTGGCAAGCGGCGCCAGCGGATTGAGCAAATAAAAAAGGGCAGCAAAGTAAACCCCGATTTTAGCTTTTGGGGTCTGCTTTGCTGCCTTTTGAATTTTGTGCTTTCGCTTGGCTGTACTTTAGTGCAGCTCGCTTTCGCAGCGGTCCAGCACGGCGGCGATAACCTGATCCATGTCGTAATACTTATACTCACCCAGGCGTCCGCCGAAGATGACCTTCGGCTCGGCGTCGGCCAGCTTCTTGTACTCGGCATACAGTGCGCCGTTTTTAGCATCGTTGACGGGGTAATACGGCTCGTCACCGGGCTTCCACTCAGAGGAATACTCGCGGCTGATGATCGTTTTGGGCAGGTCGTTGCCGTTCTCGTCCTTGCCGAACTCGAACCATTTGTGCTCGATGATGCGGGTCCACGGCGTCTCGCGGTCCGTATAGTTGACGGCGGCGTTGCCCTGGAAGCTGGGCTTGTCGAGCAGCTCATTCTCAAACCGGACGGAGCGGTACTCCAACGTGCCGAGTTTGTAGTCAAAATAAGCGTCAATCGGGCCGGTGTAGACGATTTTGTCAGCCAGTGCGTCCAGCGCGGCCTTGTTTTCAAGGTAATCGGTGTTCAGCCGCACCTCGATGCCGTCCAGAAGATTGGCGATCATCTTGGTGTAACCGCCGATGGGAATGCCCTGATACAGCGCGTTGAAATAGTTGTTGTCAAAGGTCAGCCGCACAGGCAGGCGCTTGATGATAAAAGCAGGCAGGTCCTTGCAATCGCGGCCCCACTGCTTTTCGGTGTAGCCCTTGATGAGCTTCTCATAAATGTCGCGGCCCACAAGGGAGATGGCCTGCTCCTCAAGGTTCTGCGGCTCGTGGGTGATCTCGCGGCGCTGCTCCTCAATTTTGGTGGCTGCCTCCTCCGGTGTGACGACGCCCCACATCTTATTAAAGGTATACATGTTGAAGGGCAGCGAATACAGTTCACCCTTATAGTTGGCAACAGGAGAGTTTGTAAAGCGGTTGAACTCGGCAAACCGGGTGATATAGTTCCAAACCTTTTTGTTGTTGGTGTGGAAGATGTGCGCACCATACTTATGGACGTTGATACCCTCGATGTTCTCGGTATAAATGTTGCCCGCAATGTTGGGGCGCTTATCCACGACCAGCACGGATTTGCCGTGGACCTTGGCCTCATGGGCGAAGATGGCACCGTACAGACCGGAGCCGACTACCAGATAATCATATTTCATATAACATGTGTTCCTCTCTTTAAAAGTCACAGGGATATTGTGCGGTAATGGCATTGAGAGCCTTACTCCACCGTCAAAAAGCGGCTGAAAGGCGTTTCAGTCTCTGCCGAATAGATCTCTTGTGTAGACCTTGTCCTGCACATCGTTGAGGCAGGCATCGTAGCGGTTGGCCAGAATGGCCTGACTCTGCCGCTTAAATTTGTCCAGATCGTTGACCACTGCCGTCACATGATGGTGCTGGGAAAGCAGCGTGGCAATCGAAAGCCCCACATAGCCGGTCCCGGCCACCGCGATCTTATATTTTTTCATAGCAGTTTATACTCCGCAGCTGCGAATTTTCCGTAAGGCAGCGGTCAAAATTGCGCCGTACCGGCTTACCGTATGTAGGTTTATTATAGCACGTCACCGGCCACAATTTAATATTGCCGCTTCCCTCAGAATTGTTTGAACAATAATCCAGTATTGAAAACAATCGTCTCTACTCAGTCTTTGCTGTATCTGCTAAGATAGAATCACGGTACTGGCGTGGTGTCAGACCGGTTTGTTTACGGAAAACACGATAAAAGTAATTGTCATCCAGGAATCCGATCTGCTGGCAGATCTGTGCATTGGACAGATTCGTATCGCAAAGAAGCTTCATCGCTTTTTGGATGCGCAGGTGCGTGATCTGCTCGTTGATGCCGCAGCCATAGAGCTGCCGGGAAAGATAGTACAGCCCGGTACGGCTTAACGAAAGATCACGGCAGATCGTTTCGTTTGTCAATGTCTCATCCAGATGTTCCGCCAGGTAGCGGCTCAGCTTTTCCTGCGCACTGCCCGCTGCCAGCCTCGTCAGCCCCTTTTGGTACAATGCAGCCGCCGCCAAAGCCAGCAGATCCGCTGCTGATTTCAGCACCGGATAGGGCGTGCGCGGCAAGGCATTATAGGCTTTTTGCAGTGCCGTTTTATCAATTGCGTAAGCCGAGCAGCATTTTTGCGCATAGCTCCACTCGCTCTGCTCATCGGCCCCCTGTACAATGTGGCTCAACAGCAAAAAGCCCACAACAGCACCATCGATCTGGACCGGCGTGATCACTTCGATCAACCCCGCATGGCAGGGGTAGATGATCGTCTGCTTTTGCCGCGTTGCCTTGCGGCAAGCCGCCTGGTCACACAGGTAACAGCCGGTCTTGCCATCAGGCACACTGCGGATCAAGCGGCAATAAGCTGGCAGTTCCGGCGGATAGGCAAGCACTTCGATTCCATACGAATCAAAAACGGCGGAGCGCAGCCCCGTAAGGCAGTGAAAATCCTGCAAGAGGACCAAAAGCTCCTTTTTATTGAAAACGGTTCCCATGGGTGCGTTCCTTTCCGAACATTAAGATAGTTTTATGATAAAGACCATCCTTTATTTTGTCAAGGAGGATCCCTATGATTGACTTAAAGCAGTGTTCTCTCGGTATTGAGTTGGGTTCCACCCGCATCAAAGCTGTGCTGGTGGGCGATACCTGCAAGCCTGTGGCCCAGGGCGATTTCACCTGGGAGAACCGGCTGGAAAACGGCATCTGGACCTACCCGCTGGAGGAAGTCTGGCAGGGTGTGCAGGCTGCCTACGCGGCATTGGCTGCGGATGTGCTGGCCAAGTGTGGCCAGCCGCTGACCACAGTGGGGTGCATTGGTGTTTCGGCTATGATGCATGGGTATCTGGCGTTTGATGCTGCGGGCAAGCTGCTGGTACCGTTCCGCACATGGCGCAACACGATGACCGGCGCGGCAGCAGAAGAGTTGACCTCGGCGTTCGGGTTCAACATCCCGCAGCGGTGGAGCGCAGCACACCTGTACCAAGCCATGCTGAACCGCGAGCCACACCTGCCGCAGCTGGACTTTTTCACCACGCTGGCAGGCTATGTACACTGGCAGCTGACCGGGCGCAAGGTGCTGGGCGAAGGCGATGCCAGCGGCATGTTCCCGATTGACAGCACCACCGGCGGGTATGATGCCGCAATGCTCGCAAAATTTAACGCGCTGGCAGACAAGCAAGGCTGCCCCGTAGATCTTGTCAAACTGCTGCCTACCGTTTTGCCCGCAGGCGAGGACGCCGGTATGCTGACCGTCGAGGGGGCGAAGCGGCTCGACCCAACCGGCACGCTGCAGCCCGGCATACCGTTCTGCCCACCGGAGGGCGACGCCGGCACCGGCATGGTGGCAACAAACAGTGTCGCCCCGCGCACCGGCAATGTCAGCGCAGGCACCAGCATTTTTGCCATGGTCGTCCTGGAAAAGCCGCTGTCCAAGGTCTACCCGGAAATCGACCTGGTCACGACCCCCGACGGCGCGGTGGTCGCCATGGTCCACTGCAACAACTGCACCAGCGATTTGAACGCCTGGGTCGATCTGCTGGCCGAGAGCGCGGCACTGTGCGGAGCAAACATCGACAAAGGTGCGTTGTTTACCCTCCTGTTTAACGAATCGCTGCACGGTGCGCCTGACTGCGGCGGCATCACGCCCGTCAACTACATTTCCGGTGAGAGCGTCACCCACCTGGACGCGGGCGTCCCCCTGCTGCTGCGCCGCCCGGACAGTGCGTTTACGCTGGCCAACTTTATGCGTGCCAACATCTACTCTGCCTTTGCCACGTTGGCGATGGGGCTGGAAATTCTGCGCAAAGAAAATGTGGCTGTGAATACCCTGTTCGGCCACGGCGGCATCTTCAAAACGCCGGGCGTGGCCCAGCGGTATCTGGCTGCTGCGGCGGGTGCTCCTGTGACCTGCATGGAAACAGCCGGTGAGGGCGGTTCCTACGGCATGGCCCTGCTGGCTGCGTATCGTCTGCACCGCGCCGACGGCGAAGCGCTGGCCGCGTATTTGAACCGCTGCGTTTTTGCCGACGCCCAAAGCACGACCCTGTCCCCCGACCCCGCCGAGCAGTCCGGGTTTGCCGCCTTTTTGACCCAATACCAAACCGCACTGAAAGCCGAGCGCGCCGTTGTAAAATAAGGGCAATACCGCATAATTCTAAGTGCCGATACGGCGAGCGAGGT
>OGZW01003988.1_pt1 | contig 10570 bp, 10 predicted proteins | sample 1577001 | NCBI WGS metagenome assembly OGZW01 (sample SAMEA3541519, study PRJEB24748) | human gut metagenome | biome: human gut; feature: human-associated habitat; material: faeces | place: China | collected 2012
ACTATGCCGTTATATTCATTCAAGGTCATTACCCCTTCTTTACGGACAAAAGCTGCGGCAGGCATCACTTTGGGAACTTTACGCACCTCTTCAATCGAATTTCCCGGAAGAGTATACCGCAAGACTTCCCTCATCTTTGAGACGGGCTGCGCCTTAACTTCCGTTTTCATCTGCTCCAAAAGGAGCTCCATTTTCAACGTCCGTAAGGTTTTTACCTTGCCATCGTCTCTGACTAATGTTATTTTCATCTTTTTTTATTATTATTTCCAGTAAAAGGAAAGCTGCACTACAGCCATACAAAGATACAACATGCTCTTCGTCCAAACAAATTTCACTGCTTTTATTTGCTACGCCACACGACTTTATTTTATAGAAATAATGCTTACTAAATTTGCGAATAAAGGCAGGATGATATATCTTTGCAGGCAGTAAGACTTCAGCCCGCATAAGTGTGCCGTACAGCCCACCTATGCGGGCTGTATAGTTTACATTCGTGGGCTGTAGAGCCCACAAATGTGTGCCCAAGAAAAGCCACTGATTCCAGTTGATTATCCAGGCTTCAATTGTAGGTTATCTTGCTGCAAAACAATCATTAAAATGCCTTTCAAAAGGCGTTTAGCCACATTAACCCATAATAGAAAAGACATGTACGCAAAGTATGATTTTCGCAAAAAACCGTCTTCGAAAGAAGACGAAGACGAACAGCCGTTGTATCCCCGCATCGTATCGAACGGAACCATCGACTTTCAACAAATTGTAAAAGAGATCGCTCAAGCTTCCAGCTTTACGCCGGCAGATATTGAAGGAGTTCAGCTGGCTATTGAAAATAAAATATCCGAATATTTAGTCAGCGGACATCACGTCCAGTTGGGGAACCTAGGATATTTTTCAGCCAAGCTGAAAGCACGTCCGGTGATGGATGCCAAAGAGATACATGCACAGTCCATTTATTTCGATAATGTAAATTTTCGTCCATCATCTTCTTTCCGAAAGAAGGTTCGCGGATTTGTGGAAAAAGCGAAGTCGGGATTTGCACATTCCGCCGAAGTTCCGGTGGAAGAGCGTCGGCGCAGGTTGGAGAGGTTTCTGGATGAACGACCGATGATACGACGCAAAGAGTATACGCAACTGACGGGACTACTAAAGAACAAAGCGCTGAATGAATTGAACGGTTGGGTAAAAGAAGGAGTACTTGACACCATTGGAAGCGGCAGTCATAAAATTTATGTGCGGGTTAATACCATGAAAGATTAAACAGTAAAAACAGTGGAATAAGAATGATAGATACCCATATTTCATGAAGAAAGTATGATGGATACAAAATTTCAGAGACATCTATCATTCTTATTCATCAGATTATAACTATATTAGCAAAAAGAATGAGAGTTATGATAGTTATTTTCTACTCTAAGAACAATCAGTTAATAACAAAACAATGAAAGATAAAACACAAAAAAGCTTCAGGGGAATAGCCCGGACATTACTTCTTGTTTTCTGTTATGCCTTTGGTAATCATGCTTTTGCATTGGCTTTAGAGCACGAACAAACAGTAGATATTTATAAAGTAACAGATGTCCCCAATCCGCGTAATGAAAGCTCTTCCAATTGGGTTAGCAATCCGAATCAGATATTGGATGAAAGTTATGTGTGGGAGATAAATAACATGTTGTCACAGTTAGAAGATTCATTGAGTATTGAAGTGGCGGTTGTTGCGCTCTCTTCTATCGGAGAAGATATTCCGGCAGAGTTTGCCCACAAGCTTTTTGAGCACTGGGGCATCGGAAAGAAAGCGGACGACAACGGATTACTGATTCTTTTAGTACTCGATCAACGTAAAGTCACTTTCGCAACCGGATACGGTTTAGAAGGAGTACTTCCCGACGCTTTATGCTTTCGCATTCAACAGAATGAAATGGTTCCGTGGTTTAGAAAAAACGACTTTGACAGAGGAATGACAGAGGGAGTCCGGGCTGTAACATTAGTGCTCTATGGAAGCGACTATGAACCAGTTTCTCAAAGCACTTCTGATAATTACTGGAAAAGTGCCAGCAATACGTTGTGGAATTTTCTGGCAAATCAGTCGCCTATGCTTTGGATATTCTTGATACTGGTAAATGTTCTCACTTATCGCATGAAGGTAAATAAAGCTCGCCCCAAAGACGGTTCAGCATTAGCAGCAATCAAAGTCCTGACACTTTACAGCCCACTTGGATGTCTTGTGTTGTTTTTTCCGGTCTGGCCTGCACTTATTGCGGCATCCTTATGGTATAAGTTCTACCAAAAACAACGTGTTATTTTGCAGAGTAAGACCTGCGACTCTTGCAAAGCTGTGGCTTTACAACTTTTATCCAATGAGCTTGCAACCCCTTTATTATCTGCTTCCGAGCAAATGGAACACAAACTAGGTTCTGCCATCCACCGTATTTATCAATGTACTTCCTGCGGCTGGATATTGCGGTATAAATCTGTCGTCGGAAGCGAATATAAGATGTGTAATCAATGCCATACCATTGCTTCCAAGCGTATCAGTCCGTGGAAAACAGTTAAAGAAGCCACATATTCCGATGCCGGATTGGAGGTTGCCGACTATCTTTGCCTAATGTGCGGAGATAAAAAGCAGGCAACACAGAAGATTCCCCGCAAGACACCCCCAAATAGTGACAGTCCTAGTAATAGTCACAGTAGCAGTAGCAGCAGTAGTAGTAGCGGCAGCAGTAGCAGTAGCGGCAGTTTTGGTGGTGGACGTAGCGGTGGCGGTGGAGCGTCAAGTAGTTTTTAAGATCGGCTATTCATTTGAAGAAGTCGACTAACCAAACAAAGACGTGGAAACACATCTCACCTGAATATTTTCATAGAAAAATGGTTATCCACTCCTTTATTCTAACTATTTTTGCATAGATAACCGAACATAAAAAAATGAAATGAATATCGAAGAATTTAGAGAATATTGCTTATCTTTTAAAGGAGTCCATGAGAAGATGCCGTTTCCCAATGTGCCCGACAAATATAGCCGTGACGTTCTATGCTTTTATGTAGCGGACAAATGGTTCTGTTTCGTTAACATTGAGATTTTCGATTTTTGTTGTATCAAATGCAACCCTGACGAATCCGGAGAACTGCAAACTGAATATACCGGCATAAGACCTGGATGGCACATGAACAAGAAATATTGGATCAGTGTCTATTTCAACCAAGATGTACCTGATGAGAAAATCAAAGAGCTTGTAAGCAACTCCTACGATATTGTAGTTAAAAGTTTGACAAAGAAAGAACGGGAAATGCTATAAATAAAGGAAGGATTCAAGAACCTCCTAAACGTAAATCCTGTACTCTGTTGTCTTTCCAAAAAACAGTGAAATTATAATTTACACCACTATTCCTGTAAAACACAATCTCCCAACTGTCACTATATAGTACAGCCGGCACGATCGTATAGGGATAAAAATCATTCTGCCAGGATCCGTATATTTTTTCTTTATGTTTCTGCTGACTTTTGCTGGACAGCATGCTATCTAGTTGTTCTGCCATAGGTACCCAGTTCTGCAATAGCACCTGTAATTCCAATAATTGCCTGGAGAACGGAGCAGAAGCGTCCCCTTCTATCAAAACAAGAGTTTCTACCGAGTAAAAGGGCAATTGCACTGCACCACTCCAAAGGCAGCATTTATCTCGCCACCAATCACAAACCTTACAGGTAAAGATGCCCAAACCTTCCACTTTATACTCTCTCTTAGTTCCAAACAACTCGTTTATCAGTGTCTTGAATACTTTCATTACTTTTCCCATCGTTTTCTTTTTTTTAGTATGCACTAACAATGTTACTATGATTTCTGGAATCTTACCGCTTGCTATGTGGGTGTGTTTGTGTGCATATTGTTCAATTTTAAGTTTTTATTCTTCGTAATAAGTAAAAATACGCTCGACATAAGGTTTTAATATACGACCGAGCCCCGTGCCAAAATCAACATAATCTTTGAAATTCTTTGTTTCAATCCAGTTGCCATTCGCATCACAGCCGTAGTCTTGGAAGTCTTTGTAGAGTATTTCAAATCCTGGCCGCTCGTCAATCGGTCGTCCTTGTTCATCGTATTTCTCTTGCACGATACTATTACGAACAACGGTTTTCAGTTTACCGTTCGGATAATATTCACGTTTACACCAGGACTCTAACTCTTTATTACCTTCATCGTCAATCCTATATTTTTTCACAACGCGGTTACTGTCACTGTATTCATAGATGAAATGCGTTTCCGGCCTATCACGACTCAACAAATCATACACTTGGGTCTGCGCCAACAAGCCATTTGTATCATACTCATAGACTGTTTTTCCCGATAATTCCCCTATATTATAATATTCCCTCTTCTCTACCAACAAATCATGTTCGTTATAATCATATTCGGTCATAGCCGGTTTGTCAATCGTGCCGTCAATCTGTTTGGTTCGGATAAGATTTCCCCTGTCGTCATAAGTATTTATCTCCCCATGGGAATCACTATACACAATTTCCAGTAGTTTCCCGTCAGTATTATACTTACTGACAATCGTACTGTTAGTTTTCGGAAAGCTAAGTGTAGATGTATATCCCCAAGTCTCATAGGTATAATCGGTCTTTCGGATAATATTTTCTTGTTTGTCGTACTCGTTGCATTGAGCAAGATTGCCGTCGATATTGAAATGAAAATGGTAGTGATGTATTCCGTCCTCTTCCCATTTCTCGCCTTTTTTGAATTTCACCGAGAAGAAAGACGATGTATTTTCCGGACGATAATAATAGATATCCAACGTTTTGACTTTTCCGTTCAACCCCATCCTGCTTTTGTCGTTATTGACAGAATCTATTGTCGGGGGAATGTATTTCAAAGGAGATTGTTGGCAACCTGCAAATATCGATATAATCAAACTTCCTAAAATAACAAGAACTACAACGGCTTTATTTTTCATGTTTTCTTTGTGTGTTACAATGTTTCGACGCAAAGATAACAAAAAAGAACCAGTTCTAAAATATAACTGACGTAAAAGATTACTTTCGTGTTATTATAATATCATCAAAGCAGAGTTCCAATGACTGATTATCGGGTTTATACTCTGTCCAATCTTTCGGATCGCCACTTTCGTTGTCTATCATTAAATGATAATAAGAGAAGCCAGAGCGTGGATCAGGCAATCTATGAATCTTATAGCTCCCTACAGTTGCCAACTCATTATCTTCAACGACTTTCAGCCAGCCTAAAGCCTTGTCTAACTGTTGAAGATGAGATAACTTATCCTGCTCGCCTTGTTTTAAAGCGTCAACTGTTTTTGTTCTTTCGTTTTGTAATAACTCTATTATATCTTTCATGCTTTCCACTCGGTTAGTATTGAATTAAAATCTTCAAGCATCAAGTCGAAGTCATAATCCAGCTTCTTCTTTTTTAGCTTGTCAGTTACGTGGTTTAAAGCAAACAGAATATATTCACTTAGCTTTAACCTCTGTTCGGAATGACTTAATTCGCTGAATTCTTTTTCAAGGTTTAGTCCGATTCTAATTTTCCCGGTATCTGCCCTGAATGGTCCAAATTCAAAACGATTGCGAAGGAAATATCCGTTCTTCTCTATTTCTTGCCTGGTAAACATAGTGAGCAGTGTCCGATAGAAATCTTTTTGTTTCAATTTCAACTTTTCATCGGCTATGATATAGTTTGTTTTACAATGGTCGTGGTCATAATAACTATACGAACAATTAATTATAATTCGATTAATAGCACGTCCGTATATTTCGGGGCGCATCCTTCTATCCAACTCCGGTTTCAGTTCTTTGTCAACGCTCTCGATTACTACCTTGGAGTTTTCATAGCAGTTACCAATTGTCCGCTTTATCCAAACCGGATTTTTAGGAATCCAGTTTCTCTGGCTTTCAAGCCTTATATCCTGTATATCTTCCTTTATCTCATATTCCCAAAATACGGATTGCTTTTGATTCGGGTCGTCAGGACTGAAACAATAACTTGTCCTTCCCTGCTCCATAGTAAAACCGTTGACTCTTTTCGACCAAATGGCATCGACAAAACGAGTTTCTCCAAATTTATTTTGAAAACAAGTCGCGGGATTTCCATTAAAGAATTGTCCTCTCAATGCTTCGACGGGTTCGTGATTTCCCCAGCCGATAATAGCCAGACTCTCGCAAAGGCGAACGGCTTTATTCCATTCTCCGGCATTTTTATAATCCGCATATTTCAGAAACTCGGCAAACAAGCGTTCGCGCAACTGTTCTATTTCTGATTGAGACTGCAAAAATTCTTCCAGTTCTTTTAAGTCTTCTATTTCAAATATCTTTTGCTCCACCACATTTGCCCTTAATTTCAATCTCAGTTTTTTAGTATTATGCAGAAATCTCAGCCTCTTTCTTTCTCTTTTTCCACAACTGCCACGAATTAATAATATTCTGCCACACATTATACATACAGCATAATATAGCCCTGATTATCAAAGTAAAAGCCCACCTATTACTAATAGTGGGTAACAAAATAGTAACAAAAAAAACGAAGAAATCGCTTTGCGGTGGGCTTCATGTGCAAAGGTAACAAAAGCTCTCTAACCATAAAAGCAAAACTGGCGAAAAGAAGAATACTGTTTTTCTTTTCGCCAGCATATATAATTTGCTGTCAATAGAAATTAGTTTAGTCCGTTTTGGATATATAGACAAAAACACAAACTAAACTTGTGTTTATAATAACTTTTTCAACTTATCTATGACATATCTTCCAATGCAGAGAACTTTGAATGATTTAGGCAACAGATATTTGGATGTTTTAATTAGAATGTCCCTTTTTTACACCTAATATCTATCTAAGAAATCTTACTTTTGTTTGATAATTAAAACAGAATGGAGAAAATTCAAGTAATACAACCTACCAAATTGCTCGCTCCTTATATAAAGCAATATTGGTTTTTAAGGATAGATGATGTAAAGCAAGGCTTTCAACGTTCTATCCCGGCAGGTTGTGTAGCACTTGTTTTTCATAAAGGGAACAAAATTATTTCTTCTTTTCATAAGGGAACGCAACCACAATCCTATATAAGCGGGCAAATCAGTACTTATTCAGACATAGAATTTTCTTTCTTGGATATGGTCATTATTTTATTCCAGCCTATCGGATGCAGGATGTTTTTTCCATATCCTATGGAAGAGTTTACTAATCAGAATATAGGTATTGATTTGTTAGATAACACCTGTTTAGTAGAATTGGAAGAGAAAATAAATGAAACATCAGATAATTATCAAATAGTCAGATTGATAGAAGAATATTTATTAAATAGATTATGCAAAAATATTCCATGCAACGCCAATAGGATTATAACTACTGTTCAAAATATCAATGAAGGAGAAGGGAATATATCCGTTTTATCTCAAACGGCTTGTTTAGGATATAAGCAATTTAAACGGATATTCGCTGAATATGTAGGACTAAATCCAAAAGATTTTATCCAAATCACACGATTTAGGAAGACATTCCATATTTTGCAATCAACTCCACAAATCAGCATAAGTAAAGTTGCTTATGATTGTGGATATTATGATAAATCACATTTAATAAAAGAGTTTAATATGTTCACGGGCTATACCCCTAAACAACTACTTGAAATTTGTGATACTTATACCGAAAACCTATCGGTATTCAACTCTGTATTTATCAATGACAAAAAAACTTAATAACATCGCTTTATGAAAATATTGATATACGGTGCTGGCGTAGTGGGTTGTACTTATGGCTGGCAATTATCCAAAGCAGGATGTGACGTTGCTGTATTGGTGCGTAAGGAGCAAAAAGAACTTGTACAAAAAGATGGTATTCGCATTATCTGTTCTGACTTTAGAGAGAAAACAAGAAAAGATACAGATATAATCTTTAAGCCTACAGTAATAGACGAACTTTCGTCAAACAATGATTTTGAATACATTATTGTCTCCACCAATAAATTGCAATTATCAACTATATTACCAAGTCTTTCAAAGTCAGCAGGAAAAGCAAATGTTGTATTTTTCCAAAATAACTGGAATGTTTTTACTGAAATAGATAAATATCTAAAACCTGAACAATACTTTTTTGCCTTTCCCTTCATGGTCGGGGGTGGAAAAGAAGATAAAAGCATACATTGTGCTATTTCAGGTCTAAAATATTCCAATACTCCGTTAGGTGAAAAAGACGGGCGGATAACTCCACAAGTAGAAAAACTTTTTATAATACTGGATAAAGCAAACTTAAAGCCTGTCATTTCTAATCAAATATTAGTATGGCTAATCACACATTATGCTGTTGCTGCCGGTCTTTCAGCGGGAATAATGAGTGCCGGAAGTGCCTCTAAATTTATAGAGAATACAGCTATTATTAAAATTACAATGAAAGCTATTCGGGAAGGCTTAGCTATTTGTAAAAGAATGGGTATCAATCCTAAAACAGAAAAAGCAAATAGATTATATTGGAAAATCCAGTGTAAGCTGCCCCCTAAAACCAAGCGATTCTGCCCCCTTAAAACATTCAACAATGCCCCCTTAAAAAGTCTTGACCGATGGGGTTATTATTATTTTAGTTTATTTCCCTCTGTATGCAGCCATTTTACGGACACTTTCTCCTGTCAGCTCAATCCGGTGCGCCGTATGTATAATACGATCCATAATGGCATCTGCTACTGTAGGGTCTCCGATTGCATCATACCAATTGTCCGTTGGCAGTTGCGAGGTGATGATGATGGACTTGCGCCCATGTCGGTCCTCTATTATATCGAGCAGGATGGGGCGTTCCTTGGCATCAAGGTTCACAAGGAAGAGGTCATCCAATATGAGCAGCGTGCTCCGTTCGATTCTCTTGAGTTCCGATTCCAGTGTGCCTTTTACTTTTGCCACCTTAAGCGTACCCATAAGTTTCGGAGCATTCGCATAATATGTCCGTATGCCCTTCTTGCAGGCTTCATACCCCATTGCTGTGGCAAGGAAGCTCTTCCCGGTACCGGATGACCCTGTGATGAAGAGGTTCTGTCCCTTGCGGATGAACTCCAGCGATGCAAGCCGCTCCATCTGATTGCGGTCAAGGCCACGCGGGATTGCATAGTCTATCTGCTCGAGGCAGGCCTTGTAGCGGAACGCCGCCCCGCGTATAAGGCGTTGGATGGCTGCATTGGCACGGTAGTCCCATTCCCTGGCAAGTAACATGTGCAGGAAAGAGTCGATTGTCATTGTTTCTGCCATAGTGGAGGTCAGGCTTTCAGTGAAGGCGGCGGCCATGCCGTGCAGCTTCATACGGTTCATCAGTTCGATTGTCAACGTGTTGCGGTCTTTTTCGACAGCTATCGGTGCGGTAAGATTATTTGTTTCCATTGTTGTCTCTATTTAAATGTTTTAATTGTGCGAAGTAGGCTGCTCCGCGGATGTTTTTGTGGATAGATGTTACGGGGACCTCATCGTCGATGTCGTCTTTTGACAGGAAGTCTGCATCATCCCCGCGTTCAAGGATCCGCCTTATCTCCTGATATCCGTATAGGCGCAGTTGCGTGGCGCATGCGCTTGCCGCCACCAACCGTTCCAGCCCGAAGGTCTTCTCCAACGCCATGATGCCTCTGCATGAACGGAACGCCGCGGGAGGATACTTCTTGAGTTCCGCCACCTTGCGCAGATACAGCAGCAGGACGTTATCTGTCTGGCCGGCCCGTTCGTAAATCTGTTCCAGATCCTTTTCATAACTTCCATGACGTCCGGGCAGTCCGTGGGCATCCTTGGTCGTATAGGAGTATGGCGTGTCATCGCGCTGGTGTGTGGTCACCAGACGCAGGCCATGATATATTTCCAGCGTGTCCGCATCATAGACAATCTCGACACGTTTGCCTATATACTCTTTCGGTACGCTGTAATGGTGAAGCCTGAAGGTGACATAGCCGTTACGCATTACTGTTGCGGAGCGTCGCTCTTTCATCTGATGGCGTATGGCGGGAAGCGGGCGGAGGCAGTCGGACTCAATCTGCTCGAACTGTTCCCGTCTGGACTGGGGACGCCCGCTCATCCTGCGTCCGTTGAAGGCCGAGAGCGATTCGGATATGGCCGCATTCAGAGACTCCAGCGAGTGGAATACAAGACCCTCGATGTCAGCGTAGACGGATCGGTAAAGCAGCTTCACGGCATTCTCCACCAAGGCCTTGTCCTTTGGATGACGTACCCGTGTGGGGTATACGGTACATCCGTAGTGTTCGGCAAATGCCGCAAACTCCTCGTTGATTACCGGCTCGTTACGGTCGCTGCGGGTTACCGCCGATTTGAGGTTGTCTGGTACGATCGCCATCGGAACCCCGCCGTAAAAATGAAGCGCGTTCTCACACGCCTTAATCAAGTCCTGCCTTGACTGGGACCAGACCGCCTCACAATAGGTATAGTGGCTGCACGGAAGTATGGCCACGAACACTTCAACGCTGCGACATTCACCGCTTTCACTGTCAACGACTTCCAGTTTGTCACCGGCGAAGTCGATATACATCTGGTCTCCGGCATAATGCTCGACATGGCCTACGACATGTGTCACCATACGGTAACGCATGAGATAGT
>OGZW01003990.1_pt1 | contig 10567 bp, 10 predicted proteins | sample 1577001 | NCBI WGS metagenome assembly OGZW01 (sample SAMEA3541519, study PRJEB24748) | human gut metagenome | biome: human gut; feature: human-associated habitat; material: faeces | place: China | collected 2012
CTCAGTACCGCACCGAGTACTCCATCAAGGCTCTGACCGATGCCGGCAAGGAAGTCATCCCACGGAATATATCCTTTATGCCGGACTGCCCCAAGCAGAGTTCCATCAGACATAAAGTATTTCAGATGATGTGCCTTACACAGTTCATCTACTTTTCTTAAGATTCCAAGCTGTATCTCTTTTAATTCGGCAATCTCTGTAATTTCCTGCATCTTAAACCTCCATTTTTTATTTTTTAACCACTCTCGAAGTATCTTACTATATTTCCTGTATAAAAGCAAATGCCAGAATCTGTCTCTCTTTCGTTTTTCTCTCTTTGTATTCTACATAACTATTGAATTTTCGACAAAAAATAGCTTATAATAGCAGGATAAGACGCAAAAACAATGCATACAAATAGAATAGAAAGGGATATTATCTATGCACAAAAAGAAACCTTATTTTGCCAGATTCCTGGCACTGCTGCTTAGCACAACAACTGTATTTGGTTCTGTTCCGGTTTCTGCATCCTCTGTATCTGGCAGTTCCGTTTTAGAATCTGCCGACTCTTCAAACACTTCAGAAGGGCGGCAATGTGCAGAAGGTGCTGGTCGGCCGCGAGCTGGCCGCCGACCCCATTGTGCTGATGACCGCCTACGCCGTGCGCGGGCTGGACATCAACACCTCCTACACGATCTACCACCTGCTGAATGAGCAGAAAAAGCGCGGTGTAGCAGTCATTTATGTCGGCGAGGATCTGGATGTCCTGCTGGAGCTGTGCGACCGCATCGTCGTGCTTTGCGGCGGCAAGGTCAACGGCATCCTCGACGGCCGCAAGACCACGAAGGAAGAGGTCGGTCTGCGTATGACCAATCTGGTAAAGGAGGAGCAGGCATGAGTCAGACTGCTGCTGCGGCCCGCGAGCCGCTGCTGCGCATTGCCAAGCGCGAGGGCACCACGATGCCCCAGAAGATCGCCGTCCGTGCCATCGCCATCATTCTGGCGCTGGTCGTGGATGCTGTCTTTATCTTTTTTGTCACGGGGCTGAACCCGCTCGCCGTCTACGGCGTTATGTGGGGCGGCACCTTCGCCAACATGACCCGCTTCAGCTGGATGCTGCGCGATCTGTCTACGCTGCTCTGCGTCGGCATTGCGCTGGCCCCCGCCTTCAAGATGCGCTTCTGGAACTGCGGCGGTGAGGGTCAGATCCTGATTGGCGGCCTGACCGCCGCCCTCATCATGGTCTATCAGGGCAACAACCTGCCGCTGCCGCTGCTGTTTGTGGCCATGGCCGGCGGCAGCATTGCCGCGGGTGCGCTGTGGGGCTTTGTCCCTGCGTGGTTCAAGGCCCGCTGGAACACGAACGAGACGCTTTTCACCCTGATGATGAACTATGTTGCCACAAGCATCGTTGCCTGCATGACCAACATCATGCGCGGGCAGGCCTCCAGTCTGGGTACGCTGAACAAGGCCACCAAGGCGGGCTGGTTCCCCATTCTGATGGGCCAGCGCTACACCATCAACATCATCGTTGTTGTGGTGCTGACCTTTGTCATGTACGCCTACCTCAAATACTCCAAGCAGGGGTATGAGATCAGCGTTGTCGGCGAGAGCGAGAACACCGCCCGCTATGCCGGCATCAATGTGCGCCGCGTCACGGTGCGCACGATGCTGATCTCCGGCGCGATCTGCGGCCTCTGCGGCTTCCTGATCGTGGCCGGTAAGGACCAGACCATCTCGACCACCAGCGCGGGCGGCCGCGGCTTCACGGCCATCATCGTGGCGTGGCTGGCAAAGTTCAATACCTTCTATATGGCGCTGATCTCTTTCCTGCTCGTTTTTCTTGAGCGCGGCGCCTCGGAGATCGCCTCCGCCTACTCGCTGAACGAGTATGCTGCCGACATCATCACCGGCATCATTCTGTTCTTCATCCTCGGCAGTGAGTTCTTCATCAACTACCGCGTCATTCCGCGCGGCGCACACAAGGAGGGCAAGTGATATGCACAGCAGCTTGATTGCATGGATCATGCGTGCCATCCCGTTCGGTACGATCATTATGTACGGTGCGCTCGGCGAGACGGTGACCGAAAAATCCGGCAACCTCAACCTCGGCGTGCCGGGCATCATGTATCTGGGCGGCTTTGCGGGCTTTGCCAGCGCCTGGGCATATGAGAATACCGCCGCCAACCCCAATGGCTTTGTCAGCATCCTCATCGCCATGTCCTGCGCCATTCTGGCCAGCATGGCCGGCGGCCTGATCTACGCCTTTTTGACCATCAGCCTGCGCGCCAACCAGAATGTCACCGGTCTGGCGCTGACGACCTTCGGCATGGGTGTGGCAAACTTCTTCGGCGTCTTTATCCTCAACGGTGCCAGCTACTCCGCCGCCCCCATTGCCAACAAGGCGTTCAGCGCAAAGCTCCCCGTCCTGTCCGGTCTGGGTGCGCTGGGGCAGACCGTGTTCTCCTACGGCTTTTTGGCCTACGCGGCGATCGTCTTGGCCGTTCTGCTGCACTGGTTCCTGACCCGCACCCGCGCGGGCCTCAACCTGCGCGCCGTGGGCGAAAACCCCGCCACGGCGGATGCGGCGGGCATCAATGTCACGCTTTACAAGTATCTGGCTACCTGCATCGGCGCAGGCATCTGCGGCATCGGCGGCCTGTACTATGTGCTGGACTACAATCAGGGCATCTGGGCCACCACCGGCCAGATCGAGGCGCTGGGCTGGCTGGCCGTGGCGCTCGTCATCTTTACGACTTGGAAGCCCCTCAACGCCATCTGGGGCGCCTACCTGTTCGGTATGCTCTACTGGCTGTATCAGTTCCTGCCCAGCCTGCTCGGCATCACGCTGGCCAGCTATATGACCGACCTTGTGCAGATGCTGCCCTATGTCGTCACCATCGTAGTGCTGATCGTGGTTTCGATGCGCAAGAAAAAGGAAAATCAGCCCCCGGCCCATCTGGGGCTCGCCTACTTCCGCGAGGAACGGTAAAGAAGGCTGTGCGGCACACCTTTTACGGAAGATGTGCCGCTTTTTCATAGTTCTTTCAAAAAACCAACACATTTGCAGGATATACTCATTTTGTTGAAATATCACCTGCATAAAGAAGAGGAGCCGGTATGGCAGAGAAAACAAAGACAAAGCACAACCCGCTTGCGTGGATCAAAAAGCACAAAAAACTGACCGCCCTTTTGGCTGTTTTGCTGGCGGTGGGCATCGCCATCGCCGGTGTGTGGGGCAAGGCCCGGCAGGCCGGCGGCACGGCCTACCAGTATGTGCGCACCACCGTGCTCAGCAAAACAACGCTGAGCGATTCGGTCAAAGTCAACGGCACAGTCAAGTCGGGCAGCAGCGCCAGCGTTACGGCGGCGGATGCGGTCAAGACCTACAAGGTCACGGCAGTCAATGTCGCGGTCGGCGATACAGTCAGCAAGGGCGACATCATCGCCACGCTGGATACCGCCGATGTCGAAAAGCAGATCGCCAACGCCGAGCTTGACAGCAGCGATAACCGGACGAGCGCCGAGAAAAGCTATACCCGCAGCGTGGAGGATCAGGCCGCCGATCAGGCCAGCGCGCAGCAGGAGCTGGCAAAGGCCCAGCAGGACTATGACAGGCTCGGGCTGAACGACTACTACAGCACCATGACCACGGACGGCAACGCCGGCAAGACGAACCGTGAGGTCGTGACAGACTGGTACACCCGCTATGCCGAGGAGATCGCCGGGTACGAGAACACCCTTGCCAACCTGCAGATCCAGCTGACGCAGGCCCGGCAGAGCGGCGAGACGGACCGCGCCGAGGGGCTGCAGGGCCAGATCGAGGACTATCAAAACCGTGAGAGCATCGCCAAGACGCAGTGCAGCATCCCGGAGCTGGGGCTGCAGGGCTTTGACGCGGTGAAGAAGTGCTATGAGAGCATCCAGAGCTACGCCGATGCGCTGCAAAAGGCGCAGGAGTCCTACCAGAAGTCGGCCACGAATGCCGCGCGGAATGTGGACGATGCCGCCACCAAGCTTGCGCAGTCCCAGCGCGAGGATGATAAGCTGACAAGCCTGCAGACCGCACTGGAGGAATGTACCCTGACCGCCACGATGGACGGCACGATCACCGCCCTGAACGCCACAGTCGGCGATGTCTGCAGCGGCACGGTGGCCACGATTCAGGATGTGGAGAATCTGACCGTGGAGGTCACGATCCCCGCAAGCTCGGTCGGCAAGCTGTCCACCGGCATGACCTGCCGCATCACAAGCGATGCCACCGGTGATGCCGTCATCAGCGGCACGCTGACCCGCATTGACCCTGTGGCGAATGACAGCGGCAGCTTTGGCGCGACCGTCACGGTCAACGGGCAGGACAGCGGCCTGCTCATCGGTATCTCGGCCAAGGTCGAGATCGTCATCAGCGAGAAGGACGATGTCTTTACCGTGCCCCGTGATGCTGTGGGCACGAACGAGGACGGCACGGCCTATGTGCTGCGCAGGACCGGCGGCGAGGGCATCGATATGACCTTTGAGGAGGTCGCCGTCACCGAGGGCGACACCAACGATTATTATGTGGAAATCACCGGCGATGATCTGCACGAGGGTGACATCATCCGAGCCACCGCCGACCTGACCCAAGGCATTGAGAGCAGCACCGACAGCGCCGCCCAGATGATGGAGGACGGCAGCCTCTATGTGGGGGACGGCAGCAGTATGCCGGACGGCGTGACCATCGCCCCGGCAACCGGCAATGATATGGGCGGCGGTCCCGGCGGGCCGGGAGGTCAGTGATGCAGAACACCGAACAGTTCGCCCAGACGATCGCGCAGAGCCTGCTCGGGGCGGAGGCTGACCGCCCGGCCCGGCCGCTCATTGCGATGCGCGGCATCCGCAAAAGCTACTACATCGGCCAGCCCAATGAGCTGGAGATCCTGCACGGCATCGACCTGACCGTCTACCCCGGCGAGTTCGTTGCCATCGTGGGCGAGTCCGGCTCGGGCAAGTCCACCCTGATGAATATTATCGGCGTGCTGGACAAGCCGACCGCCGGAGAGTATGTGCTGGACGGCGTGAACATCCATGAGGCCGATGACAATGATCTGGCGGCCATCCGCAACCGCAAGATCGGCTTTGTGTTCCAGACCTACAACCTGATCGGCCGGCAGAGCGCCCTGAAAAATGTTGAGCTGCCGATGCTTTACGCGGGTGTGCCTGCGGCTGAGCGCGCCCGCCGCGCCAAGGACTGGCTGGACCGTGTCGGCATGGGCGAGCGGATGCGCCACCAGCCCAACGAGCTTTCCGGCGGGCAGAAGCAGCGGGTGGCCATCGCCCGCGCCATGGTCAACGAGCCTGCGCTGATTCTGGCCGATGAGCCGACCGGCGCGCTGGACAGCCAGACAAGCCGTGTCGTGATGGACCTCTTTCACGAAATGCATGAAAAATACCACAAGACCATTGTGCTGATTACGCACAACCCTGCGCTGGCCGAGGAGTGCCAGCGGGTGCTGACGCTGCGCGACGGGCTGATCGTGGGAGAACGAAAGGGGACAGGCGAACGTGCAGCTCTTTGAAAATATCGGCATGGCGCTGGCCAGTGTAAAAAGCAACAAGATGCGCAGCGCCCTGACCATGCTGGGCATCATCATCGGCATAGCGGCCGTCATTGCCATCGAAACGGTCGGCAACAGCATGACCGGCTCGGTCACCGATTCGATGGCCGGTATGGGTGCCAGCAACATTTCAGTCAGCGTTGTGCAGAAAAGCGCAAGCAATACCTCCGGCACGGCGCAGGGCGTCACGCTGCGGCGGTTCAAGGACTCCAAGCCGTCGGACGCCGACCTCATCACCGATGCGATGATGCAGGATTTTCTGGATGCCTTTTCCGGCAAGGTCGATCATATCGAGCTGACCCAGCAGGTCGGCAGCGGTACGGTGGCAAAATACGGCGACCCGACCACGACCATCACAGCCACGGTCAGCGGTGCCAGCGCCACCACGCTGGAAAATCGTGACACGGATTCGCAGATTTTGTATGGCCGCTGGCTGGACGATGACAAGGATGCAGGCCGCAAGGTGGCCTGTGTGTCGGAAAAATTCGTTGCGCAGGCCATCGGCGGCACCGCGCAGGATGCCATCGGCAAGGCGGTGACGCTGACCATCAACAAGGACCTGTATACCTTTTATATAGAGGGCGTCTACCGCTATACCGAGGACAGCTATTCCAGCATGTTCTCCGGTACGGACGATGATTCGATCCAGACGGATTTTTATATCCCGCTTGATGTGGCAAAGTCCATTGCCGGGGCGGGGGCCGGTTACCAGAGCATCACGGTCGTGGCGGACGGCACGGCGGTCAATGTGACCTCGTTCGTGGATACGGTCGGCGATTTCTTCGCCAGCTACTACACCCGCAACGACTCATGGACGGTCAGCGCCTCCAGTCTGGCAAGCCTGCTCGACTCGATGTCCTCGATGCTCAGCACGGTATCGCTGGGTATCTCCGCCATTGCGGCACTCTCGCTGCTGGTGGGCGGCATCGGCGTTATGAACATTATGATGGTCTCCGTCACCGAGCGCACCCGCGAGATCGGCACCCGCAAGGCGCTCGGCGCCCCGGCGGCGGCAATCCGGATGCAGTTCATCACCGAGAGCGTCATCCTCTGCCTGATCGGCGGCATCGCCGGTATCCTGCTGGGGCTGGCCCTCGGTGCGGGGCTGAGCAAGGCCGTGGGCTACGCCGCCCGCCCGAGCCTGACCGCCATCGTGGTAGCAGTCGGCTTCAGCATGGCCATCGGCGTATTTTTCGGCTACTATCCCGCCAACAAGGCCGCAAAGCTTGATCCCATCGAGGCCCTGCGGTACGAGTAAACTCTGCCCCCCGCGCATTGCGCGGGGGATTTTTTTGTGCTATACTCATACTGGGAAAGTGAGATGTACGATGAGGTGAAAAAAGAACGACTGTTTACAAACCAACAGCTGCTGGCGCTGCTCTGGCCGCTTATCATTGAGCAGGCGCTCGGTGTTCTGGTGGGCATGGCCGATACCGTCATGGTCTCCTCAGTGGGGGAGGCCGCGATCTCCGGTGTGTCGCTGGTGGATATGATCAATCAGCTTATCATCACAGTGTTCGGTGCGCTGGCAACCGGCGGCGCGGTCGTGACCAGCCAGCATCTGGGCGCCAAGCGGCCTGAGGAGGCCGCCCGCAGCGCCGGGCAGCTGGTGGGGCTCAGCGGTATTCTCGGCACGACGGTGGCGGCGTTCTGCCTTGTGACCCGCACGGCACAGCTGCGGCTCTTCTTCGGCACGATCAGCGAGGATGTCATGCAGGCGTGCCTGACCTACTTTACGATCACGGCGCTGTCGTTTCCGTTTCTGGCACTCTACAACGCGGGCGCGGCAATCTTCCGCTCCACCGGCAACAGCGCGGTGTCGATGAAGGTCTCGGTCCTTGTCAACGCCATCAACTTCTGCGGCAACGCGCTCTGCGTCTTTGTGCTGCGCATGGGCGTTGCGGGCGTTGCAGTCCCCACGCTGGTCTCCCGCGCGGTGGGGGCGGTCATCATTCTGTCACTGGCCGCCCGGCGGGACTATGTGCTGCGCATCACGCCGCGCACGGTTACCCGGCTGGAGGGACGCACCGTCAAGGGCATTCTCTACATCGGCATCCCCTCAGCGTTTGAGAACAGCCTGTTCCAGCTTGGCCGGGTGCTGGTCGTCTCGATGATCTCACTGTTCGGCACGGTGCATATCTCGGCCAATGCGGTGGCCAACAATCTCGATGCTGTCGGCTGCATCGTCGGCAACGCAATGGGCCTTGCCATGATTACGGTTGTGGGGCGCTGTGTCGGCGCACAGGACTTTGAGCAGACAAAGCATTATACAAAAAAGCTGCTTTTGTGGGATTATATCGCTCAGGGCACCGTGAATCTGCTGGTGCTGTTCTTCCTGAACCGGATTTTGGGCATGTACACCCTCTCGCCGGAGACGCGCGCCCTGTCCTGGACGCTGGTCATGATCCATAACGGTGTGGCGATTTTGCTGTGGCCGGCCGGCTTTGTGCTGCCCAACGCCCTGCGCGCCGCCAACGATGTGCGGTTCACGATGCTCACCTCGATCCTCTCGATGATCGTCTGGCGCATGGGCCTGAGCTGGGTCCTCTGTGTCAATATGGGCATGGGCGCGGTCGGTGTCTGGCTGGCCATGGTCGTGGACTGGATCTGCCGCGTGACCTGCTTTGTGATCCGCTTTGCCAGCGGTGCATGGCAAAAGAGCGCAGTCAAAAAGGTATAGCAAATAAAACCACCCTTTGACAGGGGAGGCTTAAAAAGGAGTCTATCAATGAAATTCATCAGCTGGAATGTCAACGGCCTGCGCGCCTGTCTTAAAAAAGGCTTTGAGGATGTGTTCCGCACGCTGGACGCGGACTTTTTCTGCATTCAGGAAACGAAAATGCAGCCCGGGCAGGCCGACTTTGCGCCGGAGGGCTACACCGAGTACATCTACAGCGCCGATAAAAAGGGCTACTCCGGCACGGCTGTCTGGGCCAAAACACCGGCGCTCAGCGTGCGGTACGGTCTGGACGAGGATGTCCATAACCATGAGGGCCGCGCCATCACGCTGGAATACCCGGATTTCTACCTCGTCAACCTCTATGTTCCCAACGCCCAGAACGAGCTGGCGCGCATCGACTACCGTATGCAGTGGGAGGATGACCTGCGCCGCTACCTGCAGAGGCTTGACGCCGAAAAGCCGGTCATCCTTTGCGGAGATCTGAATGTGGCGCATGAGGACATTGACCTGAAAAACCCCGGCCCCAACCGCGGCGCGGCGGGCTTCAGCGATCAGGAGCGCGGCAAGCTGGACGAGCTGCTGGCGGCAGGCTTTACCGATTCCTTCCGCCGCCTGCACCCCGATGCCACAGGCATGTATAGCTGGTGGAGCATGCGGTTCCGCGCGCGGGAGCGCAACGCGGGCTGGCGTATCGACTATTTTCTGGTCAGCGACCGCATTGCCGACAAAATCCAGACCGCTGCGATCCTGATGGATGTGATGGGCAGCGACCACTGCCCGGTGGAGCTGGATATCAACCTGTAAAGCCTTCTCCCTTGGGAGAAGGTGGCCGCAGGCCGGATGAGGGGCGGCTTTCTGGGGGTTGCCCGGTAAATGGGCGATAACGGCAGCTTCCCCCTCATCAGTCTGCTTCGCAGACAGCTTCCCCCCAAGGGGGAAGCCAAAGAAGAAAACTTTTTAAAAAATTCCCCCGCGCTTGCAATATCGGCGCCGGGGAATTCGTTTTAGTATACAGAAGGACAAAGCAAGGGAGGTGTGGGCGCTGACAAATGAAGAATTTACCGGGCTGATGCAGCAGTACCAAAGACTGATCTACACAGTCTGCCTGCAGTTTGTTCACGACCCCCACACCGCTGAGGATCTGACCCAGGACACCTTTCTCTCGGCGTTCTCGGCCATAGACCGGTGTGAGCCGCAGTATTATAAGCAGTGGCCTGTGCGGGTGGCGGCCAACAAATGCAAGGACCACCTGAAAAGCGCATGGGTGCGCCGGGTGGAGGCCCCGGGTGACGATGCCATGCCGGAGCCGCGCGGCGCCCCCGGCACCGATGCCGATGACCCGGCAGAAAGTGTGCTGGCGCGTGCCGGTGCCGCAGAGCTGGAGCAGCTTGTGCGCACCCTGCGCGAGCCCTACGGAAAAATCGCCGTCCTGTACTTTTTGGAGCACAAAGAGAGCGCTGAGATCGCAAGGCTTGTGGGCCGCCCGCCCGCAACCGTCAACAGCCAGCTTTGGCGTGCAAAGCTGCTGCTTCGCCAGCAGATACTTGAGAGGAGGCAGAGGGAATGAGCCTGTATTTTGATAATGAAAAGCTGTTTGACGCCGAGGGCCACCTGACCGATGCGGGCCTGTACGCGCTGAAGGACGGCACGCTCGATGATCTTGGCGCGCTGGAGGCCGCCGAGCATCTGAGTTTCTGCGACTACTGCCTGCTGCGCTACACGGCACTGATCGAGGCCGCGCCCGAGGCCATGAAGCAGCCCATGCGCGACCTGATCCCGCAGGTGCAGAACCTGATGCGGCTGCGCAGCTTCCGTATCATGACAAACCGGTATGTGTCGGCCGCTGCGGCGGTGGTGCTGGGCTTCGTGCTGTGGGGCGCGGTCAGCACATTCGGCCTGCCGGATGTCTCCGCCCTGACCGCCCAGCAGCCCACCACCCCGCATGAGCGGTTCGGTACCAAATTCAGCACCGCCGTCAACGGCTTTTACAAGAGCCTCGACGATACCTTTAAAAGCTTTACCCTGACCGCTGAAAACGGTCTGGACCAGATCCGAGCACAAAGCATCGGCGGCAGCACCGCCAAGGGAGAATGACCTATGAAAAAGAATGGATTCCTGACCTTTATCTTCGCCTGCATCCCCGGTGCGGGGCAGATGTACTACGGCTATATGCAGCGCGGCCTCTCGATTGCGATGATGTTGATGCTCTGCGTGATGGCGGCCACCGTCGTTGAACCGCTGCTGTTCCTCTGTCTTGTTATCTGGATGTACAGCTTTTTTGACACCTATGACCTCATCCGCCACATGGCGGCCG
>OGZW01003994.1_pt1 | contig 10561 bp, 5 predicted proteins | sample 1577001 | NCBI WGS metagenome assembly OGZW01 (sample SAMEA3541519, study PRJEB24748) | human gut metagenome | biome: human gut; feature: human-associated habitat; material: faeces | place: China | collected 2012
TCCAATTTTACAACTGCCCTTTTCGTTGCCACCGGGATGATCTCATACACTCCAAGCTCTACTGCTTTCTGAATGATCAGTTCCATTTTATCGCCCTTTGGCAGCCCCTGGAACAGATAAATTTTCGATGGCAGCTCACGGTTTGCCTCTTCCACCCACATAATGTGCAGTTGTGCCACATCTTTTTCATATCCGGCAATTTCGCAGCGATACTCTTTTCCGGTACTTTCCTCATGGATGCAGATCTGTTCTCCAATCTGAAGGCGCAGTACATTTTTCATATGATTCAGGTCGCTTCCGCGGATGATGATCTCTTTTTCACCGATTGCAGATGAGTCTGCAAAAAAATCGTACATAATCTTCCTCCGGTACTATGCCTGTTTTCTTGCAGTGACAGAAACCCATTCGCCCTGATGTGTAACTTCCAGAACTTCCAGTCCTGCATCTTTTACTGCTTTTACGACAACGTCTTCTTTTACATCCAGAATACCGGAAGTAATATAAAGAGCTCCCGGTTTCATCTGATGGCAGATCACCGGCGTCAGTGGGATCAGGACATCTGCCAGAATATTTGCCGTTACAATATCATACTTTTCATATCCGACCTGATCCTGCACGGCTTTATCATCAATGATATTTCCGATCATCACATCCATGCTGCCTTCCGGAATCTGGTTTGCTTCCAGATTTTCTCTGGTAGCAGAGATCGCACATGGATCAAGATCCGTACCGACCGCATGACCTGCTCCCAGTTTCAGTGCTGCGATGGACAGGATACCGCTTCCGGTGCCGACATCCAGGATCTCCATACCGTCCTTCACATATTTTTTCAGCTGACGCATGCAAAGCTGTGTCGTCTCATGCATACCGGTACCAAACGCCGTGCCAGGATCAATATGAATGATCATCTTATTCTTATCTTCCGGTTTTACTTCTTCCCAGGACGGGATGATCAGGATATCATCCACATAAAACTGATGAAAATACTGTTTCCAGTTGTTGATCCAGTCCTTGTCTTCGGTCTGGGATTCTGTGATTGTTCCCTCTCCGATATCCACAAACATACGAAGCTCTTCCAGAGCATCTTTTACATTTGCAAGCAACTCTTCTTTATCTTCTTTCTCATCCAGGTAAAAGTTCAGATAAGCGATCCCGTCATCTGCCGGTCCGTCTGGAAGAATATCGACAAACATCTGCTGTTTGTCCTGCTCCGTCAACGGTACTTTATCTTCAATCTCTACGCCTTCCACGCCGGCTTCTGCCAGTGTGGAGATCACGATATCTTCTACTTCTGATCTTGTTTTTAACGTAAATTTATTCCATCTCATAAATGTCAAATATCCTTTCGTATATATAATGCCAGATTAACAAGATTTTTTATTTCAAAATGATGCTACACCGTTTGTTCCTGTACAAAATAGTATGATAATCCATACATGTCTGTTCGTACTTTACAGTCACAAAATAAGAGGTGTTTTTACACACCCCTTATCATAACATCTGTGCTTACTTTTTAAAAGTACTATTTTTCTTCCTTTTTCCGCTTCTTAAGCGTCAGTGCAAGTGCTGCTCCGGAAACAACAAGTGCTGCTGCCACCGGCACAACCGGTGTAGTATCCCCGGTCTTTGCTGCTGTATTGGTGCTGCCCGAAGAAGAGCTGCTGCTTCCGCTTCCGGAAGTAGAACTGGATGTTCCGCTTTCATTTGCCTTAAACGTGATGGATTTCTTCACATCATCTCCCTCACTGTATACCCACTTCTTGCCATCATATACATATTTGCGGAATGTTGCCACGATCGTATAAGTGCCGGCCTGTGTCGGAGTCATCGTAAAGGTCTGTGTGGACTTATCTCCCTTCCAGGTTGTGGTATCCGTCAGTTTCCAGGAATACGGTACATATTTTTCATCATCTGCTGACGGTTTGTAATCCTTGTCATCCACATAAGTAGAACCGGTTGCTGTAAATGTCAGTGCTGTATTTAACTTTTGTGTGGAATTATCCGTTACACCGGTGAATTTCACATCGCTCTCTTTTGCTTCCTGCGGAGCACGCAATGTCTTTACCGATACCGAAACCGGATCACTTGCCAGATAATTGTCGGATTCCGGGATTCTTGTATAAATCTTATAGCTTGTTCCCGCCTTCAGATCCTGCTCTTCACCGTCTACTTCATTGACATAGGTGATCGTGGAAGCTTTCTTCGCCAGTTTCCATTCATCATCCTTTGCCTTTTCCGAATAAGCATATTCCTGACCGGCTACGGTCTTGTATTTCAGATACTGATAATGACGTTCGGTCACTTCCGGCTTGGTCAGTGTGATGCCGAGGGATTTCATCAGTTCCTCAGTAAGAGGAGCCTTTGTGATCTCTGCGGAGATATCATCAACGGAAGCAACGGTGTAGCACTCTGCTGGATCACCGGAAAGTGTCACTTCTGCTTTGATATTCTTTGCTGTTGCCACATCCGCATGGTCATATACAAAAGTTGCTTTTGCCACAGCAAGAACATCTGATGCTTTGTCACCGTCTACGATACCGGAAAATCCGGATAAGGTACAGGTATCATCCGGAACATCGGTCGTACCGTCATACACTTTGGTTGCTTTGTTCTTAGATGTTGTGCTTGTTTTATTGACACTGATCAGCGGTGTCAGTTCTTTCTTTTCGATTTTATAGTTTACGGTTCCGGACAATATGTGATCATAACCAAAAGTATCCGTCACAAGCACTTCATTCAGACTAAACGATTTTTCATCCGGTTTTTCTTTTATATTTTTCTTTGTTACTTTATAACCTTTTGCTGTTCCGTCTTTCAGTTCCAGAGAAGAATCCATTGCTTCATCATAATCTCTCAAGGAAACCTCTGGCGTATAATCTTTTGCCGCACTGACAGTGATAATATCTACATTTTCCAGTTTTTCACCATATGTTGTCGTGAGGTCTGCTCCGACCTTTACAGTATACGCCGTCGCACTCTTGCCCTTTTTCAGATTACCGTCTTCGTAAGTGTAGTTCTGCTCTTTTGCAGTGATGCTGTCCGTTGTTTCCTCAGAAGAAGTAAAGGTAACTGCTTTGATGGAAAATGCTACGGTAGATGCAGGCTGAAAATATACAACTGCTTTTCCGTTGCTGTCGCTCCAGACCGTATTGGCATCCATGCTGACATCTGCACCATTTAATTGTACGTTATCAATCGTGCATACTGCATCTTTCTCTACGGTAAACTCCGATGCTTTTAACGTAAGATCTCCTGATTTTACATCATTTGTGACTTTACATGCAATAGAACCACCATTAAGAGAAACCTGTGTACTTTTGATCGTACCACTTCCAAATAATGTTCCACCTTCTACGGTTGTTTCAGCTACATCAATACTGCCCTTCAGATTTGCCTTACCATTGCTGGTCTTTGCGAACTGAACCTTTCCTTCTCCGCTGATCGTACCGATTATATTAGTCGTTGTTCCTTTCAAAACAATCGTCAGCGTTGCTCCAGATTTTACGATAACTTCTCCAAGAGAAGCACCATCACTTAAAGTTAATGTAACTGCTTTATCTTCCAAAATAGTATACTTTCCATTTTCATTTTTATAATCCACGTTCGGTGTACCATTCGGAGTTATTTTTCCGGCTGTCTTTACTTTTTTTCCAACCGCACCTTTTTTTTGTCCGGCTTCGCCTTCTGTTTGAGGTGTCTGCTCTGTTATCACTGCTTCGCTCTCAATAACTGCCTGTGACTCACTTTCCGGGACAAAACCACCCTTGATCTCAGTTTCTTTGTCTTTGTGATGTTTTGTCTCCTGGTTTTTTGTCTCTTGATGCTTTGTCTCTGTTTCTGTATTTGCAGACTCACTTTCTGTATCACTTGAAATAACCTGTACTGCCTGCGTATCGCCCTCAGAGCTGTCTTTTCCTGCCGCCAGCACAGATGCCGGAACCATGGAAACTGACAGGCTGAAAGACATACATATAATCATTAACTTTTTCAGTAATTTTAATTTCATATCCAACTTACCTGCTTTCACCAAATCTATGTATAAAGCTATAGTTATACCTATACATCATATTCTATTCTTTTCAAGCTTTCTTGTCAACGTCAGAAACCTTAAGTTTCTGTTACGTCATACACGAATCATGTTTCTGCATATCAAAACAGCAAGTATTTTTATGGTGAAAATGTTTCCTTTCCGATAACTTTCATGTACAAAAATGCACCGCGGATCTCTCCCGGGTGCATTTTTTGAATTTCAGCTTTTTTATTGTTCTCAGGGTCAGTCTTCAAATGTTTCTTTTATTTTTTCCATAAAGCTCTTCTTTTTCGGCTTTTCCTGTTTACTATCGTTAATCTTACCGTTGACTGCCTCATCATACTTACGCAGGTATTCCTTTGCCTCTTCGTTCAGCTTTGTCGGAACCTGAACAACAAGTGTTACATAATGGTCTCCGCGGATATTTTTGTTGCGAAGAGAAGGCACACCTTTTCCTTTAAGACGGATCTTGGTATCCGTCTGTGTTCCAGGTTTGATATCGTATGCCATATCGCCGTCTACGGTTGTGATATGGATCTGTCCGCCCAGTGCTGCCTGTGCAAAGGTGACAGGAGCAGTAGAATAAATATTCATATCCTGTCTCTGGAAGATCGGATGACGTTCTACCTGAACTTCAACCAGCAGATCCCCTCTTGGGCCGCCGTTTACACCCGGTTCACCCTTTTCACGAATACGGATGCTCTGTCCGTTGTCAATACCGGCCGGGATCGTCACTGCGATCTTCTTGCGGTTTGTGATGTAACCGCTTCCGTGGCAGTCCGCACATTTCTCTTTTACGATCTTACCGCTTCCGTTACAGTCCGGACAGGTCTGTACATTTCTTACCGTGCCAAACAGGGACTGCTGTGTATATACGATCTGACCTTTACCGCCGCATTTCGGACAAGTTTCCGGACTGGTTCCTGGTTTTGCACCTGTTCCATGGCAGGTTGTACACTCATCCTTCAGATTCAGATCCAGCTGTTTTTCGCATCCGAATACTGCCTCTTCAAAGGTAATCCTTACCGCTGTCCTGACATTGGCACCTTTCATCGGTCCATTGTTTGCACGTCTGCTGCGACCGCCTCCGAAAAGATCTCCGAAAATATCGGTTACCGGAGCGCCTGGATCGGACCGGGAGGCCTCCGAAAATATCACCAAAGATATCTCCCATATCGCCGCCGTTGAAATCAAAGCCGCCGAATCCTCCGGCACCTCCGCCGCCCTGTTCAAACGCAGCATGTCCGAACTGATCATACTGTCTGCGTTTTTCTGCATCGCTTAACACGGCATATGCTTCCGATGCCTCTTTAAATTTCTTTTCTGCTTCTTTGTCTCCCGGGTTCATATCTGGATGATATTTTTTTGCAAGCTGACGGTATGCTTTTTTAATAGTAGCTTCATCCGCCCCTCTGTCAACGCCGAGAACTTCATAGTAATCTCGCTTATTCTCTGCCATCTTTAATCCTCCACATGCACGGCAACCTTCCAGAACCTGCCTGTTTGCAGTTCCTTATGGCCTGATTGCTGACACAAGGCAGGAATGAACACATCCCTGCCTGTGTATATTGTAACTGTTTAGCATCTTAACAGTTACGATGCAAAAATTTATTAAAAGTTACTTTTTTATACTTCTTTGTAATCACCGTCTACAACATCATCAGACTGATAGCTGCTGTTATCTGCTCCGGCATTCATATCAGGACCTGCCTGAGCTGCTCCGTTTGCCTGTGCCTGCTGCTCATACATCTTTGCAAATACTTTCTGAGCACTTTCCATCAGTTTTTCTTTTGCTGCTTTGATCTCAGCAACCTGTGACTCTGTCATTTCTTCCGGATTGCTCTTTGCGATCAGGTCTTTCAGTTCGTTCAAGTCAGCTTCTACTGCTGTCTTGTCATTTGCATCTACTTTATCGCCAACTTCTTCCAATGCTTTTTCGGTCTGGAATACCATAGCGTCTGCATCGTTTCTTGTGTCGATTGCTTCTTTTCTCTTCTTATCCTGAGCTTCGTACTCAGCAGCTTCTTTGACTGCTTTGTCGATATCAGACTCAGACATATTAGATCCGGAAGTAATGGTGATGTGCTGTTCTTTTCCGGTTCCCAGATCTTTTGCGGATACGTTTACGATACCGTTTGCATCAATATCGAATGTAACTTCGATCTGAGGCACACCTCTTCTTGCTGGTGGGATACCATCCAGACGGAACTGGCCTAAGGTCTTGTTATCTCTTGCAAACTGACGCTCGCCCTGTACAACATGCTCGGTCTTCTGTTGGAATTGGAATTCGTGGAATTACCGCTTCCTGTAGATGTATTTGTTTTGTTACCTGAACCGGATTTTGCAGTATAATTTGCAGTTACCGTTACATTAGCTTCCGGCATAGTGATGACCGTTGCAGACAATACCTTGCTGGCAATCTTCGTATTGGCCGGATCTATTGACCAGCTGCTGAACTGTTGATTCTTTGCAGGATCATTCGCAACGATGATCGGCTGGGAACCTGCTACATAACTGCCGGAGCCGGAACCGTTTTTAACTGTCAGAGTATACATCTTGGCAGTAGTTCCGTTGTTATTATTGCCTCCCGGACTGGTGCTTGCTCCGGGGCTGGTGCTTGCACCCGGACTGGCCGTTCCTCCATTATTAGAGCCACTGGCTTCATATACTGCATAGAAATCTGTATTTTCTGTGATAGCTGTTGCAATATCCGGCAGCCATTCCTTGAAAGTATAGCCACTGACCGTAGGAGTCTGGATACTGGGTGCAACCGTACCCTTCTTGATCGTTGTCTGATAGAACACTTCCTTGGTCACACTATTGATATATCTGACTACAATATCATCTTCGCTTAGCGCCTTATATTGTGCCATGGTGGTAAAAGACTCTGTAATATTGGTCAGAGGTCTGTCCCATCCGATGAAGATATAACCATCTCTCACAAGATTAGATGTGTTTGGCAGATCCGCATCTGCGATGCTGCCGCCGGAGGATACCTTGATCTTCTTAATTACCGTACCATCCCAATCCTGGAAGGTTACGGTCAATTTACTTGCATCGGGATCTTCCTTCTCATAAATAGCGGTACATGTTGTATCTTCCGTGATGTTCGTGTAATCGCCATCCCATCCCTTAAATACTTCGCCGGTCTTACCTAACGGTGTAGGCGGAACCGCATCTTCCCCGCCCCGTACCTGTTGTTCGTCTACCTGGACATTTTTCTGCAGTTCTTCATTCCAGTCACGGAAGATAACGGTATAGATTTCCTCCAGCGGAGTATCTTCCACTGCAAATCCGTTCGCATCACCATATCTGTAGAGATAACTGGTCTTCGGAGCACATAAGGTAACATCTCCCTTATCTTTAAGGATTCCGGTAAAAGTATCCTGGTCAATCAGTGTTAATCTCTCACTGGACTCCTCCAGCCATTTAATGCTACTGCCGTTGAATACATTATCTTTCAGTTCTTCACAGGTGATCGGCAGTTTCACGGTATCCAGATTCTTAGTCTCCGCAAACGCATAGGAAGGCACTACCGTAATGGCACTGTCCGACAGATCGATCGTAGTCAGATTGTCGCAGCCGCGGAACGCCTCCGGTGCCATTTCCGTCACGCCCGTTGTCTCTTTGGCATTCACACGCTTGCTGGTTCTACCCTCTAAGCATTCAATAATCTTCGCTTTTGCACTGCCGTTCATTCCATAGATAATCGAATTGTCGCAGGTGAAATAATCGGTTCCCTGGAATCCTACCTTATCCAGAATTTTGCAACCGGTAAATGGAATATTACCAAGACTGCTGATGGTTCCGGACAGGGACACATCTTTCAGAGCAACACAGTCTTTAAATGCATAGTCGCCAATGGACTGGGTATTGCCGTTGATCTCTACTGTAGCCAGTTTCTCACAGCCATCAAAGGCATTTTTTGCTATGCTGGACAGGGTATTGCTGTAGCTGATCACACCGGTCAGATATTTTGCGCCCTTGAAGTCATTTTCTTCAATACTGTCGAGACCGTATATGGTCAGAGTCTTTTCCTTCTGATCCTTCTCTTTTTCCACAAACAGACCGTCCTTGATTGCCTGAATGCCTTCCGGTATGGTCACGTTCAGTGCGGAATCAATAAACTGCTGCTGATCCTCTGTCAGAGACTCTCCAGCATTATATTTGGTCAGTGCAGTTTCCGCTGCACTTCTCTGGGCATCTGTCAGATACGGATAATCATCTTTATTTAAGTATTTGGTCAATTCCGTAAATGCCGGGAAATCGATCAGTTCGCTGACATTCTTCTCCGGGTTGTACTGTGCGACCAGATTGGACGGCCATCCGCTGCAATATCTGACATAGGTTGCCACCTGACTGCTGTTATTATATCTGCCGTCCGGACTCATCGCATACTTATACGGTGTGGACTCCGGTGAGATTTCTCCTACAAAGGTCAGTTTCACTGCCGGACTGTTATCTGCATCGTTCATAGCTGTCGCTGTGCTGTGTGTACAGCCCGTTCTGTGTGTACCGGTAAAGTCCTGGGTCTTAAACGCATCCGTTCCAATAGCGATACTGCTATTGTTAAATATTACCGTTGCCAGATTATGACATCCACGGAAAGCACCATCTCCTACCGACTGTACACTGGCAGGCAGAGATACCATTGTCAGGTTACAATTGTTGGCAAATGTATTTGCCGAGATATTGTAAATATGATATGGTCCGATGGGATCCGGGATATTCAATGTCTTAACGCCGGTTCCTACGCTGGCATTAAGCAACTGGTTGGAGGAATCTACTATAAACGTAGACCGACCAGGTTCACCTGAAACATTGGGATCCTGAACCGTCAATTCGTATTTGTTCAATTTCTCATATAAATGTGTGTCAGGATTATAATTAATGTAACTGAATGCAAAACAATTTTCCTGACATAGCTTGTGAAGTTTGCTTTCTCTTAGTCCTTCAAAATAGAAGGTACCGTTTACCGGATCATCCGCAAGCATGGACTTAAAGCAGTCAAAGCAATACACATCGTCATCTGCTTTTCCGGAGTTGATGGTAAACTGTGCATTTCGGGAAGCTACATAATGCAGGTTCTTACATCCCTTGAACATGGAGATTCCAATGGTCTCGCTGTACATATCCGGGAAAGTCACGGAATACAGGGTTTCATCATTTTCAAATACATTCCAGCCCATTTCCTTCAGGCTGCTGGAACTGATGCCGTTCTCCTGCTCCGGATTACATATCTCTACTTCATATAAATAACGGCATTCCGCGAATGCATAGTCTCCGATATAACTTACAGAAATAGGAATATCAATATCCGTCAACTGAGTACAACTGTAGAAAGCATGATCTCCCAGCTGTGCCAGGTTACACTCTCTGGGGATGTTCACTGCTTTCATACTGCCGCATTCCGCAAATGCCCAGTTACCGATGACAGTGATACCATTACCAAAGGAAATGCTGTTCAGACCATTACAGCCATAGAACGCATAGTTGCCGACACCAATGAGTTTCTCACCAATGTTCAGTGTTACAATATTGCTGGCTCCGGCGAAAATACCGTCTAACGGATTTTTAGATGTGATATCTCCTGCCACAGACCAGGTATAGGTACCATTTGGATTGGCTGTAGATGCCAGATACTGGTTACCAATGTATTTTACATCCAGATCCTTGATCCACTGATCATCCGGCTGTTCTGTCTTTGCAAATCCGTCATATACTTTTGCTGTTTTATCCTCATTTTCCGCCTGCGTACTGGTGTAAGAATAACCGCTGCCCTTTTTCTGGAAGAAATCCACAAGAGAAAGTTTTTTCCAGGCATTGTCCGTAGCATAACAAGGACGCATCTCACCATCCTTATAAGTCTCAGTCTTCGTCTCCATCACCGGTTTACCCTGTGAATCATATAACGGTAGACCTGTATTCGGATCTGTTGCCTGTACTTCCACCTCTCTGGTCTTCTCTGTCAGAGCCTCATAATACAAAGGCTGTCCATTCTTACTTGCCGCCACGTAACCATTGATGGTACCCTGGTTACCGGTAGGCTGTATGTACGCATTTACCATATCGGGAATATCCAGTACATTCCCAGTCAATGTCGTATTTTTATTATAACCAAGCAATACTGCACACCAGGAATTCTTATAGTTCACATAGGCAAACTGATAGCTGGTTCCGTCTGTGTTAGTCTCTGTTGTATAAATGGTCGCATTTCTGTCTACCACAGGAATCAGCGTATCCATGGTGGGAATTGTGCTGCTACCGGAAAGCAGACTTGCTTTCTCTGATGCGTCCTTCGGAATCGTAACCTTATATTTAGAAGAGCTATGTGTTGTCTGATGTGTATGACTTGCTGCCTGTGTTGCGATCTCCTCTTCCGCACGCAGTCCTTCCGTAGGAATCGCTGCCACTACGATCGCTGAGATCAGGAACAATGTTCCCAGGGTCTTCCTTACTGTCTTTTTTAATCTTCTGTTGGTCTTTTTTGTACCCTTAGTCATCCTTTACTCCTTTGTCGTCACTTTTTTG
>OGZW01004005.1_pt1 | contig 10543 bp, 9 predicted proteins | sample 1577001 | NCBI WGS metagenome assembly OGZW01 (sample SAMEA3541519, study PRJEB24748) | human gut metagenome | biome: human gut; feature: human-associated habitat; material: faeces | place: China | collected 2012
CAATACCTATGAGCAGCTGCGTGAGATTGACAGCGATTCCAGCCAGCTGCAGACGGATGCGATTCAGGTAATCTGTGAAGCACTTGGAGCACAGCAGAACGAAGTGACAAACATTACAGTTCTGAAAAAAGGAATGACAAACCGATCCTTTTTATTCTCCTGTAAAGATAAAAAATACATTATGCGAATTCCGGGAGAGGGAACCGATCAGTTGATCAACCGCAGGCAGGAAGCCGCTGTATATCAGACGATCGCCGGCCGCAGGATCTGTGATGAGATTGCCTATATTAACCCGGAGAACGGCTACAAAATCACAGAATATCTCGAAGGTGCGCGGGTCTGCGATGCAGAAAATGAGGAAGATCTTCAGAAATGCATGAAGAAACTGCGGGAGTTTCACGGGCAGAAATTAAGAGTAGACCATTCCTTCGACCTGTTCGGACAGATGGAATACTATGAAAGCCTCTGGGAAGGAACTCCGTCAGCATATAAAGATTACGAAAAGACGAAAGCGCATGTGCTTCAGTTAAAGGATTACATCGAAGCAAATGCCGGAGAGTGGGTGCTCACTCACATTGATGCCGTGCCGGACAATTTTCTGTTTGTGGAAGAAAACGGAAAAGAGGAGATCCGCCTGATCGACTGGGAATACGCCGGAATGCAGGATCCGCATGTGGATATTGCGATGTTCTGTATCTATTCTCTCTACAAAAAAGAGCAGGTGGACCATCTGATTGATCTTTATTTTGAAGGAAACTGTGACGACAGAACACGCATAAAAATCTACTGCTACATCGCAGTCTGCGGTCTGCTCTGGAGCAACTGGTGCGAATATAAACGGAAATTAGGCGTGGAATTCGGAGAATATTCCCTGCGGCAGTACCGTTACGCAAAAGATTATTACAAAATTGTCCAGCAGGAACTGGGAGAGGAAGGAAAAGAAATATGTACAAAGTAGAGCGCGCCATTATTATGGCGGCAGGCCTCGGAAACCGGATGAAGCCGGTAACGTTAAAAACACCAAAACCGCTGGTCCGGGTAAACGGTGTGCGGATGATTGATACCGTCATCGATGGACTGCACAAAAACGGAATCACAGAAATTTACGTGGTAGTCGGTTACCTCAAGGAACAGTTCCAGACACTGGAAGAGGAGTACCCGGGTCTGAAGCTGATCGACAATCCGTGGTACGATACCTGCAACAACATCGCATCGCTGTATGTGGCGCGGGAACATCTGGAAAATGCGTTTATTCTTGACGGTGACCAGATCATCTATCATCCGGAAATTCTGGCACCGGAGTTTGAGCGATCCGGTTACAACAGCGTGTGGACGGATGATGAGACCGACGAGTGGCTGCAGACCGTGGAAAACGGCATTGTGACAGGCTGCAGCAGAACCGGCGGAAAGGGCGGCTGGCAGCTCTACAGCATTTCCCGATGGACAGCAGAAGATGGAAAGCGGTTAAAAGGCCATCTGGAGCAGGAGTTTGAAGTAAAGAAAAACCGTCAGATTTACTGGGACGATGTGGCAATGTTCTGCTACCCGAAAGAGTATCAGCTTGGCATCCGGCCAATGAAGGCAGAGGATATCATAGAAGTAGACAATTTCAGCGAGCTTGTTGCACTCGATGCATCGTATGCGGATTACGCAGAAAGGGAAGAAAATGAACAGTAAGAACCAACAGAAGAAAAAAGAAATCGACTGGATGATTACGCTGGTGCCTCTGGCGCTGATCGTTGCTCTATGTATCGTATTTTTCTTTGCACCGGAGCAGTCGAATCAGGTACTTGGCCAGATTCGATTTCTGTTTGGAGACACCTTTGGAACGTATTACCTGGTCATCGGACTTGGCATTTTCTTTCTGTCTCTGTTTCTGGCAGGCTCCAAATACGGAAATATTGTGCTTGGAAAGCCGGATGAGAAGCCAAAATATTCCTTTTTTGCATGGGGATGCATGATGTTTACCTGTGGTCTGGCAGCAGATATTCTGTTTTATTCGTTCTCTGAGTGGATTTTGTACGCAACAGATCCTCACATCGCAGAACTTGGCAGCATTCAGGACTGGGCAGGCGTATTTCCACTGTTTCACTGGAGCTTTATCCCGTGGGGATTCTATCTGGTACTGGCTGTTGCGTTTGGCTTTATGCTTCATGTAAGAAAACGAAACCGTCAGAAATACAGCGAGGCGTGCCGTCCGATTCTGGGAAAACAGACAGATGGAATTGGCGGCCGTCTGATTGACCTTCTGGCTGTCTTTGCATTGCTGGCCGGAACTGCTACCACTTTTAGTGTGGCAACTCCTCTGATGGCGGAAATCATCGGCGAGCTGTTCCATATGGAAGTCAGCAGAACTGTGATTAATATTATCATTCTTCTGATCACCTGCTGTGTTTATACCTATTCTCTTCTGCATGGATTCAAAGGAATCAGCATTCTGGCCAAGGTGTGCATTTATCTGTTTTTCGGACTCCTTGCCTTCGTCCTGCTGTTTGGGGGAGAGACGCGGTATATTATTGAAACTGGATTTTCTTCTCTTGGAAAAATGATTCAGAACTTTATCGGCTTATCAACGTATACGGACCCGATGCGTACGACAAACTTCCCACAGAACTGGACCATTTATTACTGGGCATACTGGATGGTATGGTGTGTGGCAGCACCGTTCTTCATTGGCAGCATTTCCCGCGGAAGAACCGTGCGCCAGACGATTCTCGGCGGATACGGTTTTGGTGTGGGTTCCACGCTTGTCAGCTTTATTATTCTTGGAAATTATTCGATGGGAAAGCAGATTTCAGGTGCAATTGATTTCATTTCGCAGTATAATGAAAGTGGAGATTTATATCATCTGATCGTGTCGATGATCAAAACCATGCCGTGTGCACCGCTGATTATGGTTGTTGTATTAGTTACGATGGTTGCATTTTATGCGACATCGTTCGACTCGATCGCATTGACGGCATCGTGCTACAGCTACCGGAAACTGGAAGACGGCGAAGAGCCGGCAAAAGGAATTCAGCTGATGTGGTGTATCCTGCTGATCCTGCTTCCGATTGCACTTCTTTTTGCAGAGAGTTCCATGAACAGTCTGCAGTCTGTCAGTATCGTAGCGGCATTTCCGATCGGCATTGTGATCGTGATGATTGCGGTCAGCTTCTTAAAAGATGCAAAACTGTATTTAGAAGAATTGCAGGGAGGAAAAGCGCATGGAGAGGAGAAAAAAGAGAATCGTTAAACTGACAGCATTTTTGTTTCTGCTTGCGGCATCCATTTTTGTGATGCCGCAAAAGGCGTTTGCGGACGAAAATGAGGATGTTACATTGCCGACGGGCGATATTAAACCCATGGAACCACAGCAGGATGAGTCCGGGATTGATACATACGGGGCCGATGAAGGCGATGAGTTCAGCGGAACGGAGTATGAATTGTATACGGTTCTGGAGAATCGTGTGAAAGAAGCGATGCTGGCTGGAAATGAATGGGTATCCATTAAAGATTTAAAAATAAGAAGGGATACCTATGACTTAAGCTTTTATTATGGCTATTCGCCGTATTTTCCGAGTGATACGTATAATAGAATCATTGCCTGGTATGGTGATGCATACTATACAGGTTTGAGAATTACCAATACATTCGGAACACCGGAAGAAACCAAACAGATTTTTAATGCAGTGGATGAGAAACTGGCATCCATCTATAAACTGATGAACAATTCCATGACAGATGAGTAGAAGGCGTTTGTAATTCACGATTATCTGGTATTGCATGCAGAGTATGATCTGAATTATAAGAATTATACCAGTTATGGTGTGCTGATGGACGGAAGAGGTGTGTGTCAGTCGTATGCATTGGCCTATATGTATATTCTGAATCATTTGGGAATCGAAACACATAAAGCAGTGAGAATCCCCCATGGTTGAATGGAAGCGTTCAACCATGGGGGATTTTAATGGATGTTCCTCTTGCAGTCCCCCCCATTTTGTGTTACCATAAAACACGCAAATAACCAACAGCAAGGAGTTCTATTTTACATGAACATTACTTCAAAATACCGTTCTCTCTCCGTCCAGGCGAAGGCGGCGCTTTGGTTTACGATCTGCAGTTTCTTACAGAAGGGCATTTCGTTCATCACAGTTCCGATTTTCACGCGTCTGATGAGCACCGAGGAGTACGGAACCTATACGGTTTATCTGTCCTGGCTGCAGATTTTGACGATTATGACATCGCTGTATTTATTTAATGGTGTTTATGACAATGCGATGGCAAAGTACGAGAAGCAGCGGGATGAATATACATCTGCAATGCAGGGACTGACGCTTGTGATTACGGGTGCGGTTTTTGCATTGTATTGTTTTACATCTGGTTTCTGGGAGAAGATTTTAAATCTGCCGAAATCCATGATTTTGCTGATGTTTTTGGAAGCGCTGCTGAGTCCGGCGCTTTCTTACTGGTCGGGGCGGCAGCGGTTTGAGTATCGGTACCGGATTCTGGTCTGTGTGACGATTCTGCAGGCGCTGATGAACCCGATTGCGAGCTTGGTGCTGATCCGCATGAATGGCGGTACGGCCATGATGAGGATCCTGGGTATCGTCGGAGTGCAGATCTGTATCTGCGTGCCGATTATTGTGTTCCAGTTCTGCAAAGGAAAAGAGTTCTTTTCGAAGGAATACTGGGGCTACGCACTGCGGATCGGAATTCCGATTGTGCCGCATTATCTGTCCGGTATTATCCTGAATCAGGGCGACCGCATCATGATCGACAAGATGGTCGGAAAGACGGAGGTTGCGCTGTACGGGCTGGCGTACAGCATTGGTATGCTGGTGCAGCTTTTCATCAGTGGTATGAACAGTGCATTGACACCGTGGATGTACAGCAAGATCAAAAAGGGCGACATCCGTTCAATGCGGAAGGTGCTGCAGCTTCTTAGTGTTGTAGTGGTCGGTATAGCCGTGGCGCTGATGCTGATCAGCCCGGAGCTGGTGCTGATTTTCGGATCACCGAAGTACCGCGAGGCGGTGTACGTCATTCCGCCGGTGGCAGCGAGTGTGTTCTTTATCTTCATTTATAATATTCTCTCGATGCCGCAGTTTTATTATGAAAAAACACAGTTTCTGATGGCTGCATCCATGGCGGCGGCTGGAGCGAATGTGGTGCTGAACTTTATTTTTATCCGCCTGTTCGGTTACATCGCGGCCGGTTACACGACGCTGGCATGCTATATGCTGTATTCGGTCGGCCATTATATTGTGAGCAAACGGATTCTGGTGAACGAAGGAATCCAGGAAAATCTGATGAGTCCAGGATTTCTTGTGGCGTGCTCCGTTTTTCTGATTGGAGCAAGCATCATCTGCAATCTTATTTTCCCGTACAGAATCCTGCGTTACGCGATTCTGCTCGCAAGTGCAGGGCTGGTCTTCTGGAAGAAAGAACTTCTGCAGAAGACGATGGCGGATATTCGGAAAAAATAAAAAAGTGGGGGAGGATTTGAAACGAATGTTCAGAGACTCCCCGTTTTTGCGCGTTTTTTCTTGACAGTCACAGAAAAAACGATACAATGAAAGAATGAAGAAAAGTAAGGCATTTTAAATTAGAAAAGGAAAAATTACATGAGTACCAGTATTTCAATAAAAGAACTAAAAGAGCTCGATCCGTCAAGCTATCAGATCGTCGATATCCGCGATGCGGTAGAGATCTCCCACGGCGCGATTCCGGGAGCGCTTGTGATGAAGACAGAAGAAATCGAGACAAGTGATGCGATTGACCGGAGCAAAAAGACGATTATCTGCTGCAGCCGCGGCCGGTTCAGTGTCGCAGCGGCGGAAGAATTACAGGAAAAGGGCTGGGACGCTGTGAGCCTGGAGGGCGGTTACATCGCCTGGCTGATGGATGTGATGAGCGCGCCGGAGGAGCAGGACAAGGCGGCAGACGTGGAGAAGAGTCTCCGCAAAAAATTCAAAAAGTCGATCTGGTCCAAATTTACGAAAGCGATCAACACATACGAGCTGGTAAAACCGGGCGATAAAATTGCTGTCTGTATTTCCGGCGGAAAAGATTCGATGTTGATGGCGAAATGCTTTCAGGAGTTAAAGCTTCACAATAAATTTGATTTCGAAGTAAAATTCGTTGTCATGGACCCGGGATACAGCCCGGAGAACCGCAAGGTGATCGAGGATAACGCAAAGAGCCTCCATATTCCGATCACGATTTTCGAGACCGATATTTTCGATTCGGTTTACCATGTCGAAAATTCGCCGTGTTACCTCTGCGCGAGAATGCGCCGCGGCCATCTGTATCATTTTGCACAGCAGCTCGGCTGCAACAAGATTGCACTCGGCCATCATTACGATGATGTCATCGAGACGATCCTCATGGGAATGCTCTACGGTGCGCAGGTGCAGACGATGATGCCGAAGCTTCACAGCATCCACTTCGAGGGCATGGAGCTGATCCGCCCGCTGTATCTGGTGCGCGAGGATGATATCAAGGCGTGGAGAGATTATAACGGTCTGCATTTCATCCAGTGTGCCTGCAAGTTTACCGATACCTGCACGACCTGCAATAACGAGGAGAATCGTTCGAAACGCGTGGAGATCAAGGAACTGATCAAAAACCTGAAAAAGGTGAATCCGTTCGTGGAGAGCAATATTTTCCGCAGTGTCGAAAATGTCAACATTGACACCGTGGTCGGCTACAAGCAGCACGGCATCCGCCACAATTTCCTGGAAGGATACGACGACAATCCGGGGTATGTGCCGGAGGCAGAAAAAGCGGCGGCGGAGACGGAATAAAAAGAAGGAACTCTATGCACAGAAAAATAGAAGAAACGCCGGAGCGGGAGAAAATGCTGATCCGGCTGAAAGAGCTCCGTCTGGAACGCGGTTACTCGATGACGCAGGCGGCGCGGAAGATTTTCAGTCACCCGGACACCTACAACCGGTATGAAAAAGGCATTCGTGAGATTCCGCTGGATTCGCTGATGCTGCTGGCGAAGACGTATGACTGCAGTCTCGACTATCTGGCAGGTGTTTCAGACCGGCCGAGAAAATATGGAAGGTGATGCAGATGGCAATTCCTCTTTATCTGACGACGATTGAACAGGATATTTTTGATACATTCCGGTATCTGCCGCATGCCGTTGCAGTCGGTGTCGGCTTTGTGACGGTTGCAGCAGCGTGGAAAAACCAGCAGATGATAAAGAAACAAAAACGGCTGGAGCATGCGCATGCGGTTCCTGGCACCCAGCTTCTGCTGTGGTTTCTGGTAGCAGTCTATTTTGCGATGATGCTTTCTATTACGCTGTTTTCCAGAGAACCGGGTTCGAGAACGGGCGTGGATGTGAAGCTGTTTGAAACCTGGGGAAACCAGCGGCTGCCGGACCGGTATTTTGTGGAAAATATTCTGCTGTTTCTCCCGTTCGGCGTATTGCTGCCGGCGGCGGTTCCGTCTCTTCGGAAAGGATGGTGCTGCGTCTATGCGGCGTTTTCCACAAGCATGATGCTGGAAACAGTGCAGCTCTTAACAGAGCGCGGCTACTGCCAGTTAGATGATGTTGTGACGAATACGCTTGGAGCAGCCATCGGGTATCTGGTGTTTGCACTGGTGCGGAAATGTTGGAGAGGGAAGATAGAAGAATAGAAGGAAAACAAGAAGGCTCTGCCCAAATGGACAGAGCTTTTTTCTTCCCTGTTTTTATAGCAAGACCCGAAAATAATGCAAAAAATTCAGCACCGCAGAGCGTGAATTACTGCGTCACAGATTTTCGTCGTACCCCGGTACGCCTTCAAATCTGTTCCTTGCAATTCGCGCTCTGCAGCACTGCCTTTTTTGCATTATTTTCGGGTCTTGCTATAGATGGAAGTGCAGGAGAGTTAATCCACCCGTTCTTTCCCCCAGAAAAACAATGCCACGGTTCCCGGCCCTGTGTGGCTGCCGATGGTGGTTCCGATGTTGTTGATCTCGACTTTTCCGTTCAGATTGGGAAAGCGTTCCTCGATAAGATCCGCAACGGCCCGCGCATCGTCGTAGCAGGCGGACTGGGAAATGTAGCATTTGCCGGAGTAGGAGAGGCCGCCCTCGGCGTTTTCTTCCATCTGGTCGACGATTTTTTTGATGACTTTTTTCTTCGTACGGATTTTGAACCGCGGAATCAGCCGTCCTTCGTTGTCCATGTTGAGCAGCGGGCAGATGCCGAGAAAGCCGCCGATTGCGCCGGAGGCTTTGGAGATGCGGCCGCCGCGCACGTAGAAGGTGAGGTCCGTGGAGAAGAACCAGTGATGGACTTTGAGGCGGTTTTTCATCGCAAAATCGTAAACCTCTTCCAGCGGTTTTCCTTCATCGCGCAGGTCGGCAAGGCGGTCCATCAGAAGACCATAGCCGGAGGAAGCGCCGAGGGAATCCACGATGAGGATTTTCCGTTCCGGGTAGCGCTCTTCAAGGTCGGCTTTGGCGATCATCGCAGAATTCAGGACACCGGAAATGCCGGAGGAGAGGCAGACGTGGAGAATGTCTTTGCCGTCCTGCAGGAATGTTTCAAAATAGGCTTCAAATTCATCGGCATTCACCTGGGATGTTTTCGTGGAAGCGCCGGCGGCCATGGCGGCATAGAACTGATCGAACGGCATGGACTTGCCGAGATCATCCGCGTACTCGGTGTCATTTAATTTGTAATGGAAACAGATGTATGAGATTTCCCGTTTGGAGAAATGTTCTTCGGTAAGGTCTGCCGTAGAGCAGCAGCTGATGACATAGGAACTCATAAAATAATCCCTCCTTGTAAAAATGAAAGTAAGAACTCTGGTTTCTGTGCCTATTGTAGCATCTCGAATGGGAAAAGGCAACTGCGGAACGTGATTATATCCGTAATGAAAGGGAAAGCGAAATGGTGTCAAGCCTTGTATTTGCGGTGCGGCCTGTGGTAGAATAGAACTATGAGAATACGAAAATACGAAGGAGGTTTTTGCATATGCAGAATTATTCAGGAGAAGAAGGGCTGCAGTATCATCTGCAGATCCGAAAAGGCGATGTGGGACGGTATGTGATTCTGCCGGGAGATCCCAAACGGTGTAAAAAAATTGCAGCTTACTTTGAGAACCCGGTGCTCGTCGCAGACAGCCGGGAATTTGTGACTTATACGGGTACTTTGGACGGTGTAAAGGTTTCCGTTACATCTACCGGCATCGGCGGTCCGTCGGCTTCCATCGCGATGGAAGAGCTGATCCAGTGCGGCGCCGATACGTTTATCCGCGTCGGAACATGCGGCGGTATGGCACTCGATGTAGAGGGCGGCGATATCGTGGTGGCAACGGGAGCGATCCGTGCGGAGGGAACGTCAAAGGAATACGCACCGATCGAGTTCCCGGCAGTCGCAGACCTTACCGTGACGAATGCGCTGGTGCAGGCGGCAAAGAATCTTGGGAAAAAATGGCATGCGGGCGTGGTACAGTGCAAGGATTCCTTCTACGGCCAGCACGACCCGGAGCAGATGCCGGTCGGCGATGAGCTGCTGAAAAAATGGGATGCGTGGATGAAACTTGGATGCAAAGCGTCACATGATTTTATTGCCGTATTTATCCGGTTCTTTCATAACCATCTTGTATGTAATGCTTTCGTCTACATTATCCTGAAATTTTTCAACACTGTCAGATGGAAAGAAATCTGCGTTTTCCTTTATAAAACTGCTTGCTTCATCTGAAACGGTAATTGCATCTGTAGATTCGGCTGCAAAAAGCAGTCCCCATTCGGTCGCCTGCCAAACTCCTTCATGATACGTCCCTATCTGGACTGTTCCATCTTCCCAAGTTGTTTTCCCTTCCCCTTCAAAAACACCTGCGGAGAAATCTCCCTCATACGTCCAAGTCTCTCCTGCCTCATTTTTCGTTTCAAATTTGCCATGTCCATCAGGCACACCTTCAACCATGTCTCCGGAATAAGTTCCTGTTCTTTCTCCATAAGGTAATGAAAGCGTCACTTCTTTGTTTTCAACAGTACCGGTTCCGTGAAAATATAATTGCAGGCAATTACATTTTAGCAGATACGCAAGCGTTTCTGAGTAAGCATCATAGACAACAAAATAAGAAAATTTTGATAAGGCATTCACCTGGATAGGTGAGTGTTTTTTTATTTTCAAATATTTAATTAACAGAAAAAATAAAAAAGTTTTCTTCAGGGGGCTGTAAAAATGCCTCTCAGCGTTTCGTATTAATGAAAGGGTATTTTTTGCAGGAAAAATAAAAAATTTTCATCAAGAGCCTGTATTTATGCCCTTCATCTTTTGAATATGTGTAAGGACATTTTTTGAGCCGGCATAAAAATGATTTTTACAACAATTAGAAACAGAAACGAGGTGAGAAAAGAATGAAATATGAATACATGAAGGAGTCAGAGCAGATGCTTCAATACTTCCAGTTTCCGAAGTTTTTGCTAAAACTGCGAATTTCTCAAACTGCAAAATATCTTTATATGATTTTGTACGACCGGGCGCGGATATCAAGAAAGAATAGCTGGATAGACAAGTATGGAAATGTTTATCTGATATTTCCAATAG
>OGZW01004007.1_pt1 | contig 10537 bp, 6 predicted proteins | sample 1577001 | NCBI WGS metagenome assembly OGZW01 (sample SAMEA3541519, study PRJEB24748) | human gut metagenome | biome: human gut; feature: human-associated habitat; material: faeces | place: China | collected 2012
GAATTCTTTATTGTTGAACCATTTCTGGGCCTGGCTTAAGCTTTGGGCAGAGTGGCTATGCCAAAACAGATGATGATAATGAGTATGAATTTGTAGCTGTGACTACCACTGCTGAATGGTTAGATGACAATGACTTCACATATGATGTCGAACAACCAGATTGGATAACTATAGAAAGAGATGATTCACAGCGTGATAAACAAGGATATTATGCTCTCATATTTGAATGCGATCCTTTACCTGCAGGTGTTGAATCTCGCCATTGGACTACATCTATCCAAGGTTTCGGAGATGTTAAATCGGATCGGAAATTTACAATTTATCAAGGAACCAAACCAGTAGGAGTAAATGAAACAAAAGCAAATAATACGGTGAAGGTTGTAAATACAAAAGAAGCATTTAACTTATCATATCCTGAAACTGTCACTAATGTTGCAATTATCAATGTAGCAGGTCAAACAATCGCAACTTACGATTTACCCGCTGCCGGAAACTTCACAATATCATCAGCAGAACTTAGTAATGGTATTTATTTCTTGAAATTCAACAATAACCAAACAGTTAAACTGATCAAATAAATTCTTGTTTAAAGAATTATATAAGCCCGTTCCAGCAACTATCTGGCAATTCTTCATCAGGAACCGTTTCGTGGTTTCCCTGACGAAACCGCAGACTTGGCTGAAAAGTTGGATGACCCTCGTTTCCACGCAACCTTGGTACAGCAGTATTCGGAATTTAGAAAAACCCTTGCGGAAAATCCCGATCTGCTTCGTTTTCACTATCACAAGCTGAATCTCATTCAGAAACAGCTGTATGAGTTGAATATGCCTTTGCGTGAGTATCAGACCGATATGATGCAGATGCCCCTTGTCCGCCAGTTCATTACGGATGATGAAGTCAATGCAGACTTGACCCGTGGAAGCGGCTTTTCCGGTGGTAAAGCCCGTATTTATAACTACTGGCAGGAGAATCATTCTGCCAAGGAAAAGATGGACTTCCTGAAGCATGAATACGGAACCGGTGGTCATTCCCATGCCTGCTCTGGTGCAACGCACAGCGGTCAGGATCACGATGCCAAGGGTGTTGCTTACACCAAGAGCGGTTGCGATAAATTGCAGATGTCCTGGGCGCAGGTGGTGCAGAGAATCGACGGTCTGATACGAAAGGGACGCTACCTCAGCCCGGAGGAAGAAGCGGAACGACAGGCTATCGAAGAAGCTAAAACTGATCCGTTGGAAGATGTTTATGACCGTTTCGCAGTGATTGATACCGAGGATGGCGAGTATGCGATCTGGGATAATCAGACCGATGACTACTATGTAGACCCGGAAGGCGTTACGGAATACTTCACGGACGAATGGCTTGCCAATGACTATTTGGAGGAAGTTCGTCAGTCCGTAGCTGCGATGGAGTCGGTTCAGCCAGAAGCGCCTGTGGCAGAGCCTGCCGAAGTTGTGGAAGCATCTGCTTCCGAGGAACCGAAATGGAATTATCAGGTCGGTGACACGGTATATCTGGACGATACAGCTTTCCGTGTGGAGCAGATCACGGACAGAGAAGTTCAGCTGCGTGACCCTACGCTTGCTTATCCCATCTTCCGTGCCGAGAATCGTGAGAATTTCGAGCGTATGCTCTCTCAGGACGAAAGAAACCATGCGGTAAGGGTTGATGCCCAAACCGAAGAAAAGCCCGTTACAGAGGATTTTCTGGGCAAAACCGAACCGAGGGACTACACCCCTGAGTATCAGCTGTTAGACCGTCTGCGTATGGACTGCGAATACTTCCTTGGTGCAGGACAGCACAGCGAAAAGCATCTGTGGGCAGGCAACCGCCATGCACAGATTGCCAAGATGCGTGAGCTGTATGAAATGATTCCCGACAAACCAGAATGGCTGACACCTGAGATGATTAACAGCTACGAGGAGCGCATGGCTCCCCGCTATCTGGTTGCCGCCTACCATCACTTTGAAAACGGCTTCGATGATAAACTGGACTACTACACTCTGGAAGAAGCGGAAAAAGCTGCCCAGGGCTATGTGGACGGAACCATGGAGGATGACGGATTCAAGTACGATGGTGCTGCCGTTTACGATCAGCAGGAGCATAAGTGCATCCGTATCTATGGGGACTACCCTGACGAAAAGGCACACGCACAGGTCAGAGCCAGTGCGGAACCCGAACAGCAGGAACCGGAACACTTCATCGATCATTTTTATGTTGCCGAGGACATTCAGAAGCGGGGTGCGCTGGACATCAAGGAATACAGTTCCTTTGATGATGCCCTGCGAGCCTACTATGCACTTCCTGACACGCAGAGAAAAGCCCTGGGTGCAATGAATACCAGAGATCTGCCGGGTAGTCTGGACTTCGTACAGTGCGTAGATGGAAAGGACACCATCATTCAGGATTATGCCCAGGTGGACGGATGGCAGAATGCCGAAGTCATGGACATTATCGCTCAGCTTGAGCAGTCCATCACCACCAGAGAAATCCCACCTGTTCCTGCGGTGAACTTCCACATCACGGATGACAACATCGGTGAAGGTGGACCGAAGCAGAAATTCGCAAGAAACATCGCAGCCATTGAAACTCTGTTCAAACTGGAAAGCGAGAACAGGAACGCCACTACCGAAGAACAGGAGATTTTGTCGAATTATGTCGGTTGGGGCGGTCTGGCAGATGCCTTTGACCCGGACAAGGGAAATTGGGCGAAGGAGTATCAGACACTGAAAAACCTGCTTTCCGAAGATGAATATGCTGCGGCAAGAGCTTCCACCCTGAACGCACATTACACCAGCCCTACGGTCATTCGCTCCATCTACGATGCGGTCGGACAGATGGGCTTTGAAACAGGAAATATTCTGGAGCCTGCTATGGGTATCGGCAACTTCTTTGGTATGCTCCCTCCTGAAATGCAGAGCAGCCGTTTGTATGGTGTGGAACTGGATTCCATCACCGGCAGAATTGCTCAGAAGCTCTATCCCAACGCAGAAATCAAAGTAGCCGGTTTTGAAACGACAGACCGCCGAGACTTTTACGATCTGGCTGTGGGTAATGTCCCTTTCGGCAACTACAAAGTGTCCGACAAGCCGTATGACAAGCTGGGATTCTCCATTCACAACTATTTCTTTGCCAAGGCTTTGGATCAGGTTCGTCCCGGTGGTGTGGTCGCTTTTGTGACAAGCCGTTACACCATGGATTCCAAGAACTCTGACGCAAGGCGATATATGGCGCAGAGGGCGGAACTGCTTGGTGCAATCCGTCTGCCAAACGATGCCTTTAAGAAAAACGCAGGCACGGAAGTCGTGTCCGACATCCTGTTCCTGCAAAAGCGTGACCATCCGATTGACATTGTACCGGAATGGGTAAACCTTGACCGCACCGAAGAAGGACACACCATGAACAGCTACTTTGTCGCTCATCCTGAAATGGTTCTGGGCGATACGGTGGAAGAAAGTACCGCCTACGGCATGGACATTACAGTGCGTCCCATTGAGGGCATGGAACTGTCCGAACTTCTGAAAGAAGCAGTTTCCCACATCCAAGGAACCTATCAGGCTGTGGAGCTTCCCGAAGCTGACAAGGGTAAGGAAATCGAAACCATTCCTGCAACCCCGGATGTAAAGAATTTCTCTTATACCGTGGTGGATGGCAATGTGTACTTCCGTGAAAACTCCCTGATGCGCCGTGTAGACCTGAATGAGAAAGCAAAAGACCGTGTGATGGGCATGGTGGAACTTCGTGGTATCGTCAACGAGCTGATCGAATATCAGCTTGAGGATTACCCGGATGAAATGATTACTCAGAAACAGGCAGAACTGAATGATGCCTACGATGCGTTTGCCGCAAAGAACGGGCTTATCAATAATCGAGCCAATGGTCAGGCATTTGCTGACGATTCCTCCTACTATCTCCTGTGTTCTCTGGAAAATGTGGATGAGGACGGCAATCTGAAAAGCAAGGCGGATATGTTCACCAAGCGAACCATCAAGCCGGAACGCAGAGTGACGAGCGTGGATACGCCGTCCGAAGCTCTGGCAATCTCTATCGGTGAGCGTGGCAAGGTGGATTTGCCGTTTATGGCACAGCTGCTTGGAACACCTGGAGAATACGATGCGATTCAGGCAGAGCTTCGAGGGGTGATCTTCAAAGACCCGATGGCTCCCGATGCTGTGGAAGTTGGATGGCAGACTGCCGATGATTACCTTTCCGGTGATGTAAGAAGCAAGCTGCGTGTCGCACAGATGGCGGCAGACAGGGATTCTTCCTTCCACATCAATGTGGAAGCCTTGCAGAAAGCACAGCCGAAGGACTTGGATGCGTCCGAGATTGATGTGCGTTTGGGTGCAACATGGATTGATGCCGATTATATTCAGCAGTTCATGGAGGAAACCTTTGAAACGCCGTATTACTTGCGCCGTTCCATTGAGGTCAAGTTCTCCGAGCTGACCGCAGAGTGGCGCATCAACGGTAAGAGTTCTCCCAACTACAACGATGTGGCGGCGTATGTCACCTACGGTACAGAGCGAGCCAACGCATATCGGATTCTGGAGGAAACGCTGAATCTGAAGGATATTCGTATCTATGATACGATTGAAGATGCAGATGGTAAGCAGAAGCGTGTCCTCAATAAAAAAGAAACTACCCTGGCACAGCAGAAACAGCAGGCAATCAAGGATGCGTTCCGAGATTGGATTTGGAGAGATCCGCACAGACGAGAAACCCTTTCCACCAAGTACAACGAACTTTTTAACTCCACCAGACCTCGTGAGTATGATGGCTCTCATATCCGTTTCGGCGGCATGAACCCGGATATTACCCTCCGTGAACACCAGAGAAATGCTATCGCTCATGTGCTATATGGTGGAAATACGCTGCTTGCACACGAAGTTGGTGCGGGCAAGACCTTCGAGATGGCTGCATCGGCTATGGAGAGTAAACGGCTTGGATTGAGCCAGAAATCCCTGTTCGTTGTGCCGAATCACTTGACCTTACAGTGGGCAAACGAGTTCCTGCACCTCTATCCGAGTGCCAAGCTCCTTGTTGCCACCAAGAAGGATTTTGAAACAGCAAACCGTAAGAAGTTCTGCGCTCGTATCGCAACGGGTGACTATGATGCAGTCATCATCGGTCACAGCCAGTTTGAAAAAATCCCGCTTTCTGCCGAACGACAGGAACGGCAGCTGCGGGAGCAGATTGATGAGATCGAGGGTGCGATTGCGGAGCTGAAATGGCAGCGTGGCGAAAACTTCACGATCAAGCAGATGGAGAAAACACGAAAATCATTGGAAGCCAGACTGGACAAGCTCCTTGCCGCTGACAAGAAAGATGATGTCATTACCTTTGAGCAGTTGGGTGTAGACCGGCTGTTTGTGGACGAAAGCCATGCGTTCAAGAATTTGTTCCTCTACACAAAAATGCGAAATGTGGCAGGTCTGTCCACCTCCGAAGCCCAGAAATCTTCGGATATGTTTATGAAGTGCCGCTATATGGATGAGCTGACCGGCGGGCGTGGTGTGATCTTTGCAACCGGTACTCCAGTAAGTAACTCGATGACCGAGCTTTATACGGTCATGCGCTATCTCCAGTACAGTACGCTCCAGCAAAAGAACCTGACCCATTTTGATTCCTGGGCATCGACCTTCGGAGAAACAACAACTGCGATTGAGCTTGCACCGGAGGGAACCGGCTATCGTGCCAGAACCCGATTTGCGAAGTTCTTCAACCTGCCTGAACTGATGAATATGTTCAAGGAGGTTGCCGACATCAAGACCTCTGACCAGTTGCATCTCCCTGTTCCCGAAGCAAAGTTTGAAACGGTTGTGGTTCAGCCCTCTGAGTACCAGAAGGATATGGTGGCTTCCCTTTCAGAGAGAGCAGCAGATGTTCATGCCGGTATTGTAGACCCGTCCGTCGATAATATGCTCAAGATTACCAGCGACGGACGAAAATTGGGACTGGATCAGCGGCTAATGAACACCCTGTTACCCGATGACCCTGACAGCAAGCTCAATGCCTGCGTGGGAAATATCCTGCGTATCTGGCAGGACGGTCAGGCTGACAAATTGACCCAGTTGGTGTTCTGCGACCTTAGCACACCGAAAAATGATGGAACCTTCAATGTCTATGATGATGTCAAAACCAAGCTGATTGCAAACGGTGTGCCTGCGGAAGAAGTTGCCTTTATCCATGATGCAGATACCGAGGCAAAGAAAAAAGACCTCTTTGCCAAGGTTCGTACCGGGCAGGTGCGAGTGCTTCTTGGCAGTACGCAAAAGATGGGTGCAGGAACCAACGTCCAGGACAAATTGGTGGCAGTTCACCACTTGGATGTGGGTTGGCGTCCGTCTGATATGACCCAGAGAAACGGTCGTATCATCCGTCAGGGCAACCGGAACAAAGAGGTTCAGGTGTATCAGTATGTGACCGAGGGAACCTTCGATGCCTACCTGTATCAGACCTTGGAAAACAAGCAGAAGTTTATTTCTCAGATTATGACCTCCAAATCACCGGTTCGCTCCTGTGACGATGTGGATGAGCAGGCGCTGTCCTATGCGGAGATCAAGGCGCTGTGTGCCGGCAATCCGCTTATCAAGGAAAAGATGGACTTGGACATTGATGTGGCAAGGCTGAAGGTGCTGAAAGCTGACCACCAGAGCCAGCAGTACCGTATGGAAGATAAGCTTCTGAAATACTTCCCGGCTGAGATTGAAAAGCAGACAGGCTATATTCATGGCTTTGAAGCTGATATTAAAACCGTGGAAGCACACCCGCAGATTGCCGATGGCTTTTGCGGCATGGAAATCATGGGCAAAGCCTACACCGAAAAGGCAGATGCCGGTGAAATCCTCCTTGCGGCTTGTAAGGACACGAAAAGTGCCGATCCGGTTCCTCTTGGCAGTTACCGTGGCTTTCAGATGGAGCTTTCGTTTGACAGTTTCCGGAACGAGTTCGATGTGACCCTGAAGGGCGCTGTGAGCCACAGAGTAGCCCTTGGAACGGACGCACGAGGAAATATCACCCGACTGGACAATGCCCTTGCAGGCATCCTTGAGCGCTTAGAACGAGCCAATGAGCAGTTGAATAATCTCTACAATCAGCAGGAAGCAGCCAAGGCGGAGGTTGGAAAACCGTTCCCGCAGGAAGCAGAGCTGACAGCCAAAAGTCAGCGACTGGCAGAACTGGATGCAGCCCTGAATATGGAGGACTCTGTGGAAAATCGTGACGAAAGAAGCGAGTCAGAGCGTCCTTCTGTGTTGGCTGATCTGAAATCCAAAGCGGAGCATATCCCGCCTGCAAAATACTCTGAAACCCGTGAGGAGGTGTTGTAATGGCAAAGCGAGATCAGGATGTTCATTTCCTTGCATCCAAGGAGGAGGTCGAGCGAATCCATGAGAAGATGGACGAGCTTGGCATCCGCAGCATGGGAGCCTATCTGCGGAAAATGGCTCTGGATGGTTACTGTATCAGACTGGATTTGCAGGATGTGAAAGCCCTGGTTTCGCTCCTGCGAATCTGCTCCAACAACCTGAACCAGTACGCAAAGCGAGCGAACGAAACAGGCAGCATCTATCGTGCTGACATTGAGGATTTGCAAAAACGGCTGGAGGAGATCTGGACGGACATGAGAGAAGTTCTTGTTCGCCTGTCCTCAATCCAGTAATCCGACAACTTGTCGGGAAGTCGCAGCTGCGGTTGCGGCTTTTACATAAGGGTTGACATCGTTGTGTTATTGCAGATACTCTTGTACAATGTAGTTAAGAAGAAAGGGGTTGAGCCTATGAAGCTGGTATTGAAGATATTGGCACTGCCGGTGATGTTCGTTGTAAAAGCGATTTGCGTTCTTGGAAATCTGCTTACAAATGTTGTGTCCTATGTGATTGGCATACTGCTTTTGGTGATTGGCGGCTCTGCGATTTACTGCATTGTAAAGGCTCTGTGGCAGTCACTGCTTATCCTTGTGGTTCTTGGAATTGCGACAATAGCAGCGGTTTTCCTGCTCGTCTGGGCTGTTATGAAAGCCGAGAATATAGTAGAAAGTTTGGGAGCATTTATCAGGTCGTGAGAAATTATTAGAGGAAAGTCACCTTCGGGTGGCTTTTTCTTTTTGGGAAGGAAGTGATGGGAATGGCAGCAACAAGATTGATTGCGCTCCATGTGAATAAGGGAAAGACGGTCGCTCAATGTTTGGCAGACAGAACCGACTACTCACAAAATGCCGCAAAAACCAATGATGGCGAATTTATCAGTTCCTATGAGTGTGATCCAAAGACAGCAGATGAGGAATTTCTGCTTTCCAAACGGCAGTATCAGCATATTACCGGCAGACAGCAGAAGAACAATATCATCGCATACCAGATACGCCAGTCCTTTAAGCCGGGAGAAATCACCCCGGAAGAAGCGAACCAAGTCGGCTATGAAACAGCGATGCGATGGACAAAGGGAAAACACGCTTTCATCGTTGCGACCCACATCGACAAATCCCACATTCACAATCATATCATTTATAATTCGACCTCGCTGGATGCCACACGGAAATTCAAAAACTTCTTTCTTTCCGGTCTGGCGGTGCAAAGACTCAGTGATATGGTTTGCCTGGAACACGGGCTGTCCATTATTACACCGAAGCCGTATCGGGAGCGCCAGAAAAGAACTGTTTATCCCAAGAAGCGTACCCAGCGTGACGAATTATGTGATGCGATTGATGCGGTGCTGAAGCAGAAACCAAAGAGCTTTGATGGCTTTGTTCAGGCTCTGGCTGACATGGGATTTGAGTTCAAGGATGGAAAGCAGCCTGCGTTCAAGGGCGAGAATCAGAAGCGTTTCATTCGGCTGCGTTCCCTGGGCGAAGGATATAGCAAAGAGGAAATTCAAGCGGTTATCTCCGGCAAGAACCTGCACAAATCAAAAGGCGGCTCTGCCAAGGCTCCTGCCCCGAAGCAGTTCCAGATGCTGATTGATATTCAGGCAAAGATGGCCGAGGGCAAGACGGTCGGTTATGAAAAGTGGGCGAAGAAGTTCAACCGAAAAGAAGCTGCCCGAACGGTAATCCTACTGAAAGAAAAAGGCTTGGGCAACTACGACGATCTGACTGCTCATATTGAAAATCTGTCTGCCCGGTTCGATGCGCTTTCTGATTCTATCAAGGTCGCAGAGAAACGTATGGTTGAGGTTCAGGCGTTGCAGCAGCACATCAAAAATTATCGCAACACAAGGCAAATTTATATCGAGTACCGCAAGTCTGGATATAGCAAAAAATTCTTTGAAGAACACCGTCAGGAAATCACAATTCATAAAGCGGCGAAGCAAGCCTTTGATGAATTGCAGATTACAAAGCTCCCGTCCATGCAATCATTGTATGAGGAGTTTCATCAGCTGGCAGTCCAGAAAAAGCAGGACTACGCTGAGTACCGTCAGATCAGAAAAGAGAAAGAAGAACTGCTGATTGCCAAACGGACGGTTGAAACGATTTTGAATATCGACAGGCAGAAAGAGCAGGAAAAAGAGAAAGAGAAAGAGGAAAAGAAGAACTTCCGTTAAAGCAAAAAGCCACGGTCTGCACTCCCCAAAGGGTGCGGATCGTGGCTGCTTTTTTGCTTTTCGATTTCGGTGCTTTCAACCATGGGCAAATTTTTATTCTACTGTTCTTTGAGAAACGATTGAAAATCGTGTAGCCATCATCGGCAGATGATGTTCAAAGGGGATTGGGGATGCTTCCCCAACAAGCAAATTTGCGAAGATTGCACCGAAGGGAAAATCGAGAAAATGAGTGAACCTGTACAGGTTTACACTGCTTGCCAATTTGTTTTGATTACCTATTAGTTGACGGTGCTCCAATCTATATCAGAATATCTGCTCTTTGCAAGAATCAGATTTCCTTCATCATCATAAACATCTAAATTACTTGCTATGATAGTTTTGGTCTTATCAGCCAGTGACCAAGAATAACCATCATCAATCCACTCACCGGTTTCAGAGAGAATGTATCCTGTCCAGTTGTCAGCACCATCATCATCATTGAGGGTCAGTTCATAGTCTTCCAGAACAGCATGTAACATCTCAGGAACATGAGTGCTATCTACAGATGTAGCTTCGATTCGTTCGTTCTGGTGTCCGTTTCTGTAGATCACCCAATACTTCCCGCCAAAAGGAGTTTCTTCATTATAGCAATCAATAGATGTTTCAAGTTGTACTGGCTCCAAACCATCAAGCGAGATGCTCATCATAGGTCTGACCCATGCTTCACTATCACTCCAATAGCTATCAATGTTTCCACCTTCGTCCAAAGTGTATTCGAATGCAATCCCATGACCACGATCTCTAAGCCAACCTCTCTTGCCGGTCACAGAATCAGTATACAGACTATAGGCAAATACATCTTCGATGGTAGGAATATAAACTCGGTCGGTGGTGTTTACCACAATTTCCTCTTCGCCCCAGCCATCATAATTTTCTGTTTCATATTCGTCTGTAGACAGATCAGCTGGAAATGCGTACAAATTGTGACATAAAGCGCAGCGCAAAATCATTTAAAACA
>OGZW01004009.1_pt1 | contig 10534 bp, 7 predicted proteins | sample 1577001 | NCBI WGS metagenome assembly OGZW01 (sample SAMEA3541519, study PRJEB24748) | human gut metagenome | biome: human gut; feature: human-associated habitat; material: faeces | place: China | collected 2012
TCTGTTACCTCTTCCTCAAAAAGACGCTTTACAAACTCCGGATGCCGGGGGCGGCGGAGCTGCTGCACAAGGCCTCCCGGCTGGGGGCAGATGCGGTGCTGATCCAGGATTGGGGGGTGTGGCAGCTGGCCCGTCAGGCGGCGCCGGAGCTGTTCCTCCACGCCAGCACCCAGATGAGCCTGCACACGCTGGGGGGCGCCCGCCGGGCGGCAGAGCTGGGCCTTACCCGTGTGGTGCTGGCCCGTGAGCTGTCCCGCCGGGACATTGCCGCCATCTGCCGGGACTGTCCGGCGGAGGTGGAGGTCTTTGCCCACGGCGCTCTTTGTATGTGCTACTCCGGTCAGTGCGCCCTCAGCGCCGTTATCGGAGGACGCAGCGGCAACCGGGGTACCTGCGCTCAGCCCTGCCGCCTGCCCTATGGGGTCAATGCCCCGGCGGCGGGAGGCCATCCTCTGAGCCTGAAGGACGCCAACCTCTCCCCCTACCTACAGGAGCTGGAGGACATGGGGGTGGCGTGCCTGAAGCTGGAGGGGCGCATGAAGCGGCCGGAGTACGTGGCGGTCATCACCTCCATTTACCGGCGGCTGCTGGACGAAAAGCGCCGCCCCACTCGTGAGGAGCAGCGGCAGCTGGAGCTGGCCTTCAGCCGCAGCGGCTTCACCGACGGATACTATCTGGGCCGGAAGGGGCCGCAGATGTTCGGCACCCGGCCGGAGAATGTCCCGGAGCCCAAGGAGCTGTTTGCCCAGGCCCGGACACTGTACGAAAAGGAGGATCGCCGGACGGTGGCGGTGGACATGGACTGCGTCTGCCGGGCCGGTGAGCCGGTGCGCCTGACGGTGCGGGCCGGGGATCAGCGGGCGGAGGCACCAGGCCGCCGGTGCGGTTGGCAGTGTCCATCAGCTCCAGGGTGCGCACGCGGGCCTGGCCGTTTTCGTAGGTTACGTCCAGCATGCTCTCGTCCTGGCCGATGTCCCGGAAGTGGCTGTGCACCGTGGCGGCAATGTCGATCTCGGTAAAGCTGACGTGCAGCTCGTCACAGAGGATCTCCGCATTGCTGCGGGTGCGCCGAGTGGTGCCAAAGCAGGGCATGGTCACGGCCAGCACATCGGTGGTGGGGCGGCCCAGCTGCTTCATGGCGCGGACAGCCACCAGCAGGGCAAGGCAGCTGTCCAGACCGCCCGAAATGCCGATGACGGCTGTTTTGGCGCGGGCGTGCTCAAGACGCTTGGCCAGGCCGTCGGCCTGCATCTTCAAAATCAGCTCACAGCGCTCGGCACGCAGCTGTTCATTGTGGGGGATAAAGGGGGTGGGGTCTACCCAGCGGGTCAGCACGGTGTCGGTCAGGGCCAGGTCGAACTCCACGGTCTGGTAGCCCTCGGTGCTGGGCTCAAAGCTGGTGTTGCGCGCCCGCTCCGACTCCATCCGCTGGCAGTCCAGCTCCGTCTCGGCATGGCCGCCTGCAAAGGGCTTTACCTCGGCCAGCAGGGTGCCGTTCTCGGCGATCAGGTCGTGGCCTGCGAACACCATATCCTGGGTGCTCTCACCGTGGCCTGCCGAGGCGTACAGGTAGCCGCAGAGCAGGCGGGCAGACTGGTTTTCTACCAGTGCCCGGCGGTACTCAGCCTTGCCCACCGTTTCATCGCTGGCCGAAAGGTTGGCGATGACGGTAGCGCCTGCCAGTGCGTGGAAGGTGGAGGGCGGCAGGGCACTCCACAGGTCCTCGCAGAGCTCCACGCCCAGCACAAAGCTGGGCATCTGACGGCAGCGGAAGAGCAGGGAGGTGCCAAAGGGGACATCCTGCCCGCAGACATTCACCCACTCCACCTCGGTGGAGCCGGGGGTGAACTGCCGCTTTTCATAGAACTCGCCGTAGTTGGGCAGGTACGTTTTGGGAACCAGACCCAGCAGCTGCCCGCGGCAGAGCACGGCAGCGCAGTTGTACAGCTTGCCCCGCACCATCAGGGGCAGGCCCACAAGGGCCACGGTGTCCAGCTCCCGGCTGGCATCCAGCAGCTCCTGCAGGCCGGTCAGGGCTCCCTGCTGCAGGGTGCGCTGCAAAAACAGGTCGCCGCAGGTATAGCCGGTCAGGCAGAACTCAGGGAACACGGCCAGCTTTACGCCGCGGGCGGCAGCGGCACGCAGCTCCGTGAGGATCTGCCGGGTGTTGTAGGCGCAGTCCGCCACCCGAAGCCCGGGCGAGAGGGCTGCTGCTTTCAAAAAACCATCTTTCATCGGAGGATTTCACATCCTGTCTCTCTTGTTTGCCCACGGCGAACAACTGTGCTCCCGTGGTGAGGATAGTATACCACACTCTGGCCAAAACGAAAAGAGGGCTGTTATCAACCTTCTCTGTCCCTGCGCCTGACGGCGGGGCAAAGAAGGGTTCTAACAACCCCCTGCAGATACACCAAATGGAAAACGAGATGGACCGTAAGCCGGGTTCTGTATTAAACGACGATCTGTCTAGGCCTGCCATTGCTGACAGGCTCATGCCGCCTTCGGGACACGCGAGCAGCGCTGTACGTCCCATATAGGCGTTGCTTCCGGTAGGGTTTACAAAGCCGCATGGTCACCCATGCGCTGGTGAGCTCTTACCTCGCCGTTTCATCCTTACCGCATTGCTGCGGCGGTTTGTTTTCTGTTGCACTTTCCCTAAGGTCACCCTCGGCTGCCGTTAGCAGTTACCGTGCTCTGTGAGGCCCGGACTTTCCTCAGAGCGGTCAAAGCCGCCCCGCCGCCGTATGTTCCACTCGTTTTCCGTTCCCCATGATACCATAAAAAAACAAGATTTGCAAGTGACGATGAAATTTGGTATAATAAATCTAAATATGGCGTGAAATTTTTGGGAGGAACAAAGGATGCAGCTGCTTTTCAATGTCCCGCCCGAAGCCGATGGCGTGCTGCTGCGCGGCTTTCTGCGCCGGTGTGCCGTCTCCACGGAGCTGGCCCGGGCGGTCAAATTCCATGGCAGCGGCTTTTTTGCAGACGATGTGCCCATTCTGGCCAACCGCCGCGTGCAGGCGGGGCAGGTGATCCGCTTTTCGCTGCCCGCCGACGGCCCCGGCGTGGAGCCGCAGCCTGAGATCCCGGTCAGGGTCGTATACGAGGATGCCTTTGCCGTGGTGCTGGAAAAACCGCCCCATCTGGCGGTCCACCCCACACTGAACTACCCCCGGGATACCCTGGCCAACGGCTATGCCGCCTGGGCGGCTGCCCACGGCGAAAGCCCGGTGTTCCGCCCGGTGAACCGGATCGATAAAGACACCAGCGGGCTGGTGCTGGCCGCAAAGAACGGCTATGCCGCGCCCCTGCTGGCCGAGGGTGTAGAGAAACTCTATTACGCCATTGTAGAGGGCGAACTGCCCCTTGGCCCCGGGATCATCGATGCCCCCATTGGCCGGAGAGGGGACAGCATCATCGGGCGGTGCGTGACCCCCGAGGGCAAGCCCAGCCGCACCGAGTATACCATATTAAAGGCAGCGCAGGGCCTGAGCCTTGCTGCCTGTGTTCCCGTGACGGGCCGCACCCATCAGATCCGGGTGCACTTTGCATCCATCGGCCACCCGCTGGCTGGGGACGACCTTTACGGCGGGCACCGTGACCGCATTGCCCGGCAGGCGCTCCATTGCGCCCGGCAGAGTTTCCGGGTGCCGGCTTACACCGAGGTGCCCGGCGGCATCCGGCTGGAAACGCCGGTGGAGGAACACGCCCGCACCGTTGCAGTGGAGAGCCCCCTGCCCGAGGATATGCGGGCATTGCTGGACGCTGAAATATGAAAATAAAGTGAAACCTCTGTGAAAGCTCTGCCCAAATTCTGTGACAAACCTTGTATCAGCCCGGGCAGGGTGTATAATTGATATAAATTTGTAACTTTCGACCCAAAACGTCAGGAAGGAGCAACCCCTTTTGATCGAAGAAAAAACAAAGGAGCCGCAGAGCCAGGCTCCTGCAGCGCCGGTGAAGGGCAGAGAAAAACTGCGCAGCTTCTGGGCAAAGGTCCAGATCTCCGGCCTGCTGCGGCGGCACCGTTTCCGCCGCAAAACGCAGCGGCACATGAATGATGTGGCCAAAAAGCTGCGGGCCAGTGCCGTGGTGCTGGCAGTTGGCGAGGCACTTTATGCACTGGGCTTTGCGGCAGAGTACATGGTGGTGCGCACAGGGCGCGGTATTGCTGCTGTGGCCCGCAGACTGGCCCGCTGGTGCAGGAATGCCCTGCATACCATCATTGCAACAGCCTTTCCTGGTGCGGCGCAGATGTTCAAGGATCTGCTGGCACCGCTTTACCTGTTTTTCAAGGGCCTCGGCGCTGTGGCGGCCCACGCCAACGATGTGCGCCGGGAGCGGGGCTTTGGCGCTTCCGTAAAAGCGGCCGGGCGCTATTTTGTGGGCGGGCTCAAGCGCAACCTGAGCCTGCTGCCCCGGACAGCAATGTACATCCTGCCCCTGTGTATGCTGGCCGTGTTCGTCACGGTCTGGAACAGGACGATGGCCCAGCCCTATGCGCTGGCTGTGCAGGTGAACGGCCAGACCGTTGGCTATGTGGCCAATGAGGAAGTGTTCAACCTCGCAAAAGAGGATGTGATGCAGCGCATCAACTACGCCGGTTCGGACAAGACCGAGCTGACCATCGAGCCGACCTATACCATCACCGTGACCCACAAGACCATGGACGAGAGCGAGACGGCAAACGCCATTCTGCAGAGCGCCAGTGACCAGATCAGTGAGGGCACCGCTCTGTATCTGGATGGGGAGCTGACGGCAGTCTGCTCCGATGGTGACACCCTGCGCGGCTATCTGGAGAGCCTGCTGGCCCCCTACGAGGATCAGGCAGACGAGAATATCAGCGTGGGCTTTAGCAAAAATGTGACGCTGGAAGATGGAGTCTATTTCAACGACAGCTTTGAGGATGACAATTCCATTGAGAATATGCTGACCGGCGTGCAGCAGCAGGAGAAAATCTACACGGTCAAGGCGGGCGATACCCTGTGGGCCATTGCCCAGAAGAACGACCTGACCTTCCGGGAGCTGTGTGCCCTGAATACGAATTTCAAGGGTGCTCCCCTGGCCGAGGACTCCAATATCCAGGAGGGCGACCAGCTGATCGTGACCAAGCAGGAGGCTCTGCTGGAAGTCCGCATCACCAAGGTGGAGACGCGGGAGGAGGAGATCCCCTTCGGCACCGAGACCACCCAGTCCAACGAGTACACCAAGGGAACCACCAAGACCCTGCAGGAGGGCGAGAACGGCCTGCGCCGCGTCACCATGCAGAACGTCTACGATACCAATGGCGTGCTGCTGGAGCAGACCATCCTTTCCACCGAGACCATCCGGGAGCCGGTGAACAAAAAGGTGGTCGTTGGCACCAAGAAGGTCACGAAGAACGGTGCGGCGGCATACATCGGCGGCAGCGGTCAGTTCATCTGGCCTGTGCCGGGGTACCGCAACTGCTCACGCTGGTATGGCAGCGGCCACAAGGGCGTGGATATCTGTGCCTCTGCCGGTACGCCCATCTATGCATCGGCGGGCGGCACCGTGACCAAGGCGGGTTATAACAAGGCCGGTGCCGGTACGGGCTATGGTTATTCTGTGATCATCAGCCACTCCGGCGGCTATACCACGGTCTATGCCCACTGCCTGTCTCTGGCGGTCAGTGCGGGCCAGACCGTGCGGCAGGGCCAGCTCATCGGCTATGTGGGCAGCACGGGCCGCTCTTCCGGCAACCACTGCCACTTTGAGATCCGCCGCAATGGCTCGTACATCGCACCGCAGAGCGTGTTCTCCGGAAAGCGATAAATCAGAACAGAACCTCTCCGGCAATGCGAAGCATAAACTTAGCTCCCCTATCAGGCAACAACGACGACCGCCGCCAGTGGCGGATGAAGGGAGGCGTTGTTGGGGCAGCGGCCAGCAGGACACGAGTGCAATACTTTGCACGAAGTGGACGCTGGGAGCCGCAACTCGTATGCTGGCGTGAAGCGCCTGAGAGGTTTATTTTACAAACAAAAAGGAGAATGATTATGGCAACACCCCACATCAGCGCTGAAAAAGGCGATTTCGCAAAGACCGTCCTGATGCCCGGCGATCCGCTGCGGGCAAAGTTCATCGCGGATACCTTCCTCAAGGATGTCCGCCAGGTCACCGGTGTCCGTGGAATGCTGGGCTTTACCGGCACCTATGAGGGCCGCCCCATCAGTGTGATGGGCAGCGGCATGGGAATGCCCTCCATCGGCATCTACTCCTACGAGCTGTACAAGTTCTACGATGTGGACAACATCATCCGCATCGGCTCTGCCGGCAGCTACACCGACAAGGCCAAGCTGTTCGATGTGGTGCTGGCCGCCGGTGCCGTGAGCGAAAGCAACTATGCCCGGGTCCAGAGCGGCTTTGAGGGGGACCTCACCCTGCCCAGCCAGACCCTGAACGACAAGCTGCGCGCTTCCGCCGCAAAGCAGGGCATCCCACTGATCGAGGGCAACATCCATTCCTCCGATGTGTTCTATCGCCAGCCCTCCGATGAAAAGCCCACCTACTGGGAAAAGCTGCGGGATGAGCGCGGCTGCCTGTGTGTAGAGATGGAGAGCTTTGCCCTCTTCGCCAACGCTCAGGTCCTGGGCAAGAACGCCGCCTGCCTGCTGACCATCTCCGACAGCTTCGTCTCCCCGGAGATCACCACCGCCGAGCAGCGTCAGACCAGCTTCACCAACATGATGAAGGTCGCACTGGGCGCGGAGTACTAAGTTTATTTTTGAGAGTGAAAGAGGGCTGTTGCCAAAAAGCAACGGCCCTCTTTTCAGGTGTCAGTATAGTGCCCAAAGCAATCTCATTTAATCTACCTCAATCAGGTCGTGTTCGGTGAGTTTGGCTTTGCCGGTGTCGATATCGTGCACGATCTGGCGGAGATGATTGATGTTGCTTTCGGCATAGAACGGGTCGGCGGAAACCTCAAAGGGAATGCGGTGCTCCCGGGAAACTTTTTTGGCGAAAATCGTGAATGCCGTTGTCATAGAAAGTCCCATCTCGGCGCAAACCTCTTCCATGCTGCGTTTCAGGTCTGGGTCCATCCGGAAGTTCACATTGACTGCATTTGCCATTCTAATACACCTCCTTCTTGATTCTATTATATGCGTCTGTAATGAAAAATGCAAGAACTTTCATTACATAATAAATGAACAACGAGAAATCTCTTGAAGAATTTGAGAACACGCCGTATAATTGAAGTGCAAAAGAGGGGATGAAAGATGAACGACTTTCAACCAAAACAGGATATCTGCCTTGTACCTTATTACCCAGCCTATGAAATTGCCCTTCCGTGGCATCGCGACGCAGAAACGTTTGTTTATACTTTAGAATGAAAAGGAGGCCCCTATGACCAATCTGACTTTAGACGAAAAGAAAGCCCTGATCCGGATGGCGCTGGAAGCCCGGGAGCAGGCCTATGCGCCCTACTCCGATTTCATGGTGGGTGCCGCCCTGCGGGCCGAGGATGGCCGCATCTTCACCGGCTGCAATGTGGAAAACGCCGCTTTCACCCCCACCAGCTGCGCCGAGCGTACGGCCCTGTTCAAGGCGGTGAGCGAGGGCGTGACCCGCTTCACCGATATTGCCGTGGTGGGCTCCCGCCGCGGCGAGGTGAACAAGCAGATCACCTCACCCTGCGGGGTCTGCCGTCAGGCGCTGTTTGAGTTCGGCGGGCCGGAGCTGAACGTTATCATGGCAAAGACCCCCGATGATTTCATCGAGCGCAGCATGGACGAGCTGCTGCCCTTCGGCTTTGGCCCCTCCAACGTGGCGGGCAACAAAGCCGTGGAAGAGTGAGGCGGGAAGCGGAGATTTTGCCAAAATTGGCAAAGTAGTACGACTTTTACGCGAATTTTACAAAAAATCTGTAAAGATTTTGTAATCGGAAATGCCTTGCTTTCCTCACATGACCCGGCTATACTTGGGTCAGTAAATGTGCAAGTGTGCGCATTCCCTTTTTAAAGCGCAATTTTTAATGTATAAAAAGGAGAGTTTTCTTATGATGATTTCTCGTCGTAACTTCCTGGCTGTGGCTGGCGCTGCAGCTGCTGCCGCTGCTCTGACCGCCTGCGGTGGTTCTTCCTCTTCCACCAGCACCGCTTCTTCCACTGCTTCCTCTGCAGCTTCTGAGGCTGCCAGCAAGATCACAAAGGTCGGTCTGACCTGCGATACCGGCACGATCGATGACGAGAGCTTCAATCAGGCTTGCTGGACTGCTGTTTCCGGCTACATGGGTAAAAACTGCCAGTATTACATCCCCGAGGCTGATGCTTCCGATGAGGATCGTGAGACCATGATCCGTCTGGCTGTCAACGAAGGCGCCGACGTTATCGTTTGCGTCGGCTACCTGTACGGCGCTTCTCTGGCATGGGCTGCTGAGCAGTATCCCAATGTCAAGTTCATTGCTATCGATGTCACCCAGGGCGATATCGGCACCGATGAGATCCCCTCCAACTGCTACTGCATCACCTTCAAGGAGGAGCAGGCAGGCTATCTGGCAGGTTACGCCATTGCCAAGGACGGCAAGACCAAGCTGGGCTTCCTGGGCGGCATGGCTGTTCCCGCTGTCATCCGTTACGGCTACGGCTTTGTGCAGGGCGCTGATGCTGCTGCTCAGGAGCTGGGCCAGAATATTGACATCAACTACTTCTACGGCGGCCAGTTCTACGGCGATGCCAACATCACCTCCCGTATGGAGGGCTGGTACTCCAACGGTACTCAGGTCGTCTTTGCCTGCGGCGGCGGTATCTACACCTCCGCTGTTGAGGCTGCCCTGAAGAACAACGGCTATGTCATCGGCGTTGACGTTGACCAGAACTACATCGGCGCAAACGGCGTTGCTGATGGCACCTATGCTTACAACCCGTTCATCACCTCCGCTATGAAGGGCCTGTCTGAGGCTGTTTCTACTTCTCTGTCCGACATCGAGGCAGGTGAGTGGAGCACCATCGCAGCAACCAACGGCAACTTTGGTCTGGAGGACGGCGATTACATCGGCCTGCCCACCGCTGAGGACAGCTGGAACTTCGAGACCTTCACGGTTGAGGAGTACGAGGCGCTGAAGCAGAAGATCGCTTCCGGCGAGATCGTTGTTGACAACAGCTCTGACGATGCTACCAAGCCCACCGTCAGCGAGTTCACCAACGTCACCTACATCCAGTAAAATTTGAACAGTCCGCAAGGGCTGCAGGGAACGACCCTCTCCGTCATTGCCGCCAGGCTTTGACGGAGAGGGTCGTTTTTGTCTCGCGAAAAATCGTGCAGCTTGCACAAAAGTAATACTTATAAGAGTACATCCCGCCAAAAAATCAAAAAGAAGTGTGCAAAACCGCAAAAATACGGTATAATGGTACACAGAATAGTACAGGTGTCGATTTGACACGAAAGGAGAGTGAGCAGATTGGCAGAGGATTTTGTGATCGAGATGCTCCATATCACCAAGGAGTTCCCGGGCATCAAGGCAAACGACGACATTACCCTGCAGCTGCGCAAAGGTGAGGTCCATGCCCTGCTGGGCGAGAACGGCGCAGGCAAAAGCACCCTGATGAGCGTGCTGTTCGGCCTGTATCAGCCGGAGGAGGGTAAGATCCTCAAAAACGGCAAGGAGGTCGCCATCCGCAACCCCAACGATGCCAATGCACTGGGCATCGGCATGGTGCACCAGCACTTCAAGCTGGTGGAGTGCTTCAGCGTTCTGGACAACATCATCCTGGGTGTGGAACCCAACAAGCTGGGCTTTTTGCAGAAGGCGGAGGCCCGCAGGAAGGTCATGGCCCTGAGCGAGAAGTACGGCCTGCGCGTGGACCCGGACGCCCTCATCAGCGACATCTCGGTCGGTATGCAGCAGCGCGTGGAGATCCTGAAGATGCTCTACCGCGACAACGAGATCCTGATCTTCGATGAGCCCACCGCAGTTCTGACCCCGCAGGAGATCGACGAGCTGATGGAGATCATGCGCGGGTTCAAGAAAGAGGGCAAGTCCATCCTCTTCATCACCCACAAGCTGAACGAGATCATGGCCGTTGCAGACCGCTGCAGCGTTCTGCGCAAGGGCAAGTATATGGGCACCGTGGACATCAAGGACACCACCAAGGAAGAGCTCTCCCGCATGATGGTCGGCCGCGATGTCCAGCTTCAGGTCGAAAAAAAGCCCGCAGCCCCCGGCAAGGTCGTGCTGGATGTGGAGAACGTTACCATGCACAACGCCCAGCACAAGAAGGATTCCGTCAAGAACGTCTCCTTCCAGGTGCATGCCGGTGAGATCGTCTGTCTGGCAGGCATCGAGGGCAACGGCCAGACCGAATTCGTCTACGGCCTGACCGGTCTGGAAAAGTTCAACTCCGGCAAGGTCACGCTGGACGGCAAGGACATCACCAATGCCTCCATCCGCGAGCGCTCGAAGGACGGCATGAGCCACATCCCCGAAGACCGCCACAAGCATGGTCTGGTGCTGGATTACAGTCTGGAAAACAACATCGTGCTGCAGCGCTACTGGCAGCCGGAGTTCCAGAAG
>OGZW01004011.1_pt1 | contig 10529 bp, 8 predicted proteins | sample 1577001 | NCBI WGS metagenome assembly OGZW01 (sample SAMEA3541519, study PRJEB24748) | human gut metagenome | biome: human gut; feature: human-associated habitat; material: faeces | place: China | collected 2012
GCCGCACCTCGCTCGCCGTATCGGCACTTAGAATTATGCGGTATTGCCCTAAGCGAGCGTTTTTTCCGGATCTTATCAAATAACATTAAAACATCCCGGAACGGTGTGCCGCCTGCTGTGGGCGGCTCCCATTCCGGGATATTTTGTTTCTTATTGGGAGCCTTCCTCTTTCACTTTGGGGACATGCTATCTTTTCAATCAAACCGATCCATATAAATCATGGTTGGCTTCGGGTCTCTGTGGACCTTTTCCTCCGGTTTTTATTGTTTCTTCTTCACTCTCCACTTTTCTGTTCCGGAAATTTCTCTTTACATAAAAAGCGCCTGTCTATTGCCGCCTACATACAAATTTTGCACTTATTACGGTACAAAAAGTGTTCTTTTCACCTGCCGTTTTTTCGTTATTTTTACACGTATATGCAATTTTTGCAATGTTTTTAGGCGTTTTCTCGCAGTTATTTCTTTCACAAGGCTATACAATTCCGCTGTATGGAATGATTTTCCTCAATACGGAAAGCGCAACGCTTTGCAGGTTCCGGCAAGCGGAACAAAAATAGTGCTAAATACTCTTTCTTATTTTTGTCAACTCCCGCAATGGTATCCCATATTAAAAAATGTTACACTAATTATGACATAATTGTGCATAGGGCGGCCCGCCTGCCGCACGGCACACAAACAGCAGTGCGCACGGCACTGCCGAAGAGAAGGAGATTATTTTATGGCAAAAAATGCGATCGTCGGTCAATCCGGCGGCCCCACCTCAGTCATCAATTCCAGCCTGGCCGGCGTTTATGAAAGCTGCAAGCGCCGCGGTGCAGGTAAGGTGTACGGCATGATGCACGGCGTGGCCGGCCTGTTGGAGCGCCGCGTCTGCGTACTGGATGACAAGTTGAAAAGTGCCATGGACATTGAGCTGCTCAAGCGCACACCGTCCAGCTATCTGGGCAGCTGCCGCTACAAGCTGCCCGACTGGCACACCGCCGAGGGCGAAGCCGTATACCAGAAGCTGTTCGAGATCCTGGGCGAACTGGATATCGGCTATTTCTTCTACATCGGCGGCAATGACAGCATGGATACCATCGGCAAGCTGGCTGATTACGGTGCCCATATTGGCAGCGATATCCGCTTTATGGGCGTTCCCAAGACGATTGACAATGACCTGATGGTGACCGACCATACTCCCGGTTACGGCAGCGCCGCCAAGTACATTGGCGTTGTGATGAAGGAAATCATCCGCGATGCCACCGTATATGGCACCAAGTACGTTACCATTGTGGAGATTATGGGCCGCAATGCCGGCTGGCTGACCGCCGCTGCCTCCCTGGCAAGGGGTGAGGACTGTGAGGGCGTGGATATGATCTGCCTGCCCGAAGTTCCCTTTAATGTAGACCGCTTTGTGGAAAAAGTGGAGCGGATGCAGAAAGAAAAGCCTTCCATCGTGATTGCTGTTTCCGAAGGCGTTAAACTGGCTGATGGCCGCTATGTCTGCGAGCTGGCCGACGATGTGCACGCAGTTGACGCGTTCGGCCACAAAGCCCTGACCGGCACGGCACGCTTTTTGGCCAACACCGTTGCCCGCCGTCTGGACACCAAGACCCGCTGCATTGAGCTTTCCACCCTGCAGCGCTGCGCTGGCCACCTGACCAGCCGTACCGATATCACCGAGGCATACCAGGTGGGCGGTGCTGCCGCCAAAGCCGCTTTTGAAGGGCACACCGGCGAAATGGTCGCACTGGACCGCATTTCCAACGCACCGTACCAGTGTACCACCAGCCTGCACCCCATCAGCGAGGTTGCCAACCTGGAAAAGAAAGTTCCGCTGGAATGGGTCAACGCCGACCACACTGCCATGCTGCCGGAGTTCCTGGCTTATGCTATGCCGCTGATCCAGGCCGAGCTGACCCCCATCTATGTTGAGGGCTTGCCCCACCATATCTACCTGCCGGAAACCTGATTTTTGCCGCGTAAGCCTCTACCTTGCGTGAAGATCGGTACTTATCGCATATAGAATATTGATTGGCCGCCCCCCCTGATTGGGGCGGCGGTTTTTGTTTGGGGGATCTTCTAAAGTGTCAGTAGGGCGGCCAAGTCGGAGCGCCAGGTTAGAGATGCACTCTAAAAATATTGCTTTTTCTTCAAATTCTCCTGCACACAAAAATGTGCGGCCCCGCTGCATTCACCGCCCGGAGCCGCACATTTATTTTATATAATGTAATTCGTGAAAATAATTAAAGTTTTTCGCCAGGCCTTTTTTCAAAAAGGCCGAAAAGACTCCCCGTAACTGCCTTAATAGAACCCGTAACTCGGCAAAATCTTGGTGCTCTGCGCCCACAGGGTCGGCACGGGCAAGCCGGACAGAACGGGATAGAACCAGGCAAAGCACACCAGCGCCGCAATGCACAGCCCCGCGCCAATCTTTTTGGCGCGGTCCTGCCGCTTCATCTGCGTTAAAACCAGCACAATGGCCGTCAACGCAAAGACCGAGCTGGGGAAGTAATGGTACATGAAAGTGCAGCGCGATACCAGCATCCAGGAAAGCAGCTGGCTGGCGTACAAGATCAGAACGCCCGCTCCTTTTGCCGTGCCGCGAGCCGAAACCTGGCGCCACAGCAGCAGCAAAATGCAGAACAGCCCCGCCCAGCAAATGACCGGGTTATAAAAACCCGCAATGCTGCCCTGAAGCCCAGCTTCCAGGTAAGAATTTTTGTAATACCACACTGGGCGCAGGTCCAGCAGCCAGGTGTACCAGCGGCTTTCAAACGGGTGGGTTGCTTTCAGGGTGGAATGGTACCAGTACATGTAGGTTTGGCAATCCCACCAATCCCGCAAACCAAAGGTAGGGTCTTTCCACCAATAAGGCAGGTAGGATGCAAGATAGATCAGGAACGGCACAACGATGTAAAACGCCACACCGCCCACAGCAGCCATCCGGAATTCTTTCCAGAAGCCCGGCTGTTTTTGCTTCCAGCGGGCATACAGCACACCCAGGTACAATACCGCAAGCCCTGCCCCGGCATAAATTCCGGTCCACTTGGATGCACACCCAAGCCCAAATGCCACGCCGCCCAGTGCCATGGGCAGCAGCGAGCCGTTTACGCCGTTTTGCAGCACGCTCTGGCAATACCATACCATAAAATATGCGCCTAACAGGATAAAGAACGTACCGTAAATATCGATTGTGGCAATGCGGCTTTGGGAAAATCGCATGAACCCGGCGGCAATCAGCGCACCTGCCATGGCCCCGGCCCAGCGTTTGTGGGTCAGACGGCGGGCAAAGCACCACATCAGCGGCACCAGCATCACGCCGAACAGCGTTCCGGCACAGCGCCAGCCAAAGGCTGTCATTCCAAAAATAGCAATGCCCAGCATGATAAAATCTTTGCCCAGCGGCGGGTGGGTGGTTTCGTATGCCGTCATGCGGTGCAGCATTTCGTACCCAGTACGGCCATGATAGATTTCATCGAAATACATGCTGTTCAGCTGGCTGATGGTATCTGGCACTTCGCTCTGCTCATCAAACAGGGCATCGCCGCCCGTTACCGGCACCAGCGCACCGGTGGCATCCCGCAGGGCCAGTTCAAACATCTGCGCATTTTCAATCGTTGCGGTCAGGGTCTGCCCTGCCGGAGCCGTGATGGCCGTTTTGGTCCAGCAGAACGGCGTTGCATAGCTCAGTTCCTTCCGGTACAGCTCATTGCCCGCTGCATCCGTGATGCGCAGGCTGCCGCCGGTGGAAATGCCGGGGTACACCCAGATTTCCACCGCGTCCTGCTGCGGGGTAAAGTCAATGGTTGCCGTGCTGTCCGTAGCATCCACAGGGTTCTGCGGTGCTTTCATGCTGCCAAGGTAGGCAAAGCTCACCACAGCAACAATCAACGTCAGCGTTGCCAAGGCTTTCTTCTCTTTAGCCGTCCAGGCAGGCTGCGGATCAATGCGCAGGGTGCACAGTTCCAGCTTTTTCTGCACTGTTTTTGTTTTATCTTTTTCGATGGTTTCCACTTTTGCCAGTGGAGAAATCGCTCCATGGCGGCAGATGGCCCACGCGGTGAAAGCCAGCAGCACAAAGACTGCCGTTTCGGCAAAGCCGACTGCCATGGCAAACTCGCGGCTGGTATCGCTGCTGAGCCACTCGTCATCGCTGCCTACCAGGGTATACACAGTTTCCAGGTTCAAGAATCCCGTTATCGACAGACCAAACCCGGTGCCATACAGACGGATGTCATTCCAGCGCGCCGCAGCAAGCAGTACCAGCAGCATGCCCAGCACCAGGTAACGCTCGTGCATGCAATGGGCAAAGGTAAAAATCCCCACCGTGTAAAACGCTGCCAGCAGCAGCGGGGAAAACCGCCCCGCCCGCCAGCTGATGACCGCCAGCACCACAAGCAGCACCGTGATAACAGCGATGTTGAAAATGCCCAGCACTTTCCAGCTCAGGTTAAACGCCGGGCAAGCATCCAGCGCCTGCCAGTTGCCGCCCAGCGCTGCAAACCAGTTGAACGCATTGATGGTGGCATACTGGTAGCCAGACGCCGTGGTGATGTACTTATCGATCAAGGACGGCACCAGATTTTTTGCCCCGTAAAACGGCAGGCCCGCCAGCAGCGGCGGCAGCAAAGCCAGCGCAGCACCGCCAAAAATCTGGCCGACCGATTTCAGCGGGCTTTTGCCATCCCGCACGGCATCCGCAATAGCCACCAAAAAGCAGACGGCCAGCACCGGCCCAGCCAACAGTGCCTGCGGCTTGATGGCCAGCGCCACGCCGTACAGCACCGCAGCGAGCAGGTAGCGGCGCTCTTCCAGCAGCCAGAAGCAGAGCAGCAGCGGCAGCGCAAAAGCCCCATCGATCTGCTTCCAGATGCCGGTATCAAACAAGGTCAGCGGGCAGAACGCCGCAAACAGCACCAGGCAGCGCTGTGCCCTGCCCTGCCCCATATACCGGCGGCTGATATGGTCCAGCAGCACCACGGCGGCACAATCACAGATTGCGGGGATCAGTGCCAGCAAAAAATAGGTCCAGCGGGATTCATAGCTCAGTTGGAGCGCCTTGCGCACCAGGCTGACCAGCCCCAGCACAAGGATGTAGCCGGGCGGGTAGTCCGCAAAATAATCGGCGCTGTAAAAGGCCGCGGGACCTTCGCTGGCCAGCTTATCCCCCCAGGCCACAAAGCAGCTCATATCATAGGTGTAGCCTTCAGTAACAAGGGCCAGCAGCAGGCGCGCGGCAAGCGCTGCAGCCAATATAATATACAGCGTTCGCTCTTCCTGTTTGGTTCTGGTATTTGTCATTCTGAACTCTCCAGATAATGCAGCGTATTTGCCGCTGCAATAAAATAAGGAACCGGAAGCAGAGGCAGATGCTTCCCTGTTTCCAATTCCTTTGTTTTGCCGTGATTGTGCAGTAATAATTATAGCTTGGTCAGCTGCGGGCCCTTGGCGGTGTCCATCACATTCCAGCCCAGCTCAGTGATTTTGGCGCGCAGAGCATCGGCGCGGGCAAAGTCCTTGGCCTTTTTGGCTGCGGCGCGCTCTTCCACCAGCTGCTTCACTTCGTCGGGGGCTTCCTCGGCCTTGCGGTTGTACATCAGGCCCAGCACACCGGTCAGCTCGTCAAACGTGGCGGCGGCCTTTTCCAACGTAGCCTTATCGGCAGCATCGGACATGGTGTTTATGTCCTTGACGAACTCAAAAATGGCGGCCAGAGCATCGGGGGTGTTCAGGTCGTCATCCATGGCGGTCTTGAACTTTTTGCGTGCTTCTTCGCACTTTTCAGTCAGGGCAGTGTCAGTGCCATGGGCATTGCGGATGGCAAAATCCAGGTTATCGCGGCAGGTGTACAGGCGCTCCAAGCTGTTCTTGCAGCTCTCGATCAGGTCCACCGTATAGTTCAGCGGCATGCGGTAACCAGCGGTGAGCATAAAATAACGGATTGGCTCATAGCCGTACTTATCGGCAATTTCACGCACGGTAAAGAAGTTGTTGGCGCTCTTGGACATCTTCTGGTTGTTGATGTTCAAAAAGCCGTTGTGCATCCAGTAATGGCTGAAGGTGCAGCCGTTGGCGCACTCCGACTGTGCAATCTCGTTTTCGTGATGGGGGAAGATCAGGTCCTGGCCGCCTGCATGCAGGTCGATGGTCTTGCCCAGGTGCTTACGAGCCATGGCGCTGCACTCAATGTGCCAGCCCGGACGGCCCTGGCCCCAGGGGCTGTTCCAGGAAGGCTCGCCCGGCTTGGCGGCCTTCCAGACAGCAAAATCTGCGGGGTCTTCTTTCAGGTCGTCATCCATCTGGCTGCGCAGTTCGCGGTTGCCGCTTTCCAGGTCGTCCAGGTTCAGGTGGCTCAACTTGCCGTAACCGGGATCAGACTTAACGCGGAAGTAGACATCGCCGTTGTGGGCAACGTAAGCATGTCCGGATTCGACCAGGTCCTTGACGATCTTGATGATCTCACCGATATGCTCGGTTGCGCGGGGGCGCACGGTGGGGGCCTTAACGTTCAGGCCCTCGGAATCTTTGATGTACTCGGCCTCGAACTTGCGGGCAACCTCCTGCATGGTGGTGCCGTCCTCCTGGCCTTTTTTGATCAGTTTATCGTCAATATCGGTGATATTGGAGACATACAGCACCTTGTTGCCAAGGTACTCCAGATAGCGGCGCAGCGTGTCAAACACGATCATGGGGCGCGCATTGCCGATATGGATATAGTTATACACCGTAGGGCCGCAGACGTAAACGCGATAAACGCCCGGCTCCTGCGGGATAAAATCTTCCTTTTTGCGGGTCATGGTATTAAAAATCTGCATGGACAGGAACTTCCTTTCCCAACTTTGCTGGTACGGCGCGGCTAAACCTGCAAACCGTTCAGATTTATTATAGCCGCCCTGATAAGCGGTTGCAAGGGGGCAGCATCATTTTGCCTGCATAAAGCAGGAACGATTCTGCCACAGGTAGATGCAGCCGGAAAGTGCGGTAACGGCAGCAACGGCCCAGCACAGCACCTGGGTGGTAAAGCTGATAACCCCAACGCCGTCCGCCGGGGCGAGCGCCATGGCAAAGTAATAGAAGATGATGGTGACCATCTGCAGCACGGTTTTGACCTTGCCCCACATGTTTGCGGCAATGACGGTACCGGACTCTGCCGCAATCATGCGCACACCGGCCACAGCAAACTCGCGGAACATGATGATGGCCAGCACCACGGGGGAGCAGACACCGTCCACCACCATATAAATAATGGCGGCGGTGGTGAGCATTTTATCAGCCAGCGGGTCCATAAACTTGCCAAAGTCCGTTACCAGGTGGTTCTTGCGGGCCAGGTAGCCATCCAGGAAATCCGTAAAGCTGGCCACAGCAAACAGAATGCCCGCTATCAAGGCATACGTTGCATTGAACTGGGGCGTGCCCATATGGCTCATGGCAGCAAATACCATAAAGAACGGCACCATGATGACACGCATCATCGTTAATTTGTTAGGCAGATTCATGGTTTATTCCTCCACTTTGCTTTCCGCATAACCATAAAGATCATAAGTATCGGCATCGGTGATGGTAACGTTATAGAACGCGCCGGCTTCCAGCGGGGTATCTGCCGGGGTCATGATGCTGCCATCAATTTCCGGGCAGTCTGCTGCGGAGCGCAGCAGGTACATGCCGGTTTCATCGTCCACGCCATCGCAGATGCACTCATAGGTCTTGCCGACCTTTTCTGCTTCCTTTTCCGCGCTGATCTCGGCCTGCAGCTCCATAATGTGGTCTGCGCGGCGCTGCTTGACTTCCTCGTCAATCTGGTTGTCCATCTTGGCGGCCACGGTGTTTTCCTCGGCGGAATAGGCAAAGCAGCCCAGGCGGTCAAACTTGACGGTTTTGACAAAGTCGCACAGCTCGCTGTACTGTTCCTCGGTCTCACCAGGGAAACCTGCAATCAGGGTGGTGCGCAGCGTGATGTTGGGGATGGCCGCGCGCAGGCGGCGGATGGCATCCTCAATTTCTTTGCGGCCGCCGCGGCGGTTCATGTTTTTCAGCACCTCGTCATCGCAGTGCTGGATGGGCAGATCGAGATACGGCACAACCTTATTGTTGCGCACAAGGGCTGCGATGAATTCATCGGAGATACGCTCCGGGTAGGCGTACAGCACACGGATCCAGCGGATGCCCTCAATGGTGTTCAGCTTATCCAACAGTTCGCAAACTGCGCCGGGTTTGCCCCAGTCCTCGCCGTAAGCGGTGGGGTCCTGCGCCACCAGGATCAGCTCTTTCACGCCCTCCCCGGCCAGCCAGCGAGCTTCGGCAACACAGTCGTCAATGGGGCGGCTGCGCAGCGGGCCGCGGATGAGCGGGATGGCGCAGTAATGGCAGCGGTTGTTGCAGCCTTCGGCAATTTTCAGGTAAGCATAGTGGCGCGGCGTGCTGATAACACGGGCACCGCCCAGCTCCATATCGCATTTAGGGCCATAGCTTTCCACCTGGCCCGCGCCGTTGGCGGTCAGGCGCTCCACAATGGCGGGCAGAGCGGCGTTGGAGCCAATGCCCACAACGGCGTCCACTTCCGGCATTTCGCTCACAATCTGGGTTTTATAGCGCTCAGCCAGACAGCCGGTCACGATCACCTTCAGGTTGGGATTCTGCTGCTTATACTGGCAGGCCATCAAAATGTTCTCAATGGCTTCCTCTTTAGCGGACTGGATAAAGCCGCAGGTGTTGACAATAATAATGTCCGCCTGTTCGGGGTCCGCAACCGTCTGGTGGCCCGCCTTGATCAGCGCGTGGCAGAATACATCAGCATCGACCTGGTTTTTGGGGCATCCAAGGGAAATAATTGCAATATTCATGTATGGTTGTTCCTGTCTCTCTTTTCAGTATGTTATGTTGGGCTCTGCCGCTTGCTTTGGCAAAATTCAGGCAAAGCTATCCGTTCGGTGCATTGATACCACAATGCCGCAGGAGCATTTTTTGCCCCTGCGGTGTGTACTTTTTTGTGTTACGCTTCGGTTTCTTCTGTCTCGGCATCTGCCAATGCCTGGCGGATCACGTTGTGGGAGAACCCGCGCCGTGCCAAAGCGGCAGCTACCTGCTGCCATTTGCCCTGTGCCAGCTTTGCGGCATAGTGGCGTTCCACCAGTGCGCGGGCATTGGCCAGCTCCGGGTTTTCCTCCTCGTCCTCCTCGCTTTGGGCAAACAGAGCTTCCACCGCTTCGGCGGCCGCGCCGCGGTCAATGCCTTTGGCGTGCAGATCATCCAGAATTGCACGGCGGCTCTTGCGCTTGCGCAGCAGCTCCGCCGCACGGCGGCGGGCAAAACCGGCGTCATCCAGCAGGTTCAGCTCCTGCATTTTTGCCACGGCGGCGGCAGCGCTGTGGGGGTCAAAGCTGCGGCAGAGCTTTTGATAAAGCTCCCCGGCTGCATGGTCCCGCAGGGCCAGCAGATCCATGGCTTTATCCACAGCCTTGCGGGTGTCGCTTTTGGTCTGCAGGTCATGGATCTGCCATTCTTCCAGCTCATCCCCGGTATGCAGCCCCGCCATGGCAAAGGTGTCCTCGTCCAGCGAAAAGGCAAACTCGCCGTCAAAGAACAGCGCATAGCGGCCTCTTTTTGTTTCTTTTACCTGTGTCAGCTTCGGCATCGCTTATTCGTCAACCATGATGTCGAGGTCCATCTCGCTGCCGGTGGTCTTGGGTGCTTCCGCCATGGGAGCGGCATGGGCATCTTCAGCAGCAACGGGGGTAACAGCCGGCTTCTCCAGCGGCTTCACGGTTCCCTTTTTGCCGGCCGCCAGCAGACGGTCCGCATTTTCGCGCACCTGCTTTTCAATCTCAGCAGCCACATCAGGGTGTTCTTTCAGGTAGAGCTTGGCGTTATCGCGGCCCTGGCCCAGGCGGATATCGCCATAGTTGGACCCAGCACCGAGAGCGAACTGCGCCGAACCATGCCGCCCAACTGGATGACATCCACCGAACGGCGCGTGGAGAGTTCCGAAGCCACGCTGAACGCCGACGTGATGACTGTCAGACGGTCGTTCTGGCCGATCTCGCGCGCCATGGCCAGCGTCGTCGTACCCGACGCGATCATGATCGTATCGTCGGGGCCGATCAGCCGCGCGGCATAGACGCCGATGGCGTGTTTCTCGTCGGCATAGAGCTTCTCCTTCTCGGCCACCGAGCGGTCGTTGATGTAACGGTTCACGAGAATGGCCGAACCGTGCACGCGGTACAGCATGTGCTGCTCTTCGAGCATCGTGAGATCCTTGCGGATCGTCACCTCCGAGACTTTGAGCCGTTCGGCCAGAGCGGCGACGCTTACCGAGCCCTGCTGTTGCAGCAGATCCATGATGAAATCGTGTCTTTCGGCCAATGTCATAATCGTATCATTAGGTATATATTCAAACAAAAATAGTGATTTTCTCGGAATCGGTCAAGCGAAATCCGAAATTGTTGCTCCTTTCTCTGTTACTGCGCGCGCATGTGCGCTTCGTTCGTTCCGGATATTCGGTGGGCTGCGCACCTTTTTTCCCGCGGCGGGCTGTCGGGGGGCTGTCGG
>OGZW01004013.1_pt1 | contig 10527 bp, 8 predicted proteins | sample 1577001 | NCBI WGS metagenome assembly OGZW01 (sample SAMEA3541519, study PRJEB24748) | human gut metagenome | biome: human gut; feature: human-associated habitat; material: faeces | place: China | collected 2012
AAGAAGGTCAGAAGAGAGGTGCTGAAGTATGCAGAAAGCATGGAATTGACGGTATAGTTGTAATCGGCGGAGATGGTTCTTTCAGAGGTGCACAGAAGCTTGCAGCACAGGGAATTAATACTATCGGACTTCCGGGAACAATTGATCTTGATATTGCATGTACAGATTATACTATTGGATTTGATACTGCTGTTAATACAGCAATGGAAGCTATTGATAAGATAAGAGATACATCTACATCACACGAAAGATGCAGTATTATCGAGGTTATGGGAAGAAATGCAGGATATATTGCATTGTGGTGTGGTATTGCCAATGGAGCAGAGGATATCCTTCTTCCGGAAAGATATGACAATGATGAGCAGGCTCTTATTAATCATATTATAGAAGGAAGAAAGAAGGGCAAGAAACACCATCTTATTATTAATGCTGAAGGTATCGGACATTCTACAGGAATGGCAAGAAGAATTGAAGCTGCAACAGGTATTGAGACAAGAGCTACTATTTTAGGATACATGCAGCGTGGTGGTTCACCAACATGTAAGGACAGAATGTATGCGTCTATTATGGGTGCTTATGCGGTTGATCTTCTTGCTGAAGGAAAGAGTAACAGACTTGTAGCATACAAGGATGGTAAGTTTGTTGATTATGATATTGATGAAGCACTTGCCATGACTAAGGATATTAATGATTATGAATTTAATATAAGTGCATTACTTTCTAAGTAATGCATGGCAGAAAGGTAACCTCATAATGATAACCAGTACGAGCAGTTCACAGGTAAAGCATGTTATATCATTGCTTTCTAAGGCCAGGGAAAGAAAGAAGAATAAAGAATATGTTGTAGAGGGAGTCCGCATGGTATCTGAGGTGCCGGCAGATTTGCTGGTGAAGATATATATGTCTGAAAGATTTCATAGTAACAATCCTGAGTATGTGCATGAGCTGGTTAAGAAGCAGGGGATTTCTTCTGACAGTATTGAGATTGTCGCCGATAATGTATTTGACAGAATGTCACAGACACAGACACCACAGGGGATTATGGCGGTTGTAAGAATGAATGACAGCAGTATTTCAGATATGCTTACCGACAATCCGTTGCTGATTCTTGTTGAGAATCTTCAGGATCCGGGTAATCTGGGAACTATATTAAGGATGGGTGAAGGTGCAGGTGTTACCGGAGTTGTTATGAGTTCTAATACTGTGGATATATATAATCCTAAGACAATAAGGTCAACAATGGGTTCTATATTCAGAGTGCCATTTGTATATGTGCAGGATTTTAGCGATGCAGTTTCACAGTGTCAGAATGCCGGAATTAAGGTATATGCTGCACATCTTGACGGAAAGAATACATATCTTGGTGAAGATTACAGGGAAGGAACCGCATTTCTAATAGGCAATGAGGGAAATGGACTTACAGATGATATCACTAAGCAGGCAGATACACTTATAAGAATTCCGATGCAGGGAGAGGTTGAATCTCTTAACGCGGCAATAGCATGTACAATTCTTACATACGAAGCTGTCAGACAGAGAAGTGTGTAGATAACCAACTATATATATGGTCATATACTATTTTTGGCAAAATGAATTTAATAAACAAACCCGCAAACCCGCTCATAGAGCGGGTTTTAACATATTTGACAAATTACTGTAACTTTGCTATTATATTTCCGTAATAAATTGTAACATTTCTGTAACAATTTATAGGCGAAGCTAAATAAGCCGCCGGAAAGGGAAGTATAATATGAAACTTAGAAGTAGCAAAGCTGCTTGCTATGTGGGAGCTGCAATTGTGTTATTTATGACACCGGTTCTTCCAGCAGTGGCAACTACCTATGAGAAAACACAGAATACTGACACGGGAATTAAGGTTGCATCTTATTCAGCTAATACAGAAGAGGTTCTTGTGACTGGGTATGAAGAAACAGGAACATACAAGAACAAGGCAGTAGCAATTACTGATCCTTATCTTGATGTTTATGACACTTCTGACGAAGAGACAGCACAGGTTGTGGGAAGATTATATACTAACACACTTGTAGATGTTGATATGGTCGGAAAGGAATGGACTAAAGTTAGTTCAGGAAACTGCGAAGGTTATGTACAGACACAGTGCTTATGTTTTGGAGAAGAAGCAGAGGCTATAGCAGAACAGATTGGAACAGATAATCTTCTTGCAGGATATACAATAGCAGAGATTGAAGCTATTGAAGCAGAAGAAGAGGCTGAAAGACTTGCAGAAGAAGCAAGACTTGAGGCAGAGGCAGAAGCTGAAAGAGCGGCGGCTGCAGCAGAGGAAGCAAGACGACAGAAGATAATTGCTAATACAATATCAGGAACAGATATAACATATAACCCAACTATGAGCGTATCAGACGATGATATATGGCTTATGGCATGTATCATAGACTGGGAGGCTGCATATCAGCCATATGCAGGAAAGCTCGCTGTTGCAAATGTTATTCTTAACAGAGTGCGAAGCGGACATTATCCAGGTACAGTTTCGGGTGTTGTTTATCAGAGATCACAGTTCTCTGGTGTATCAGATGGCGCTGGTAATCCATCAGACAGATTTGCAGCAAGACTTGCAAATGGTCCGAGAAACACAGAATGCATGCAGGCAGCACTTGAAGCATTATCAGGCGTTAATAATATAGGTGGTTATACATCATTCAGGGCATTATATACTGTAGATGTTAACAACTATTCAGATTTTGTAATAATTGGAGATCATATATTCCATTAAGGAATAAAAAGGTGGTGTGGTTTTCTTCCGTACAAACTACGCTACATAATAATAAGCATTGAGCGTGGAAGGCTGTTTAAGTTCTCGTTACGCTGTCAACGCACATCCGTGTGCGAGACAGCTCGCGCGTCCGTCCGTGGACGCGCGTACACTTAGGTAGTGACTTTACTCAATGCTTTTATTATGTGCATAGTTTGCAGTCAGAAAAGCCACACCACCTTTTTTATTGGCGGACGGAAGGTGTGGCAGATGCGGAATATTCATGGGACGGGGCAAAGCTCCTCCCATGAATTTTGATGGAAAGTAGAGTGGTTGTGCAGCCTTTTAAACTGGCAGCCGAAAGGCGAACCAGTCCGGAGAGGTGTAGGAGAGGAAAGTTACTCTGCCATGAATTTGGAGAAGTGTGAAGGAAGGGAGGTTGTGGGGGATGGCGGAAAGCTGACTTTAAACTGAACGCATAATAAAGGTACTGGGCATGTAGAAAGAATGAGTGTACACGCGTCCATGGACGGACGCGTGAGCTGGCGCGCACAAGGATGTGCGTTGCCAGCGTTAACGGTCGGGGACGAAGCATGGAACGCCCAGTGCCTATTATTATGCAGAGAAGTTTAACGGAAGCTATCCGCTATCTCCCACAACCGACCGTCTTACAACTACACAAATTAAACAACGCATTTGACGAAGAACTATAATTGCGATAGAATGAACAAAGTTATTAATTATTCAATGTATGCGAATTTGCCATACAGACAGGAGGATGTCATGGATTTAAAGGGACGCGACTTTTTAACACTCAAGGATTACACACCTGAGGAGATTTTATATTTGATAGACTTAGCAGCAGAGCTTAAGGATAAGAAGAAAAAGGGCATTGTAGAACAGCCGCTTATCGGAAAGAATGTTGCACTTATATTCGAGAAGACAAGTACAAGAACACGTTGCTCATTTGAGGTAGCAGCCCATGACCTTGGTATGGGTGTCACATATCTTGACCCAACAGGTTCACAGATAGGCAAGAAAGAGAGCATTGCTGATACAGCAAGAGTTCTCTGTACAATGTTTGAAGGAATCGAATACAGAGGATTCGGTCAGGAGATAGTTGAAGATCTTGCAAAATATTCAAGTGTGCCGGTATGGAACGGACTTACTAACGAATACCATCCAACACAGATGCTTGCAGATATGCTTACAATCAAAGAGAAGCTCGGCAGATTAAAGGGCGTTAAGTTCGTATACATGGGTGATGCAAGATACAACATGGGTAACTCACTTATGATTGTCTGCTCTAAGTTAGGACTTCATTACACAGCCTGCACAGCTAAGGAATATTTCCCTGACAAGGAACTCGTTGCACAGTGTGAGGAATGGGCAAAGATAAGCGGTGGTTCAGTAACACTTACAGAAGATGTTAAGGCAGGAACTAAGGACGCAGACGTATTATACACAGATGTATGGGTATCAATGGGTGAGCCTGACGAAGTATGGGCAGAGAGAATCAAGGCACTTCTTCCATATCAGGTTAACAAGGCAGTTATGGACAATGCTTCTAAGAACGCAATATTTATGCACTGTCTTCCTGCATTCCATGACCTTAAGACTAAGATTGGTAAAGAAATTCATGACAAATTCGGTCTTGATGAGATGGAAGTTACAGATGAAGTATTTGAGTCAGAGCAGTCAGTTGTATTCGATGAGGCTGAGAACAGAATGCATACAATCAAGGCTGTAATGGCAGCTACACTTGGAGCTTATAAGTAAAAATGTAATTGGCAACGGTTAATTCGTAAGGTATGGAGGCGTTATGTATTATACAACGAGTGGCGCGTATAGAAAGAGTAAGATGCTCATAGACTATGCCAATATAGCACTCACATTTGCAATAGGAGTGGTATTCATAATTATACTTTTCCTGCGCAGCGGAAGCGGAATATTATTTGCTGTGGAATTCATGCTTGGAGCATTAGTTAACGGACTTACAGCAGCTAAGAATTTCATGAGTGACAGAACGGTGTCAGGAGTTATTCTTACAGTTGTTACGTTAGGACTTCTGCTTATGGCAGTAATAGCATGGCGGGTAATGGTATGAAGACTAAGATTTTAAATGTTTTGAGAAAATCAGATGGATATGTGTCAGGGCAGGCACTGTGCAATATGCTGGGGGTTTCAAGAACGGCTGTTTGGAAGGTGATAAACCAGTTAAAAGAAGAAGGCTATGTTATAGAGGCAGTCCAGAATAAAGGCTATCATATAACACAGTATCCTGATATTCTTACATCAAGCGAGATAATGAGTCAGCTTACCTGTGTGGATACAGGCAATACGACAGGGATTATCCGCGAAGTAGTATATTATGACGAGACAGATTCTACCAACAATGAAGCTAAGAGAGCGGCAGAGAGAGATAATGCAGCTGATGGAACACTTTATATAACAGAGAGCCAGACAGGTGGTCGGGGCAGACGCGGCAGGAATTGGGTTTCTCCTGCAGGAAGTGGGATATGGATGTCACTTCTTTTAAGACCGGATATTGCACCAGTCAATGCGTCAATGCTTACAATAGTGGCAGCCATGGCTGTGCAGGAGGCAATCCACAAGGTTCTTACAGAGGACGGACATGATGCAGAGTGCCGTATAAAGTGGCCTAATGATATAGTTCTTAATAAGAAGAAGGTATGTGGAATATTAACAGAGATGAGTGCTGAGATGGATTACATACATTATGTAGTTATTGGTATGGGAATTAATGTTAATACGACAGAATTTGATGATTCAATCAAGGCAACAGCTTCTTCTCTGTATCTTGAGACTGGCGACCATCTGAAAAGAAGCCGTATAGTAGCCGCATTTTCAGAGAGCTTTGCAAAGTACTATGATACATTTGTTAAGACACAGAATCTGGCTGGGCTTAAAGAAGACTATAATTCAATGCTTGTCAATAAGGGCGGCGACGTCAAGGCAATATATGCTGACAGGGAAATTGTTGGAAAAGCACTTGGAATCAATGATGAGGGCGAACTTATCATTAAGACAGACGAGGGCGAGAAGATTATCAGAACCGGAGAGGTTTCTGTGAGAGGATTATATGGATATGTTTGATGAAAATGTAGTTTTATGTGTATCTAATTCTTATGAGAAGAAATACTATTTTAACCCTGATTTTGATAAGCTTCCGGATGATGTAAAGAACGAGTTAAAGATTATGTGCGTTCTTTTCACAGAGGAAGTTGGTGGAATACTTGATATGGAATTCGATGAGGAAGGCAATCTTTTGTTCAAATCATCAGCAGACGCGCAATTCGGAACACATCCACCCATCATATCATCGTAAACTCCTTCTGCGGTTAGCAGATGTTGCTTTTGATAATCATATACGGCCTTGGCCATATTCAGATAATAGTCACTCTTCTTTTCCGTTTTCTTTTGACGGCTGTTGTCGGTAGCAACATATCCGTAAGTGATCTCGTCGTTCTTACCTTTATACAATTCATGTAACCATACTAACGGGCTGATAAGCGGACCGTTGCTACATGAGTGCTTAGTGGTATAGCCGGGCCCCCAAGGGATTCCACCGTTTTGGTTGCCATTGGCATCGAGTGTGCAGTCCCATCCGTCAAGAACATATTCTGTCAGGTATTCGGCTTTGGTCAGGTATTTTGTATCACCGGTGAACTTGTAGGCTTCAAGGTATTCCCGGATCAGCCACATTTGATCATCGTATACATTCATGATGCCTTCAACCTCCGCAATACCTTTGTCGCGGCCTCTGTTGACACCATATACGGTCCATTCCTTTGTTTGAGTGAAAGATACGAGTGTGTAGGTCCCGGCATAGTAGTCGGTATTACTGTATAGTTTGGACAGTAACTCTTTGTAGCGTTCGAAGTGGGCATCGTATAATTCGTTGATGCCTTGCTCCTTTTGAACCTTGAGGGCATGAAGCACTGCATTGACTGCCTCGATCGAACTTGTGTACATCCATACGCTTCCTAACTCTTCGGAGCGGCTTCCTGTATAAGGATTGTAGTATCTCGACATGGCCATGCCTGCACCAGTAAAATAGCACTCTACGGCATTGTCTATGATTTCGATAGCGCGCTCGACATTCTGCTTGGATTGTTCTGCCGGAGTCTCAGTCCAGTTGCGGTTATAGTTTTGTTTGAATTGCTCCGTCACGCTTGGTAACTTGAATAATTCACGGATATGGTCTATTTTGGTCATACCCATGGGGCCTCGTGCTTCTTCCATTGTCACTGTCAGTCCTTTCTCGGCAAAAGCTTTCAGGAAAGCGGCTACCGGAGCGAAGCATCCATAGTCTACAGCCGTTCCGGCCCAGTCCATAATAACACACTCAATTTTCTTCATCTTCTTGTTTGTTGTTTATTTGGTTATACTTTTATTTTTATGTTATGGGTTACAGATGTTTTCTGCTGTTTCCTTTAAGTTGGTTAACGCCATCGGTGAAACGATGATCTTTTTATTTTTTTCTTCTTTTCTCAGCTGTCTTTCCAATTTATACCGTTGCATCAGATAGATGGCCGAACCGATGAATGCAATGCTGCACACAATGCCTACCCATCCCGAGAATTGGTTATAGAACTCCATCCAATTGATATCCGGGCTGCAAAATTCCTTGAACAGCAGTACACAGACAGTTCCTGTATATCCGATAAAGTCGATGGTGGCAATGAAGAATCCCACATTTCCTTTAATCTTGAAGCAGGCTATGAAGCGCTCGAAGAACAGAGTCTGGAAACTAAGATAAACGATGTACAGGCTCAGACTTTGGAGGAACAGCCAGTAAAGGGTAGGCAGTTGCAATGCATCATAATTAAAAGCCAGATAGCTGATTGTGCCCGCTCCACCAATAACCATAGCCAGAAGCACCTGCAATACTCTGTAGTTGCTGTTTATTAACGACATCATGGCAAAGATTCCCAAAATAATCAGCGTCACCATACCGTCCACTTGTGCGAACAACCAGGAAGAAATAGTGCTGACATCAATGATATTGACCAGAAAATCTTCTTTTATATCACGTAAAATAGTGATAAACAGATTGGCGAAGAACAGCATGATCAGCAAGGGCATATAACTTTTGAACAGTTGTCTGCGTTGCTCTCCGTTCAAGGTGACACGTTCCGAACGGAGGGCGCGGTCTTCATCTGTGGGTTGTGGCAACTTGTTGAGCGACCACCCCATGAGGATAAGGAGCGGGAAGGCTAAACCACCTATCAGGGCGGGCATCCAGAATTCTGTGACACCAAATGTATTGACTACAAACAATCCCATAGATTTAGCCATTCCTGAGCTCACCGCCATACTTACCCCCAGCAAGCTGGCCAATATATCGGTAACTTTGCGTCCTTCTATGAAACTGAAGATGACTCCCCACATGCATCCCAATGCCAGTCCGTTGAAGAATAGGGCAAACACATTAAAGGGTTGGGGGAGTAATCCGAAGAAGACTAAAGCGAGTTCTGCAAGGGCTACGGAGCATACCATGAACTTCAACCGGTCCTCGCGCTTCAATTCTGAAACAATCTTGATGGCAAAGAACTTTGAAATAAGGTAGCCGAAAATCTGCATGATGGTAGTGGCTACTTTATAGTCCATCCCGAAGAAATCCATTCCGTCAAAGGTGGCAGCTGTAAAAGGTTTGCGCAGGGCATATACCAGTGAGTATGACAGTAGTGCCGCCCCTCCTGCCCACAGGATAAACAGGAAACTGGATATCTGTTTGTTTGTTTCGCTTTTTGCTTCCATTATACTAATTGATATTGACTAATTGTTTTGTTTCTTTTCTTTGTAGGAACCTCACTCCTCGTGTCCTTGGATTGCTGTTTCCGGGAGCAAAAGTAGGGGCCTTCCGAGAGAGAAAAAATGAATCTTTATGATTAATATTTTTCATATTCCACCTGTTGTATGATGTAACATTAATGTAATGTATATGTCATTGTATGTTCATATAAAAACTTGTATTTTGCAAGTTCAATAAAGAAGAAGAGAACAATGAATGATTTGATAGAAATATACCGAAGAATAGAATATCTCCGTAACAATGGTTTGAAAATGAAGGAGATAGCAGATTATGTAGATATGGCTCCCAGTGTCTTGTCTGCTCTTTATTCCAGCGTTCTGCCCACTTATGTAACCTCATTGAAACAAGGACACTCTGAAGAAGATTCATTAGATTTGGCTTTGGCGCAGGTCAATAATGTGTCAAAAAAACGTCTGTTGGGCAATTTGGCAAGTATCAAAGAGTTGCTTTTCAGTTTGGAACCTGCCCATGGTAAGCACATTCTCTAAAACATAGGTTGACATCTCCTTTACATTTGCCGGATCACTTATGTCAAACATAGACAGCTTCACACCTTCTGTCGTCATGCCCTCTTCATCTACGCTCAATCCGATTCCAAGCAGTTTTCCATCGCCATACGGATGCAGATAATCTGAAAATCCAGGTATCTTCAACGCTCCTATGATCTTTGGATTTTTCGGATCCGACAGATCAACAGAAAATAATGGATCCGTCTCTTTAAATGTTACAAAGTATCCTGTCTTTCCCATAAATCTTGCGGAGTACACTCTCTCATCTTCTGCCAGACCTTTGATGGAGCCGATTTCTTTCAGTTCTTGATCCAAAACATAAACACTGTTTGTGTCGCCATCGGTCACTACAACTCTCAGATATCCATCATATTCATCAATAGAAAATGAATCATTAATATAACCGTCTATTTTGCACTGTGCCCCAGCCGTCAATTTTCCACTTTCATAAGAAACTTTTCGGATTGTCGTCACATCTTTTCCGGAATATTGCCACACATTTTCATAAAAATAAATATTATCGTTGCTCACATATAAATTGCCACCGTCTGCCAAAAATGCCTTACTGTGCGCTGTCTCATCTGGATTTTCCAGAGAAACTGATGTGATGATCGAATACATATCTGCCTTTGAAATGGACGGAAGACAGATATCTGTTTCTTTGATCAAATTATCGTTTACAAGTGGTATATAGGACTTCGGATTCTTCGCCGTTATACCATCAAGTGTTACATAATAATCACTGAATAAGTATAAGTATCCATCTGCAATTCTTGAAGAATTGTAATATCCACTCTGACTGACCCTTCCAACTTCTTTTGGATCTGCCCGATCTGAAATGTCATAAGTTACTGCGGTCGTATTAACCTTCTGACCATATCCATAATCATCATCATTCCATTTGCCGCCCACATAACCGTCACACACTGCGATTAATTGATTTCTCTCAATGTCCAGATACATTTCCTGGATTTCAGAAACATCTTCCACTGTTATAGTAGCCGTTTGCTTCATCCGATTATCGCGGGTATCTATAATGGCAATCTGATCGCTCTTATCTTTTAACACGTAAAGGTATGTTCCATCTGTTTTAGCTGTATCCCCCTCGTCCACACCTTCCTGACGTACATTTGTCTCAGAATAAGAACCGCTTGCCATTCCGGTGTCCGCTGCTGCAGTACTGCTTTCTTCCATATTCTGTGCTGCGTCTCCACTTGCCTTACTGTCAGCTGATTCATCGACTCTTATATCATTCAATGACCTTGCCCAGCTTGAAGTGTATGCACTGTCTCTTTCCTGATCTTTCTTATATTTTTCCAAATATGCATAGACATCCTTATATTCCGCCGCACTTTCTACTTTCGTACTGTCACTGATTGTCACATCACTGCCTGCTATCTTATCATCTCGAGCCGCGTCTTCCATTTTAAAATAATTCTGGTATACCA
>OGZW01004017.1_pt1 | contig 10525 bp, 10 predicted proteins | sample 1577001 | NCBI WGS metagenome assembly OGZW01 (sample SAMEA3541519, study PRJEB24748) | human gut metagenome | biome: human gut; feature: human-associated habitat; material: faeces | place: China | collected 2012
GAAATACATCCAAAAGCAGACAGAGAAACGAAAGGGGGAAGAAAGGGATACAACTTATACACTGGAAGGAATCATACGAGCCTATCGGGATTATTTGCAGGAGTGTGAACAGCTGCATTTTGATTTACATGACAGAGAGATTCTCTTTCCGAAGGATTTAGTAGCGGCACATGACCGCACGATGGAACAGGTCGAATTTGAAAAGAATAAGGCTGACCAGGAGAAATTCCAAAAGGCAGTAGAAAAGCTGGAAAAATTCGCATGGAGCGAAGGAGAATTTTTCATTCGCCCTGCAAGAGAGCAGATGGAGTTGACAGCAGAAGGAAAGGATCTGCATCACTGCGTCGGCGGCTACATCAGGGATATGGCAGAGGGGGAAACCGCAATATTCTTCCTGCGAAAAGCAAACGAACCGGACAAGCCCTTTTATACATTGGAATTGCAGAAGAAAAGGGTTATCCAATGTCGCACAGAGCATAACGCATCCTATGACAGAAACCCGGATGTGAAGAACTTTGTGGATATGTGGATGGAAAAGATTGTGAAAAAAGGCGGAAATAAGAAGGTTAAGGAGGCAGCCGCATGAACGAAATCACAAGACCGATTGAGGTCATTACACAGGAAATCAATTTTTATAAATTACAGGCAGGCAACGCCATTATCGAGATTGGAAAACGTGCCGGGATGCCGACCCGATGCCGCCTTTCAGGCCGTGGCAGCGCATCCCGCGCCCGGCTCCGACGGCACCCTCGGCAAAATCGGCCCGGCAGTCGGCCAACGCGGCAAAGACATGCTCTTCGGTCACATGCAGGCCCCGGATGTCGTTCAGGCCGCTGTCGTTGCACTCGCAGACGACCGGGTTCACGCTGCCGGTAGTCTCGCAAATATCCGGATTACGCTGCAGCATATACTTCACCAGTGCCGTCTCCACGGTGCCCACACTGAGGGTATTGGTGAACAGGATCGGCGTTTCCAGCGTCCCCAGCTCGTCGATCTGGACCAGGCCGGTCGTCTTGCCGAAGCCGTTGATGACATGGCTGGCCGCCAGCACCTTATCGTGGAACACATCGCCCGGATGCGGCAGCAGAGCCGTCACGCCGGTCTGGACATTGCCGTCCGCCAGTGTGCAGTGCCCCACCGTCACGCCCGGCACATCGCTGATCTTGTTCCGGGGGCCGTGCGGCAGTCTGCCGACCCGGAAGCCCCATTTGTTCGTTTCGATTCCCATTGCAGCATCCTCCTTTGGACCAGTGCTCTTATTTTTCGTGTTTCACCCGCTCCATGGCCCCCAGGTCATACGGCGTGTTCTGGTAGACATAATAGTTCAGCCAGTTCTCATACAGCAGGTGCGCATGGGCGCGCCAGCGGAAGAGGGGCGGCTGCTCCGGATCATCGCCGGGGTAGTAGTTCTTCGGGATGGCGATGGGCAGGCCCTTTGCCACATCCCGCTTGTACTCCGCATCCAGCGTGTACTTATCATACTCCGGGTGGCCGGTCACGAAGATCTGCCGCCCGTTTTCGGTGCTCATGAGGAACGGCCCGGCCTCGTCGCTCTCGGCAAGGATGCGCAGTGCTTCGCAGCGGTCCACATCCGCACGGGAGATACCGGTGTGGCGGCTGTGGGGGGCGTAGAACACCTCATCAAAGCCGCGGACCAGCGGGTTCGACGGGCGGGTGACCCGGTGCTCGAACACGCCGAACATCTTCTGGGGCAGGATCTCCTTCCGGACGCCGTAGTGATAGTACAGGCCCGCCTGTGCGCCCCAGCAGACATGCAAAGTGGAGTAGACATTCGTCTCGCTGAAGTCCATGATCTCGCACAGCTCCGGCCAGTAATCCACCTGTTCAAACGCCATCGTCTCCACCGGTGCGCCGGTGATGATCATACCATCGTAGCGGTTGTTCTTCACTTCATCGAAGGTCTTGTAAAAGGCCTCCAGATGCGCCGTGGAGACATGGGTGGCCGCGTGGCTGGCCGTCTGGAGCAGCGTCATGTGGACCTGCAGCGGCGTGTTGGCCAGCAGCCGGGCGATCTGGGTCTCGGTGGCGATCTTGGTCGGCATCAGGTTCAGGATCAGGATCTCCAGCGGGCGGATGTGCTGGGAGGCCGCCCGCTCCCGGTGCATGACGAAGACATTCTCCTCATAGAGGGCGTCGTAGGCGGGGAGCGTTTTGGGGATGATCAGGGGCATGACGATTTCTCCTTCGGGATCAGATTTTGTCGAGTGCCTGTGCGATATCCGCGATCAGGTCCTCGCTGCTTTCCAGACCGCAGCTCATCCGGACCAGCTCGGCCGGCACACCGGCAGCCTTCAGCTGCTCGTCGGTCATCTGGCGATGGGTGCTGGAAGCCGGGTTCAGGCAGCAGGTGCGGGCGTCGGCCACATGGGTCTCGATGGCGGCCAAACGCAGGGACTTCATAAAGATGCTGGCGGCTTCGCGTCCGCCGGCCAGGCCGAAGGACACCACGCCGCAGCTGCCGTTGGGCAGGTACTTTTCGGCCAGCGCATGGTAGGGGCTGGACTCCAGACCGCAGTAGTTCACATACGCCACCTTGGGGTGTGCTTCCAGGAACTTTGCCACGGCCATGCCGTTGTCGCAGTGGCGCTGCATCCGGACATGCAGGCTTTCCAGACCGAGGTTCAGCATGTAGGCGTTCATGGGCGACTGCATGGAGCCGAAGTCGCGCATCAGCTGGGCCGTGGCCTTGGTGATGAAGGCCCCCTCTTTGCCGAAGCGCTCGGCGTAGGTGATGCCATGATAGCTGTCGTCCGGGGTGCACAGACCGGGGAACTTTTCGGCGTGGGCCATCCAGTCGAATCTGCCGCTGTCCACGATGGCACCGCCCAGAACCGCTCCGTGGCCGTCCATGTACTTGGTAGTGGAATGGGTCACGATGTCCGCGCCCCACTCGAACGGGCGGCAGTTGACCGGGGTCGGGAAGGTGTTGTCCACGATGAGCGGCACCCCATGCGCGTGTGCGGCGTTTGCAAACTTTTCAATGTCCAGCACGGTCAGGGCAGGGTTGGCGATGGTCTCGCCAAAGACGACTTTGGTGTTGGGCTGGAAAGCGGCGTCCAGCTCTTCCTCGCTGCACAGCGGGTCTACGAAGGTCGCGGTGATGCCCATCTTCTTCATGGTGACGGAGATGAGGTTGAAGGTGCCGCCGTAGATGGTGCTGGACGCCACGATGTGGTCGCCCGCCTCACAGAGATTGAACAGGGCGAAGAAGTTGGCGGCCTGACCGCTGCTGGTCAGCATCGCGGCCGTGCCGCCCTCCAGCTCGCAGATCTTCTTGGCCACCAGGTCGCAGGTGGGGTTCTGCAAACGGGAATAGAAATAGCCGTCGGCCTCCAGGTCGAACAGCTTGCCCATATCCTCGCTGGTGGCGTATTTGAAGGTGGTGGACTGGATGATGGGGATCTGGCGGGGCTCGCCGTTGCCGGGCGTATAACCGCCCTGCACACAGATGGTATCACGGTTCATTGTTACATACTCCTTTACTGGGTTGGTCGGAATAGCACAATTCCCCGCCGGAAGACAGACCTCCGGCGGGGAATTGAAACGTTAAATTTTTCCCTGCCGAAGGGCAGCTTTTTTTACTTGCGCAGCCGCTTATCGCTCCGGGTGGCCCACAGGGTGCCGACGGTCTGGAAGACCTGCACCAGCAGCACCAGCAGGATGACGCAGACGATCATGATGTTCGTCTGGTAGCGGTAGTAGCCGTAGGACAGTGCGATCTTGCCCAGACCGCCGCCGCCGATGACACCGGACATGGCCGAGTAGCCCAGAATGGTGGTCAGGGCCGTGGTCATGCTGGAGATCAGGCCGGGCAGGCACTCGGGGATCATTACCTTGGTGATGATCTGGAACGGGGTCGCACCCATGCTCTGGGCGGCTTCCACCACACCCTCATCCAACTCGCGCAGGCTGGTCTCCACCAGACGCGCCACAAACGGGAAGGCCGCGACCACCAGCGGGACGATGGTGGCCTTGGTGCCTACGGTGGTGCCCACGATGATACGGGTCAGCGGAAAAACGCAGATCATCAAGATCAGGAAAGGCACGCTGCGCAGGATATTGATGATGATATTCAGCAGGTGCATCAGCCAGCCGGGCAGGGGCAGAATGCCGTCCTTATCACCGGCCACCAGCAGCACACCCAGCGGCAGGCCGATGACCAGAGAGAACGCGGTGGAGAGCACCGTCACATAGAAGGTCTCCCAGATGGCAAAGCCATAATCTGCAATGGTCATTCTCCGGTCACCTCCTCCACCGTAATGCCAGGCTGTGCCCGCATGTAGGCAGCAGCCTGTTTTGCTTCATCCAGGTCAGCGGGCAGCTTGAGCAGCATGGAGCCGTAGCACTGGCCGCTCAGGTCGCGGGTATCGGCGCTGAGCACCGACACCAGAATGCCCTTTTCGGCGGCAAGACTTGCCACCAGCGGTTTTGCGGCGGAAGAACCGTTGAAGGTCACACGCACCACATGATCGTCCGGCGCAAAGCTGGACAGGTCGCGGGCGGCGCTGCCGCCGTTGGGAGCCACCAGACGCTTTGCCGCGGTGGTCTTGGGGTTGGCGAAGATCTCCTTCACCTCGCCCTGCTCCACCACAACGCCGCCGTCCAGAATGGCAACGTGATCGCAGATCTCCTCCACAACGCTCATCTGATGGGTGATGACCACCACCGTGATGCCCAGCTTCCGGTTGATGTCCTTGATCAGGGTCAGGATGGAGTGGGTGGTGTTGGGGTCCAGCGCGCTGGTGGCCTCATCGCAGAGCAGGACCTTGGGGTCAGTTGCCAGTGCGCGGGCAATGGCAATGCGCTGCTTCTGGCCGCCGGAGAGCTGGGCCGGGTAGGCGTTGGCCTTATCGGGCAGGCCCACCATTTCCAGCAGCTCCCTGGCGCGCTTTTCGGCATCGGCCTTCTTCACGCCCGCAAGCTCCATCGGGAAGCAGATGTTCTTCAGGCAGCTGCGCTGCATCAGCAGATTGAACTGCTGGAAGATCATGGTGATATCGCGGCGGCGCTCACGCAGCTGGGCTGCGTTTAAAGTCTCCATAGCGGTGCCGTCGATCACAACGCTGCCCTCGGTGGGGCGTTCCAGCAGGTTGATGCAGCGCACCAGCGTGGATTTGCCCGCACCGGACATGCCGATGATGCCGTAGATGGAACCATCCGGAATGGTCAGGTTGATATCGCTCAGCGCGTTGACCGCGCCGTCCTTCATCTGGAAGGTCTTGGAAAGATGTTTGATCTCGATCACGGAAATGCTCCTTTGAATCAGATGGAGAGCTTAGCCCTCGATGGGAGACAGGTCGCTCTGCTTGCCGCCGTAGATGCCCATGGGCTCGACGTGGATGCCGGCCACGGTGACCAGATGGGTGCCGTGCTCCTGGTTGAAGTCGTCCAGGTAAGGCTGATGCTGGAAGTAGTTGGTGTCGATCTGGCCGTCCTCGACGACATTGTTGGGCTGGATGTAGTCATCGAACTCCTGAACATCCAGGGTGATGCCCTTCTGGGCCAGGATGTCCTTGCAGATCTCCAGGATCTCGCAGTGGGGAGCCGGCGTTGCGGCGCAGCTGACGGTCTCGCCGTTCAGTGCATCGTAGTCCACGGTGGAGTCGTAGCCGTCGGTGGGGTTCTCCACGACGAAGACGACGGAGCCTGCATACTTCTCATCGATGAAGTCCTTGACCTGCTGGCTCTCCAGAGCAGCGGCCAGAGCCTTGATCTTGGGGGACTCCTGATTGCCGTCCTTGCAGACCAGAACGTTGACGTAAGCAGAAGAGCCGTCCTCGATGGCCAGTGCATCCTCCACGGGGTTCAGACCGGCAGAGATGGCGTAGTTGGAGTTGATGACGGCGTAGTCCTCATCCTGCAGAACGCTGGGCACCTGTGCAGCCTCGACCTCGTCGATGTTGACGTTGAACGGGTTCTCCTCGATGTCGTTCTTGGTGGCGGTCAGGCCGGCATCCGCCTTGACCTTGAAGAAGCCGTTCTTCTCCAGCAGAGCCAGAGCGCGGGCCTCGTTGGTGGTGTCGTTGGGCACGGCCACGCTGATCTTATCCAGCTTCTTGACCACCTCGGAAGAGGCGGCAGCGGAGCTTGCGGTGGAAGAAGAACCGCCGCAGGCGGTCAGGGCAGCTGCAGCGGCAGCGATGCCGGTCACTTTCAGAAAATCACGACGCGAAATCTTAGACATAATGTTTTCCCTCTCTTGTTGTTCCATAATTTTTTTGCACTGCGCAGCACATTTTTCTGCGCCTTGTGCAGCCGGAAGTACGAAAAAAGCGCCTCCGTCCTCAGCGGGCAACTGCCCACAAGGACGAAAGCGCATAAAACTTCCGTGGTACCACCTTGGTTCACCGCGCCCTCACGGGCCCGGCCTCGATGCTGCGGCAGCGGCTTTCTCCTCCCACTGCTTACAGCCGGACGCTGTAACGGGCGCTCCCGTCGCGGGCTTAGCACTCTTGCGCTTCGCCCCCGCAGCTCCGAGACCATTTTCGGTTCCCTGTTTCCTGCCCTTTTCCACCGACCGGGCTCTCTGGAAGGATCAATGCGAAAACCTACTCTTCTCTTCACAGCCATTTTTGTGATATTGGTTTTATTCTAATCCCCTTTTCGGCATTTGTCAACCCTTTCAACGAAGTTTTTTGGTAGGGAATACCCTCTCAGGCCGCTTTGCGGCCAGCTCTCCCAAAGGGAGAGCCCTTGGCAGGCCGGGCAGACCTGCGCACTGCCGCCTGCGGCTCCTGAACGGCCGGGACCTGTCCTCATTGCCAGCAGCCGTTTGCCTGAGCAGCAAGGCCCATCGCCTTCCGGCAGCATGGACCTGTGCAGTCAGCACGGCCAAGACCGGTTCGCCAGTGGCTCGCCCTGCGGGAGAGCTGGCAACGCCAAAGGCGTTGACTGAGAGGGCAAGACATGCTATCTTATAAATCAAGAACGTATGCCCTTTGCGGCACAGTAAGGAGAGACGCAATGAACGGCAGGGAATTGTATCCCGACGCAGAAGAGCGCCGCCGCATCATGGATTTCATTATGGCGGCCGGGCAGACGCTGCTGGAAAACGGCGCGGAGGTCTTCCGCGTGGAGCAGACCATGGAGATCATGGCGCGCAGCTTCCATCTGCGGGAATTTCATGTATATGTATTGACCAACGGCATTTTTGCCAGTGCCGGCACGGCCGAGATCAGCGAGGTGCGCAACGTGCCCACCCGCACGACCCATCTGGGCCGGGTGGCTGCGGTGAACCAGCTGTCCCGTCAGATCGCAGAGGGCAGCGTGACCACCATCGACGAAGCCGAGAGCCGCCTGGTGCAGGCGCGGAACATTCCCTTCCCGAAGGGCCGGGTGCAGCTTCTGGCCGGGCTTTCGGGCGCGTTCTGCTTCGCACTCATCTTCGGCGGCACCCTGCAGGCCGCGCTGGTCGCTGCGGTGGCGGGCTGTGCGGCCAACGCCTATCTGCTGTTCTGCGGGCGGCACCCCATAGGCGGCGGGTTCCGCACCATCTCCACCGCTTCGCTCATCACCATCCTCTGCATTCTGGGCTGCCATCTGCTCCACACCGAGGCCAGCCATGCCATCATCGGCACCCTGATGATCCTCACGCCCGGCATCGCGTTCACCATGGGCATCCGGGATTTTGTGCAGGGCGATTATCTTTCCGGCACCATCCGGATGATCGACGCGCTGCTCATCGCAGCCAGCATCGCCATCGGCACCGGTCTGGTGCTGGGGGCCTATGCCGCATGGACGGGGGTGGTGGCCGCATGACAGAACTTCTGTTGACGAGCGAGCAGATCGGCCAGCTGGTGGCCCAGTTCTTCATCGCCGGGGCGGGCACCCTGAGCTTTGCCGTTCTCTTCGCCTCCCCCAAGCGCACCCTGCCCTACTGCGGCCTTGTCGGCGCGATGGGCTGGTTCATTTACGAGCTGGCCGTCCTCTTCGGGCTGGAAAGTTTTGCCGCCTCGCTGCTGGCCGTCATCCCTCTGACGCTGCTGGCCCGCATCTTCGCCATCGTGCTCAAAACGCCGGTCACCATCTTCCTGCTGGCCGGCATCTTCCCGCTGGTGCCCGGTGCCGGCATCTACTACACCGCCTACTACTTCATCCAGGGCAACAACGCTCTGGCTCTGGCCAACGGCATCTCGACGTTCAAGATCGCCGTGGCCCTTGCCATCGGCATCGCGCTGGTGCTGGGGCTTCCGCTGCCCCGCCTCAAGACCCGCCCCAGGACCAGGAAATGAACAAAAACGCTCCGGCACAATGCCGGAGCGTTTTTGTTTATCAGGAGAGCAGCAGCAGCTGTGCGCCGCCTGCCATGTTCAGCTGGAAGAACGCCTTCTGGCCGTTCTCACTGTAACTGACCTGCACCGGGGTCTTGCTTCCATCGGCATGGACCTGCTGCAGGGTGTACCCCTGCACCGCAGAAGCCGGAAGCTCAATGTTCGCCGTGACGTCCGAGTCCATCACACGGGCATCGGTGACGACCGTGTTGCTCTTGACCTTGCCGCACTTGGTGCAGACGACCTTGTTCATGCAGGTCTGGTAGTAGAAGGCCACCGTCATGATCTTCGGGCCGTCCTGCAGGCTGCCCTCATAGATTTCGAGGTTGGAGAAGTTCGAGAAGGTGTTCTTCACCTTGGTCAGGCGCTGCACGGGGTCTTTTCTGCCCTCCTTGCCGCAGTGCGGGCAGAGGGTGAAGGTCTTTCCCTCCAGCGTGAAGTCGGTGGGCACACAGTCCTCACGATACTCCACGAAGGTCTTCCACTTATGCTCGTTCTCCTTGCACTCCTTCCGGGCCGGTTCCTCTGCAACGCCGGATACAGCCCCGCCCACCAGGATGCAGACAGAAAGCCCCAGCATGGCGAGCGTTTTCATGATCCGTTTTCTCATAGCAGTTCCTTTCTCCCTGCCGGTCTGGCAGAGCTGCGCGGTGAAATGCGGTCTGTTTTTTCGCTTTCACGCTGTTTTTCGTATCTTCATTATACCATTTGGTGGAAAACACTGTCAATTGTTCCTTTTTAACCGGTGCTTGCGCAGGCGGGCCGTTCGCGCTATACTGTTCTCAGAACGATTGAAAGGAGACGCTCTCATGTCTGTTATGGAAAAACTTCTCACCCGCCGCACCTACCGCCGCTTTGCGCAGAAAGCCGTCCCGCAGGATGTGGTGGAGGACATCATCGAAGCCGTCCGCCTCTCCTCCTGTGGAGCCAACCGTCAGGCCGTGCGTCTGGTGGTCGTGAACAAACCCGAAGATGTGGCCGAAGTCCAGCCGCTGGTCAAGTGGGCCGCCTATCTGCCCCCGGAGCAGGGCACCCCAAACGCTGACGAGCTGCCCACTTTATATATCGCCGTCGTGCAGGACACTGCCATCCCCGGTGACCTGAACACCGACACCGGGATCGCGCTGGCCAACATGACGCTGGCCGCGTGGGACAAGGGCGTGGGCAGCTGCATCATGGGTGCCATCAACAAGCCCGCCCTCACCGAGCTGCTCCACATCAAGGAGCCGGAAAAGCTGGCCTTTATGGTGGCGTTCGGCTACCCCACCCACGAAGCCCACATTGTCCCCCTGACCGGGGAGACCGGCGTGAAGTATTATCTGGACGGCCAGAAGGACTACTGTGTGCCGAAGCGGAGTGCTGAGGAGATCGCACGGTATTTGTAAGGTCTCTCTTCGCACAACCTCTCCGTTGAGCCTGCGGCTCGCCAGCTCTCCTTGCAGGAGAGCCTCTGGCGTATCCGGCAGGCTGCACCCGGCTCGGAGCCATCGCAGAGAGGTTTTTGCATATATTCATTCATTTTCCCGGTATGATTGCATAAGTGTTCTCAAAACGGTTTCATTTTTATCGAATTTTTGCACAACGCTTGACTTTTTTATTTGTGCAATCTATACTAGACTCGTTCTCTGATGTTTCGATGAATCGCATCACCGCAGAGAGATGAAAGATTATACAATCAATCGAGGAGTGTTTGAATATGAAAAAGATTACCCGTCGCAGCTTCCTGGCTGCTGCTGGTCTGACCGCTGCCGCTCTGGCTCTGACCGCCTGCGGTGGTTCTTCTTCCAGCACCGCTTCTTCTACCGCAAGCTCTGCCGCTGCTTCCTCCGAGGCAGCTTCTTCCAGCGCTGCTGCTGAGCTGACCACCGTTGAGGCCGGCAAGCTGACCATGGCCACCAACGCTACTTTCCCTCCGTATGAGATGACCACCGACACCGGTGCGTTCGAGGGCATCGACGTGGACACCGCACAGGCCATTGCTGAGAAGCTGGGTCTGGAGCTTCAGATCGACGACATGGAGTTCGACGCTGCGCTGCTGAGCGTCCAGCAGGGCAAGGCCGACATCGTCATGGCTGGCGTCACCGTCACCGACGAGCGCAAGGCCGTCATGGACTTCTCCGGCAGCTATGCTACTGGCATCCAGTCCATCATCGTTCCCGAAGGCTCTGACATCGCTACCCCCGACGATCTGGCCGGCAAGAAGATCGGCACCCAGCGCGGCACCACCGGCTACA
>OGZW01004019.1_pt1 | contig 10523 bp, 8 predicted proteins | sample 1577001 | NCBI WGS metagenome assembly OGZW01 (sample SAMEA3541519, study PRJEB24748) | human gut metagenome | biome: human gut; feature: human-associated habitat; material: faeces | place: China | collected 2012
AATACTAATCGGTCGAGGGCTTATCCTGACAGGTTGGGAATGGATGTAGAAGATACGAAAGAGGATTTCAGTGTTCAGTTTTGAAGGCATGAGAAAAGGAAGACAGGTGAAGAGCCTGTCTTTTTTTGTTATTCCAGTTCACTCGTGGGACCCAACAGGCTGCTTCGTGGCCTGCGTAAAATCCTACAGAAATGCTTACGATTAGGTATTGCTCTAAAAACACCCTTATGTTATAATATTCACAGCGGGCAATGATAAAAAATTAACAAATAAAAATAAGCCCGAAATTAGGCGATTGATTCAAATGGAGGAAAAGACATGGCTAAGAAAATTGTATTAGCAGGTGCTTGCCGTACAGCTATCGGCGTAATGGGTGGAACACTCAGCACTACACCGGCAACTGACCTGGGCGCTATCGTAATTAAAGAGGCACTGAACCGTGCAGGTGTTCCTGCTGATCAGGTAGATCAGGCTACGCCGTGGATTGGGACGACGACGGCGACCTCGACCTAATATCGGGAGGATGCGGCGGCAACATCATGCTGTTCGAGAACACCGGGACGCCTACCCAGCCGAATTATAAAGGCGGCGTATTCTTGCAAGACGATTCCGGGGAGCCATTCTTTTTCAATGCCGTGGAGAACGGCGGTACCGTACAGGGCATGGAAGAACAGTATTGGGGATACCTCTCATGCGTTCCGAGGGATGTGGACGGCGACGGCGACCTGGACATCATTATTTCCGACTGCCTGGGCAAAGTCCGGTGGATAGAGAATACCGGGACGCGACAAAAACCGGTACTGTCGAAGAATGTACGCAATTTCTATTACGGGAGCCAGCCGCTCGTGACCCCATGGCGCAACAGGCCCGGCGTCGCCGACTGGAACGGCGACGGACGACTGGATTTTATAGTACTGGACGACCGGAGCGACCTGGTGATGTATTCGCAGTCCGCACATAATCCGGAAGTCTTGGAAAACAAACGCAAACTGCGCAAAGCCGACGGCTCGGTTTTCCATATAGGACGCCTGACCCACCCCGGCGGTCAGGGACGTTTCAATATGGACGTCGCCGATTGGAACGGAGACGGTCGTTTAGACCTGATAATGGGCGAGCCGCGCAATTACCTGGGCGGCGGAAACATGACTATCGCCATAAATGTCGGCACGAACGAAGATCCCGTATTCGAATACGATTATATGATGGCGCGCGGCGGTTACTTTGTGGAATGGACCGGTTCCGACGGCCATGACGCCTGGCACTGTTGTATGCCATGCGTGTTCGATTTCGACGGCGACGGCCGCCCCGACCTGCTGGTGGGTACCGAATCGGGACGCATATCGCTCTACTCTCACGATTATTTCGAGCAAATGGTTCTAAAGATTTACAGGCTGGAATTACAGCAGTTAGTGACGGAATAACGGTTCTTAATACTTCATTAAATGATGGAGCAGATAAGGTATCAAAAAACGCTGTGACAGACAATAATATAGATATGTTTGTTAATCCACTTTCAATTGAGGAGACACAGGTAACAACAGTGAAAAATAATGGTCACGCTATGGCAGCTTATATGATGTCAGTAGGACTTTGGGTATGGTGTCTTGCATTTTGCCTGATGTATCCATTAGTGGAATATCACGATAAGCTAAAGAATGGATTTTCGTGGTTTATGAGCAAAGCAGTTATATTATATCCTACAGCAGTTATTATGGCAGTTGTATTATATTTTTTTATAAAAAATATAAGATGAACTTAAGAAAACAGAAATATCTTATGACAATCGTGTAAAATCTGATATGGAAAACTATAAGATGAACTTAAGACAGGATATAGATATAAAAGAATATTCAGACATAAAAATACCAGCTTCCAATAATTAGACTTTTGATATCTACTATTTTACAGGAGTTTGTCAGGTAAAATGGTACATATCATTTTTTCTAATATTTGAAGGCTGGCATAATCAATCTATAAAATGCAGCATTTTTATAATAGTAAATAGTGATTACTATTATTTAAAATATTATTTAGTTCCAGTAGATCCAAATCCTCCATCACCTCGCACTGTATCACTTAATTCCTCAGCCTCAACGAATTCAGCAGTAATATAAGGTGTGAGTACAAGCTGTGCAATTCTGTCGCCAGGTTCAACGGTTACAGGGGATTGTGAATGGTTGTGTAATGCAACCATAAGCTCGCCGCGGTAATCAGAGTCAATAACGCCGACCTTATTGGCTGGGGCAAGACCTTTTTTGCACGCCATACCGCTTCGTGCGTATACAAGACCAACAAGGCCTTCTGGGATTTCCATAGCAATCCCTGTCTTGATGAATTCTGTAGTACCAGCGTTGATTATCACTGGTTCAGTCATTCCGGAATAGAGGTCTGCACCGGCAGAGAATTCTGTACCATAAGTTGGAACTATTGCATTTGGTGTAAGCTTTTTAAATTTAACTGTCTGTTTCATTGATGATTATTCTCCTTAATATTATTGATATTCAGGTGACTGACTAATACCTGAATTTTTTTATATAGATTTTCCACTGATTATTGATATTCTTCAGCAGTAACTACAGTGCCTTCTTTTAAGGACTGCTGTACAAGTATTGTGCGCTGGTTTGATGAACCCTTGAATTTAAGCATCATATCTTTTAATTCTTCAACAAATCTGCCATCTACGCATACGTCAATATATGAAAGCATTTCTCTGGTTTCAGGATATTTGTCATACATTTTATCCATAATATCCTCATCAAAAAGGTAACCAGTAAAGCACCATATATCCTTGGCCGGATAGTTTTCCTTTACAGCCTTTAGAAGCGGAATAAGTCCCCTTTGATTGGCTGGTTCAAATGGTTCGCCGCCAAGCAGTGTAAGACCAGCAATATAATCTGGCTTCATTGAATTAATTATATCAGATATGGTTGCATCAGTAAAAGGTGTACCATAGTTAAAATCCCACGCAATTTCATTAAAGCAGCCTTTGCAGTGGTGTGTACATCCACTTACAAAAATGCTTGTACGTACTCCAGGACCATTGGCGATGTCGTTATATTTAATTTCAGCGTAGTTCAAAATATTCCTCCTGATTATGTGCCTTATATGTAAATTAATATGTATAATATCATAAATTGGACAAATATAACAGTGGTTAGAAGTGGCAATTAATATTATAATAACAATAGTTAAAGATTTAACGCATAACGTAATAGAAATAGTATAGCAGACACTACATATGTAAAATGCATAACAGAAATGAGGCTTTATATGGTTGATATATTTTTTGACAAGTTATACAGATATCCAAGAATTAATGAATGTGTTAGCATAGCAGTTCCATTTGCTAAAGGGGAACTATATAATACGGATAATATAAGCATAGTTCAGAATAAGAGAAAATGTATTATCCAGCCCAAGGTTACGGCAGAGTATGATGACGGCAGTATAAAGTATCTTTTTGTCGATTTTATGGCAGATTTACCAGCTAATAAGTCGGCAAAGGCAGTATTGACAACTACTAAACAGGAGTTAGCTAATCTTATAGCAGACGGACAATCAGAGTGTGCTAAGCAAGATGGCACCGTCAGTGTAACACCGGTTAATAATGGCTTTTTAATAAAATGCGGCAGTCTGGAATATGAGGTTGCCAACAACAGCAGTTCAATATTCAGGCAGCTTAATGATTACAGGAAAGTATATACAGATAAGAATTTTGAAGGTCCATATCTTAAGGATAAAGATGGCAATGCTTATAAGCTTAAGATTGGAGAGTGGAAGGTTGTTGAGGCCGGACCAGTTACTGCAAGCGTAGAAGCTGAGTGCAGTAATATCGCAGTAGGGAATATTGAGAACAAAAATATTAAGGCAGTTATTAAAGTCACTGGTTATGCCGGAAAGCCATGGGTTAATATTACATACAGAATTATTAATACATCAGATGATGAGTTAAAGATAAAGTCGCTTGTATTTTATATTAAGAAATCAGAAGATAGTGTAATTACAGAGCAGTTAAAGCCTCTTAAAATTGCAGCAGGTAACGATTCAACAGGCTGTGGTGATATCCGTACAGATAATTCGCATAATGATGGTCCTGTATTTATGACAAGAGGTACAACAGAGCTTGATATGATTGAAAAGAAGGCTGATGTCAATAATATAAGAACTGTTGTTGCAACTTCTAATTATAAGACAAGCTTTATAATTGGTAAGAATGGCGAGGAGGTCAATGAGGTAATTGATGATAAATATCTTGTGAAAGAGGCTAATGAGCATTTTGCAGAGGTATTTTATGGAACATTTATGGCTGATTATACTGATGGTGAAGATGGCTTTAGTGTTACGGTTCATCAGGCACAGCAGAATTATCCTAAGGCAGTGAAGTCGTGCAGTGAAGGTGTGGCTGTTATGCTTGTTCCTGAGAATGTCGGGGAGATTACTATGCAGTCAGGAATGGCAAAAGAACAGCAGTTTATGATACATTTTCATAGTCCTGCTATGAAGCTGTGGGAGATAGACAACAGAAGTCTTATATACCAGATGCCAGACAGACCATATATAGCACCGGAAGTGTTTAAGAGGGCAGGGGTTATGATTGATGTGTTCCCTGTAAAGTATAATGATGATTTTGAGATATCACTTATGGCAAAAGCAGACGGACATTCAAGGTGCTATGGTATGCTTAACTGGGGCGACACGGTAGATCAGGGCTACACTGTTCAGGGACGTGGCGGTGGAAAGCCTGTTTGGAGCAATAATGAATACGATTATCCACATGCGTGTGCACTTATGTATGCAAGAACCGGTGTCAGAAGATTTATGGATTATCTGATTGTGTCAGCAAAGCATTGGATGGATATAGATGTGTGCCATTACAGCAGTAATCCTCTTAGAATTGGCGGACAGTGGGAGCACACGGCAGGACATTGTAAGAATGGTGTTATGGTATGCTCTCACGAGTGGGTCGAGGGTCTGCTTGATTATTACCATTTTACAGGTGATAAGAGAGGCTATGATACAGCCATTGGAATAGGAGAAAATGTATTAAAACTTCTTGAAACGCCTATGTATCAGGTGCCGGGTGAAGCTAATGCAAGGGAAACCGGATGGGCACTAAGAACACTTACAGCCCTTTATGTAGAGACTAATGATAATAAATGGCTTGTAAAATGTGACTGGATAATTGATAATTTTAAGAAGTGGGAAGAAGAATATGGCGACTGGTTATCACCTTACACAGATAATACAGCCATAAGAGTAGGCTTTATGATATCAATAGCGGTAGGAAGCGTTATGAGATATTACAGAATATTCCCAAGAGAAGATATCAGGCAGATGATATTAAGGGCAGTTGATGACCTGACAGAGAACTGTTATATGGATAATGGTTTGTTCTATTATAAGGAGCTTCCAAGTCTTGCAAGAAATGGCAATAATACCCTGCTTCTTGAAGCACTTGCAATAGCCTATGAGCTTACAGGTAATAAACAGTATCTTGAATATGGAATTAATACGTTCAGGGGTGCTGTGAATGAAGTGCCTAAGGGAGCAGTAGGAGTCAAGACTATTATAGATGATGCGGTAATATGTCAGGGCAATTCAGGAAAAGGATTTGCACAGAGTTTCATACCACTTGCAACTTATTATAATGCAATTAGTGAAAATAATATGACATTCTGACAATAATGTGTTAAAATAAATATTATGATGTATGTGTAAGAGGCATAAGATGGCATTTCAGTAATGAAAGATGTCATTTTACTGGGACACACAGCACACCGGAAACAGACAGCCATATCAGAAAGAATATACTGATATGGCTGTTTGGGTTAAATAATCATAACACAGAGTAACAGCCTAAGGAGGTTAATTATGAGAATCGGTATAAGAGCACACGATGTGGCATATGCACCACTTAATGAACTTATTCCTAATATACATAATCAGGGATTTCATTGTATGCACATAGCATTAAGCAAGTCTATTAAGGAGTTCAAGCCTGGAGTAGAGACTATGACACCAGGTCTTGCAATGTATATTAAAGAATTATGTGCAGAGAATAAGGTTGATATAGCAGTACTTGGCTGTTACCTTAACCTTTGCAATCCTAATGGGGAGAAGCACAAGGAGATAGTTGAGAAATATAAGGCACATATAAGATTTGCAAGTATACTTGGCTGTGGCGTAGTTGGTACAGAGACAGGTGCTGTCAATGAGGAGTACAAGTATGAGCCAGCTAACCATTCAGAGGAAGCTTTACAGTGCTTTATAGATAATTTAAGACCAATTGTTAAATATGCAGAACAGTTCGGCGTTATAGTTGCGATTGAACCGGTATGGAAGCATATTGTTAATACAGTTGAGAGAGCAAGAAAGGTTCTTGATGCGATAGACTCACCTAATCTTCAGATTATATTTGATCCAGTCAATCTTTTATATGTGGGTAATATAGATAAGCAGGATGAGATAATTAATCAGGCATTTGATTTATTATTAAAGGATATAGCAGTTGTCCACTGCAAAGATTATGTCGTTGAAGGTGATGAGCTTAAGTCAATAGCGGCAGGAACAGGTGGACTTAATTATCCTCTTCTTCTTAAGAAGATTAAGGAACATAAGCCATATGTTCATTGCACACTTGAGAATACTGTACCAGAAAATGCAGTAGCAACAAGAGAATTTATGGAAAAACTATATTCAGAAGTGTAGGGAGAGATTATATGCCAGAGAATAATATAGAATTAGCAGGCAATACCAATATCAAGACAAGTCAGGTGGACAAGTCGGTTGATACTCCAGCAGATTTTACAAGTCCTGAAGTGCTTTATAATAAGCTTATAGAAACAATCAGGCAGTATCATCCTTCATCAGATTTATCTGATATAGAGAGAGCATATAAAGTGGCTAAGGAGGCACACGAAGGACAGTTTAGAAAGTCTGGAGAGCCATATATTATTCACCCACTGTGTGTTGCTATTATATTAGCAGAGCTTGAACTTGATAAGGAATCTATTATTGCAGGTCTTTTGCACGATGTTGTGGAAGATACAGTTATGACAAGTGAAGATGTTGCTAGGGAATTTGGCGATGAAGTAGCACTTTTGGTAGATGGTGTAACAAAGCTCACACAGCTTAATTACCAGCACGACAAGATTGAAGTCCAGGCTGAGAATTTAAGAAAAATGTTCCTTGCAATGGCAAAGGATATACGAGTTATTATGATAAAGCTTGCCGACAGGCTTCATAATATGCGTACAATGCAGTACCAGTCACCAGCCAAGCAGGTAGAAAAGTCAAGAGAAACTATGGATATATATGCACCTATTGCCCATAGATTAGGTATATCCAAGATTAAGGTAGAACTTGATGATTTATCAATGAAGTATCTTATGCCGGATACTTATAATGATCTTGTAAAGCAGGTTGATATTAACAGACCGGGCAGGGAGGCATTTATAAAGAGCATTATCAAAGAAGTAGGTATGCACATTAGCAATGCTGGAATTGAAGCTGAGATAGACGGAAGAGTTAAGCATTTCTTCTCAATATATAGAAAGATGGTTAACCAGAATAAGACACTTGACCAGATATATGATATATTTGCCGTTCGTATAAAGGTTGATACAGTCAAGGATTGTTATGCGGCACTTGGTGTTATTCATGAAATGTATAAGCCAATACCGGGACGTTTTAAAGATTATATAGCAATGCCTAAGCCTAATATGTACCAGTCACTTCATACAACACTTATTGCTTCTAATGGACAGCCATTCGAGGTACAGATAAGAACTTATGAAATGCACAGAATTGCTGAATATGGTATTGCTGCCCACTGGAAGTATAAAGAGGGCAAGACAGGAGAGTCTGATAAGAGTGAGGAAGCTAAGCTTAGCTGGCTAAGACAGATTCTTGAATGGCAGAGAGATATGTCTGATAACAAGGAGTTCTTATCATCAATTAAGAATGACCTTAACCTTTTTTCTGATTCAGTGTACTGTTTCACTCCTACAGGTGATGTTAAGACACTTCCAGCAGGTTCTAATCCAATAGATTTTGCATACAGCATACATAGTGCTGTAGGTAACAAGATGGTTGGTGCAAGGGTCAATAGCAAGCTTGTTAATATTGATTATGAGATTAAGAATGGTGACAGAATTGAGATTATAACATCACAGAATTCCAAAGGACCAAGTCGTGACTGGCTTTCAATGGTTAAGTCAACACAGGCCCGTAACAAGATTAACCAGTGGTTTAAGCAGGAGCTAAAAGAAGACAATATTATAAAGGGCAAGGAACTTATATCTAATTACTGTAAGGGTAAGGGAATTGTTCTTTCTGAGATTAATAAGCCTGAGTTCGTTGAGAAAGCACTAAGAAAATATGGTTACAAAGACTGGAATGCTGTTCTTGCGGCAGTAGGACATGGTGCATTAAAAGAAGGCCAGATTGTCAATAAGCTTAATGAGGAATATCAGAAGACCAAGAAGGCTGAGATAACTGACAAGCAGGTACTTGACAGCATTGTGGCAAGTGAGAGCAAGGACAAAGAGAAGGAGAAGAAGGGCAAAGGCGGTATTGTTGTAAAAGGAATACATGATGTTGCTGTCCGTTTCTCTAAGTGCTGTAATCCAGTGCCTGGTGATGAGATTGTTGGATTTGTTACAAGAGGAAGAGGAATATCAATTCACAGAACAGATTGTGTTAATATTCTTAATTTCCCAGCTAATGAAAGAGCAAGGCTTATTGAAGCTGAGTGGGAGCAGACAGAGAATAAAGATGAGAAGTACAGTGCAGAGATTAATATATATGCAGGCAATAGAAAAGGACTTATTGTTGATATTTCACGTCTGTTTACGGAATCTAATATAGATGTAAGATTTATGAACAGCCGTGTTAATAAGAAACAGCTTGCAACAATCAATCTTGGATTTGTTGTATCTGGTAAGGAAGAACTTAACAGATTAATTGATAATTTAAGAAAGATTGACGGAGTGACAGATATAGAGACTGCCAGCTGCGCCCACTTTGCGAGCGAGCTCGCGAGCGTGCCCGACGCGCCCGTCAGGATGAGCTTTTCCTTCGCGCGTGTCATCGCGACATACAGCACGCGCAGCTCCTCCGAGATCATCTCGCGGCGCTGTCTGACCGCGACCGCGACGCGCTCGACCGTATCGTACTGCACGCCGCGCTGCACATCGCGGCACTTGCTGCCGAAGCCAAGCTCCTGATGGATGAGCACCGGCTCCTTGAGGTCGCTCTCGTTGAAGTTCTTCGCGCAGTCGGCCACGATCGTGACCGGAAATTCCAGACCCTTGGATTTATGGATGGACAGGATGCGCACCGCGCTGCCGGTCGCCTCCGCGCCTACGGTCTGGAAATCCTCGCCGTTCTGCTGCATGCCGCGCAGCAGGTTCACGAAGCTGAAAAGTCCGCGGAAGCCCTGTTCCTCGAAGGCGCGCGCCCGCTCGAAGAACGCAAGCAGGTTGCTTTCGCGCTGTGCGCCGCCGGGCAGCGCCCCGTATAGGCCGAGTGCGCCCGTGCGGTCGTAAATCTCCCAGAGGAGGCGGTAAACCGGCTGGTCGCAGGCAAACGAGCGCAGATAATCGAGTTTCTGAAGAAAGCTCTCGGCCTTCGGCATGGTCTCCCGCGCAAGGAGAAGCGCGTCATAAAAGCTCACCGATCGGTCGGTGAGGCGTATCTCCGCAAGCTCTTCTTCGGTAAAGCCGAAGAGCGGCGAGAGCATGACGCCGATGAGGTCAACGTCCTGCCGCGGATTGTCCACCACGTTCAGCAGCGACACCATCGTGCCGACTTCGTTGGTTTTGAGCAGGCCGCCGCGCTGCTCGGCGGTCGCGGTCACGCCCACGCGCTCGAGCGCCGTGATGTAGCTGCGCGCCTTGGTGCGGTGCTTTGGCTGCCTATTTCTCGGAATTCGCACTGATAAAATACCGTGTACAGGTTGAAGTGGAATATTTTATAACCTTATGTGAACTGCCTTTGCCTCAGTTGAGAGGGGTGAATAAGGATGTATTCGAAACTTTGAGAAATATTTACCGTAATTTTTCAGAAGCCGATGCCGGACGTATCAAGGATATTGAAAGCGTGACTAACCATGATGTGAAGGCTGTTGAATATTTTTTGAAAGAAGAATTTGATAAGTTAGGCGGAATGGACGACTATAAAGAGTTTATCCACTTCGGGCTGACTTCACAGGATATTAACAATACTTCTATTCCTTTGTCTGTAAAAGAGGCATTGGAACAGGTGTATTATCCGCAGATAGAGGAATTGATAGCGCAACTCCGTGCTTATGCCGAAGAGTGGGCGAATATTCCTATGCTCGCCAAAACGCACGGACAGCCGGCTTCTCCTACTCGTCTGGGAAAAGAGATAATGGTGTTTGTATATCGTTTGGAACGCCAACTGGTTGCATTGAAGGCTTGTCCGGTTACTGCTAAGTTTGGCGGTGCTACGGGAAATTATAATGCATGCCAGCAGGATCTGGCGATGTTGACAGAGTGGAA
>OGZW01004021.1_pt1 | contig 10518 bp, 9 predicted proteins | sample 1577001 | NCBI WGS metagenome assembly OGZW01 (sample SAMEA3541519, study PRJEB24748) | human gut metagenome | biome: human gut; feature: human-associated habitat; material: faeces | place: China | collected 2012
GTGTTGCCAACGGCTTTGTCTGAAACGGCGAGATTTCGGACACTGGTGCGGTCAATACCATCATTTCTTGCCAAAGGGCATCCCTCCTTTCGGGGTTCAGAGGAAGGTGACGGGGACGGAGATGCACTTCTTCGGAAGTGTAATAACCCACTATAACACTTTCATCCCTATGGTCTGCAAAGTGTAGTGGGCTCTTCGAGGACTCTCCGAGGGGGAACGTCTCCTGCGGGAGAGCTAATCAAGTTCACGTTTGCGAAGCAATGAAAGCCCCAGTGGGGCTTTTAAGTGACCGAACGGTCTTGCGCCAGCAAGATGGAGGGGCCTCGCCCCGACAAGTTCGCACAATGCGAACTTGATTGCTCCGTACGCATCTGAAAAAATTGCGTACGGACTTCAAATAACCCGTACGGTTCGTACGGTGTACGAAAATCCGAAATATAAACGATACCACGTTTTAATTTGCGACGATTTGCCGTACAGGTGCGTACAAGTACAGACCGTACAGGTTGTACGAACTTCTTCCGTGAAAAAATGCACTTTTTACGGACAGGGGTGGATAAGCGGCTCGATGCCCACGAAGCCCCGCACCCTGCGCCCACCGGGCAGGTAGATGTTATGTACTGCACTAGAGTACCCCGTGTGGGAACTCGGCTATTTTTGCTTCCTGCCTGAATATACGGGGAATTTTGCAGAAAGAGCAAAAAAGCGGCAAAACTGCAACGGAAATAGAAAAAAGCCCTCACTGGTTGCAGAGTTGCTACAGCTCTTTTTAATAAAGAAAAATTTATCACTGCCAGACGAAACACGCGGTCGAGAAACAAAAGCCCCGAAAACTGGATGTTTTTGATAGAAAACACAGGAAAAACTTGTGGAAAAGGTTGAATTGAAGGGAAACGAACAGCTTATTGTTGCATTGAACAGTCAAAAAGTGCATAATAAAGGCAGAGAACGACCTGTGAGGAGGTTTTGGCGTTGAAAACAGAAAGCGGCAAGGAAAAGCGGATGGTCCAGGAGCTGGATCTTTTGAAAAAATACCAGAAGATCTCGGTAAAAGAGCTGGCTGAGACGCTGAGGGTCTCGGAGATGACCGTGCGGCGCGATTTGGAACTGCTGCGCAAGAACCATGTGCTGGAGCGCAGCTATGGTTATGCCACGCTGGTAGAAGGAGGAAACGGCTACTCTTACGAAGGCGAAAACTACGACCTGCGCCGGGCACGGCTGGAAAATTTTGCGGAGAAAGATCGCATCGCCAAATATGCAGCTTCTCTCATCCGCCCGGACGACTGGGTGTTCCTCGACAACGGCACCACCGTTTCACGGATGACGTTCTACCTGCCCACGGATTTTGAGTATACGGTGCTCTGCTACAACTTCCTCATCCTGGCTGAATTGCTCAAACACTCGAATATCAAGGTCATTTTTCCCGGCGGCTACTACCACCCCGAGGATTATAACTTTACTTCCCCGGAGGCTGTGGAGTTCATCCGCCGCCACCGTGCCAACAAAGCTTTCCTCTCGGTGTCGGGTGTCCACCAGAGTCTTGGTATCACCTGCATCAACGCCAACATCGTGGAGAACAAAAAGGCCATGATCGAGTCCTCGGCCCAGAACATTATCCTGGCCGATTCCAGAAAGTTCGGCATGGTCAAAGCCAACCACTTTGCGGACATCCCGGATATGGATCTGGTCATCACCGATACCAACCTTCCTGCCGGGTGGAAAAAGATCCTGGCAAATGCACAGACTCAGCTCAAAATGGTCTGATAAAATGAAGATGAGGGGGCTGTTGCAAAATGCAGTGCCCTCTATTTTGGCGATAATACGCGATAATTTAAACTGCGATCTCACATAAAGAAAAGCAAGTGCAACACTTTTTCTCGAAAACCAGAATTTTTGATGGAGATGTGATGCACTTGCTTTTTGCATTGTTTGCTTTTTCGCTTATTTTTGAAATTGTTATAGCTATTTGTGTTGCGCTATTTTGCAACAGCCTTTTTTTGTGTTCATTTGAACATGATTTGAGTGAGCGAGGTATAACTTTTTTGTGCTTGATAGGCGGGTGAAAGCCGTCTGAACGAACCGGAAAATTCAGAAGAACCTTGTTTGAATAAACAAAATACAACGTAAAAAAGATTCTTTGCGACGATGCTGGATACTTGAGCCAAGGAGAAAAGAATACAATGCAACAAATGTTCAAAAGAACAAAAATAGCATGATTTTAATGGCGCAAGTGAACAAAATATGCCCGGAAATGTGTGCAATGTCATGAAATGAAACAAAAACTATTGACGAATCCGGGAGAGAATGTTATTCTCTGCTCAGAGAACGAACAAACAGTATGTTTGAATAAACAGAGAGGAGCAGAGCTGTGAGACTGACAGAGATAACAGACGACCTGACGGGCGCTGCTGATTCCGGCAGCTACTTCACCGCACGAGGCCGGAAGGTGCGTATCTGTACGAATGGACAGTGCAGTCTGGAACATGAGACCGACGAGATCCTGACCGTGAACCTCTCTTCCCGCAACACCGCGCAGGACAAGGCACGGCAGCTCCACGCAGACCTTCTGAGACGGCTCGAGCCGGGCGGCTTCTATATGAAGAAGATTGGAACCGGCTTCCGGGGCAATGACTCCTACGAGCTGGACGGTCTGCTGGACGGCTGGTCGGACTACAATGTGTTCATTGTGGACAACGCTCCTGACCTTGGTACCTTTACCCTTTATGGCAACCAGTACTGTGAGGGCGAGATCCTCCCCAAGTCGGTTTATGCCAACGACCCCATCTTCCCACCGACGGAATCCTACATCCCCAAAATTCTGGGAAAGGACACCGACAAGAAGATCGGTCTGGTGGATATCGACGCAGTAAAGGGCAGCGAAGAAACGCTGCTGGCCGCTGTGGAACATCAGCTGGCCGAGGAAACACGCATTCTGGTGTTCGACGCCATCACCCGGGCAGATGTCCTTCATCTGCTCAAGACGCTGGCGCCCCGATACCCCAAGGTGTTCTGGACCGGCTCTCTAGGCATCGCGGATGGTCTGGCCGAATATCTCTACGGCCCGGCGCAGACTCACACCTTCCCTGTGCGGGACATCCGGAGCCTTTGCTTCTGTGCTTCGGCCTACGACATCGCTCATAAGCAGATCACTTATTCTGCGGAGCGTGGGCTGCAGACCGTGCCGCTGGACATCGACGCCTACATCGAGGGCGGCAAAGAGGTGCCGCAGCGGGCCGCAAAGCAAGCAGAGCAGCTGCTGGGGCAGGGGAGCGTCATCCTCTTCCCACAGGTGGAAAAATACTCCTACAAGCCCGGCACCAGCAAAGCTATCATGGAGTGCTTTGCACAGGCTGCGGCAGCGTTTGACCACGATGCCGCATTCGACCGGCTGGTCATCATCGGCGGCGAGACCTCGCAGGGCGTGCTCCGGCAGTTCGGCGTTGAGCATCTGCAGCTCGGCTGCGCACTGGAACCCGGCGTGGCACAGGGCCTGATGCTGGACGGCTGCTTCGCAGGCCGGGAGTTCGCACTCAAGGGCGGCAGCATGGGCCGTGAGGATACGCTGGAAAAGATGCTCTGCCGGAAGGAGGTCGTTTACTGATGGAACATGAATCGATCGTCTGGCCGAAACCGGCCGATGACATCATCCGCTACTCGGCGCTGGTCTACCAGAAGGGTTTGGTAAGTGCAGCGGGTGGAAATGTCAGTGCTCGGCTGGGAGGCGATATGCTCATCACCGGCAGCAACGTGCCGCTGCGGGCAGTCACCTACGAAGGTCTTGTGCTCTGCGACGCTGAGGGTCATGTCAAGCGAGCAGCGCAGGGGCTGAAACCCTCTAAGGAGACGCGGTTCCATCTGGATGTCTACCGTCTCCGCCCCGAGATCAACTATATCATCCACGCCCACCCCACCTATTCGGTGCTCTGGACGCTGCAGAAAAAGCCGCTGCCCCTCTACACCGAGTCGGCAAAGCTTAAGCTCGGCGAGGTGCCCATCGTGCCCGACCGGGCACCCGGTTCCACAGAGCTGGCCGATGTCGTGGCAGAAACGGTGGCCAACGCATCGGCGGATACAAGGGCTTTCCTGATGGAAGGCCACGGCATCCTCGTTATGGGCAAGACCATGGAAGAGTGCTTCGACCAGGCAGAGCTGTTGGAAGATACGGCCAAGATCGCGTTCCTGCAGCAGCTGGCCTGTCTCCGCTGAAGCCTTGATAATTACGAACTGTAAACACAGGATATAAAAACAAAAACAAAAAGAAAAAGGAGAATAATCTTATGAGCACCAAGAAAATTTCCCGCCGTGATTTCCTGAAGGCCGCCGGAATCTCCGCTGCTGCCATTGGTCTGACCGCCTGCGGCGGCTCTTCCAGCACCGCAGCTTCCACCACCGGCAGTGCAGGCTCTGCTGCTGCATCGGCTGAGAGCGCTACTTTCTCGGTCACTGCAGACGTCACCGGTGACCGCGCCCCTTATGTGGAACGCTTTGCTGAGCTCATCTCCGACAAGACCGGCGGCCGCTATCAGGCCAACGTCATCGCCGCAGGCTCTCTGGGCAACGGCTCCGACATGGCACAGATGCTGCAGATGGGTACGCTGGATGTGCTGATGAGCGACGATATGACCATGGACGGCGTGCTGGACGGCACACTGGGCTTCGCATGGTTGCCCGGTCTGGTGGCTGACTACGACGAGGCGGATAGATACTACCTCAAGGGCTGGATCGCCGACGAAGTGGCCAAGATCATGGAGCAGAACAGCCTCATCCGCATCTCTTCTTACTGCAACGGCTTCCGTCAGGTGGGCAACATCGTCCGCCCCGTCACCGAGATGTCTGACCTGGCCGGCCTGAAGATCCGCACCCCGTCCGTCGCCTCTGTTGTCTCTTTCTATGAGAAGTGCGGCGCACTGCCCGTCATGATCGCCGGTTCTGAGGTGCTGAATGCCCTGCAGACCGGTACCGTCGATGGTCTGGACAACGCGATCTTCAATTACACTAACCAGGGTGTTCTGGATGTTATCACCCACATCACCGAACTCAACTACTGCTACTCCGGCGGCTGCTTCATCGCAGGCGCTCCCTTCTGGGAAAAGCTGAGCGACGAGGACAAGGCCGCCTTCAAGGAGGCTGCACAGGAGGCTTCTGATGAGTTCACCGAGTTCTTCCGTGAGAAGACCGAGAAGATCACCAACGACGGCGTGGCCAGCGGCCAGTGGACCGTGGATCAGCCCTCCGATGATATGAAGGCTAAGCTGCAGGAGATCTACCAGCAGATCTGGGAAGAGAGTCGCGGCACCTACAGCGACGAGATCATGGACGCCATCACCAGCGGTGATTACAAGAACAAGTAAGGCTATGTGGCGCTCCATACTTTGATGTAAAGTGATTCTGCCGCCTTGCGGGGAGTGCCCGGGGCGGCAGTTTATGAAAGGAGGCAAATGCTGTGAACAGCAATAACAAAACGCTGCAGGGCTTGAAGAAGGTCAACGACAGACTGTTGGGCATCGAGACCTTCCTGCTGGCTCTTATCACAATTCTGCTGGTCGCGGCCATCTTCATCGAGGTGGTTTGCCGGTATTTCCTGTTTATCTCTGCCGCGTGGGCAGAAGAGCTCACCCGCTATCTCTTCATCTGGTTGACCTACATCGGCTCAGCCTACGCTATCTGCGACAACAGCCACACCGAGATCGATGTGCTCAAGCAGGTGCTTATGAAGATCAAGGGCCCGGCCCGCGAAAAGTGGCTCAAGGCGCTGGAAGTCGCAGCCATCGTTTCCACTTTTGCATTCCTGGTCGTCTTTGCCAAGCTCTTCTTCGACTATATGATGAAGATTTTCGGTACCCCTCAGACTTCGCCCACCATGCGCATCCCCATGGGCTGGGTCTACCTGCCGGTGTTTATAGGCATCGTGCTGGCAGCCCTGCACGAGGTGTACATGCTTGCAGCCTGCCTGCTGGGCGGCGATAAGAAGTCTGCCGCCGAGGCGGACAACTGAGAAAGAGGGTGAAATTATGACAGCGCTTCAAGCTTTGCTTATCTTCCTGATCTCCTTCATGGTGGTGGCCGTCCTGTTCAAGATGCCAGTCTCCTTTGCACTGGGCACATCCTCTCTACTGGTGCTGGCTTTTGGCGGCTACAATCTGGTCACTGTGCCCCAGTTCGCGTTCTCCGGTCTGGACAGCTTTGCTCTGCTGGCCATCCCGTTCTACATCTTCGCCGGTGTCATCATGGAATACAGCGGCATCTCCAAGATGCTGATCGACTGGATCAAATCTTTTGTGGGTCGCATCCGCGGCGCCACCGGCGTCATCACCATCTGCGCCTGCATGGCCTTCGGCGTTCTGACTGGCTCGGCTATGGCTACCATCTCCGCCATCGGCAAGATGATGGTGCCCGAGCTGGAAAAAGAGGGCTACCCCAAGGCTTATAACTCCGCTTTGCTGGCGGCTACCTGCTTTCTGGGCATTCTCATTCCCCCGAGTGTCCCCGGCATCATGTACGCTCTGGCCTCCGGCGGCAAGATCTCTGAAATCTGGATGTCTACCATCGGCCCTGCCTTCATTTTTGCAGTGGGCTATTTCGTCATTAACTACTTCCGCATCGGCCGTCATCAGGTTAAGCCGGAAAAGGTCAATATGGCGTTCAGTGAAAAAGCCCGTCAGATCGGCAAATCCACCTTCTACGCTATCCCGGCCCTGCTGATGCCCATCATCATCTATGGCGCTATCTACGGCGGCTTCTGCACCGTTACGGAGGCAGGCGCTGTGAGCTGCGTTTACGGTATCCTCTATTTCGCCGTTCTGAAAATCATCAACAAAAAGAAGATCCAGATCACCTTCTGGCGCTGTTGCGCCATCGCCGGTGCGTCCACTGCCGTTATCGGCCTGCTGAACGCCTTCTCCGCTGTGGCCGGCAAGGTCATGACGCTGGCCGGTATCTCCTCCTTCCTGTCCAACCTGATCACGGCCAACATCTCCAGCCGCTGGGGCTTCCTGCTGATGATCAACATCCTGTTCATCTTCATGGGCACATTCATGGACATTAACGCCACCATCCTCATCATGACCCCGCTGTTGCTGCCCGTGGCGCAGACTTACGGCATCAGCACCGTCCACTTCGGTGCCATCATGCTGGTCAATATGTGCGTTGGCTTCCTGACTCCTCCCTTTGCTGTCGGTATCTTCGTTTCCACCAAGATCGCCCACTCCACATTTGGAGAAACGGTCAAGGAAGCCATCCCCTTTATGGGCGTGGGCCTGATCGCCATCCTGGTCACCACCCTCTGCCCGCAGTACATCAACTTCTTTGTGAACCTGCTTGCGTAAACAGCAGCAACGAGGTAACAGTATTATGATCGGAAAAGAAATTCGTCTCAAGCGCCTGATGCCCACCGAAGACGGTAAGTACTTCGGCCTGACTGTAGACCATGCCATGGGCCGTGGTGTGATGAAAGGTCTGGATACAATCGATGATACCATTGCCAAGATGGTGGCCGGCGGTCCGAATGCCATCACCATGCATAAGGGCATTGCAGAACACTGCTTTGCTCCCTACGCAGGCAAGACCTGTCTTGTGCTCAAGTTGACCACCTTTGGCGTCTACCATTACGAGAGCGATGTGCAGGTGGCCAGTGTGGAAGAAGCCATTGCCATGGGTGCCGATGCCGTGTCGGTGGGCTGCATCCTGGGCGGTGACAATCAGGAGCAGCAGATCGCCATGCTGGGCCGCATCAGCGAGGAAGCTCACCGCAACGGGATGCCCCTCATCAGCCATATCTATCCCCGCGGCAACCATATCACCGGGGACGACCAGCGTAGCGTGGAGAACGTGATGTATGCTGCCCGCACTGCTGCAGAGCTGGGGGTGGATCTGGTAAAGACAACCTACACCGGCGACCCCGAGAGCTTTGCCCGGGTGGTGCAGGCTGCCCCCACCCGGGTGGCCATTGCCGGAGGCAACGGCTGCAAGACCGCACAGGATTTCATTCAGATGACCCGTGATGTCATGGATGCCGGTGCTGCAGGCGTGACTTACGGACGCTTCGTGTTCCAATACCCTCATGTGACCCCGCTGGTCAAGACTCTGGGACAGGTGGTACACAATGGTCTGTCCGTGAAGGAAGCCATGGAGCTGCTGGACACGCTGGAGCATGAGGATGCATAAGGGAGGACCGCTATGCTGAAATTTGATCTTCAGAAGCCCAATGATGTGGTAGCCTTTGGCCGCGCCACCATCGATCTCTATGCCAATGAGATCGGCCCCATGGAGGAAGCAAAGACCTTCTCCAAATATGTGGGCGGCTCTCCCGCCAACACCGCTGTCGCCATGGCCCGTCTGGGTCTGAAAGTTGGCTACATCGGCAAGGTGTCCGATGACCAGTTCGGACGCTTCATCGTCAGATATCTGGCTGACCAGGGGGTGGATACCTCCCACATCGAGACAGCCGCCCCTGGCATCCGTTCCGGTGTGACCATGGGTGAGATCAAAGAGGGCTCGTGCAACTGTTTCATGTACCGCACCGACTGCGCCGACCTTCACATCGACTGTGCTCAGCTGGACGAGAGCTATATCGCCAGCCACAAGCTGCTGCTCATCTCGGGCACATCTCTCTCCCATTCTCCGGCGCGGGAGGCTGTGTTCCTCGCCATCGCCATGGCAAAGCGGAACGGTGTGGTTGTTGCCTTTGACCTCGACTACCGTGACGGAACCTGGGACAATGACGACGAGACCAGTATCTATTTTACCCTCGCCGCCCAGCAGGCTGATATGGTGCTGGGAACCCGGGAAGAGTTTGATAAGATGGAAGAACTTTTCCACCCGGGCAACCATGATGACGACCGGAGTGCTCACTGGTTGATGGAGAAGGGTGTAAGCCTTGTCTCCATCAAGCAGGGCAAAAAAGGCTCTCATCTCTATACCGCCGAGGGCCGCACCATGGGCGGTATCTATCCAACAAAGGTGCTCAAGAGTTTTGGTGCGGGAGACTCCTACTCCGGCTCTTTCAACAATGCGTTGATACGTGGGAAGAGTCTGGAAGAAGCACTGAAGTATGCTGCAGCAGCTGCTTCAATCACCATTACCGGCCATAGTTGCTCCGATGCCATGCCCACCTTGGATCAGGTAGAAGAGTATATGCAGACCCACGAGTATCAGATGCCGGAGACTTGAGAACCACTGCAAGAACCAGATCACTCCCCCTTTTTTAACACAGAAGCCGCGCATTGACAGGACGTGCGGCTTCTGTATTTTTGTTTGTTCGGGCACAAAGCGGGATGCGGCCACTCAAACCAATGCCGTCAAGTCGGTAGGGGATAGGGCGATTTCTATTTGTTGAAAAGTAAGTGCACGGTTTCTGCACGGATTTTGCACGGTTTCAAAACGTGCAAAGGGTACTTTCCGCTGCAAAATCCGACAAAGGGTGCAGAAATTGCTGGACGAAAAATCACGTTGTTTTGATTAAAAATGACGGTGAATCGAAACTTCCATAAATTGAGACGAACCGGCGGCTTGCTCTCTTAATCAGTGGGCCCAGGGTTCGAGTCCCTGGAGGTGCACCACAACAACAAAATCCGAACTTTTTTCCGATAGGAGAAGGGTTCGGATTTTTTGTTTTCTTTGGAAAACAAAATGAATCCCTTGCTTCCATCGAAAAACGTCCTAGACCTTATCACAAAAAAGCACGACAGACCACGGTAAGAGTGCCGTAAGGCAGAAAGGACACGAGTATGAAGTACGATGAAAGAACCTGCAAATTCAACATGGACACCGGCTGCGTGGAGCTGCTGCTCCGGGATGGGAGAATGATCTCCATCGACTGCACCGGGGTCGAGGATGCACTGGACGTGACCATGGCGCAGAGGTCGGAACTGGATTACCTCATCTACAATGATCCGCTGAGCTACGCGGATTTGATTCTGAATGGTAACCCGGAGGAATATTTGAGGAATGTAGCTGAAAGCCACTACCGAATTCAAAGCGTTGGGCAAGATGTATGAAGATTCTATCCACTGGACTCCCGTCCGAGTAAAAGATGCTTTGTGGGAAGACGACTTGTATGTACAGCTAACTTTGATGGACGTAATGGACAAACACGGTATGCAAGCCGAACAAAAAAAATACCAAGAGGCTTTGGCAACAGCCGGGTTCAGACTGTGGCACGCCAATGTACAGACCCGCAAAAATTATTTCGACAGCATATTTCCGCCCCAATCGGGACAGCCCGAATTCAACCTCCATGCCGATGACATAGACTTTCAAATCGAAGCCGACTATATCGGGTTCATGTGTCCCGGCATGCCGCAGACGGCCAACAAAATGGCCGATTATATGGGTCATATCATGAACTACGGCGACGGTGTGTATGGCGGTGCATTCGTAGCCTCGCTGTATAGCGAAGCCTATTTGCAGAACGATATCCGGTCTGTCATCGAAAAAGCATTGCTCTCTTTACCGGCCGAAAGCGGCTATCGCAGAATCATTGAAGATGTCATCGCTTTTCACCAAGAAAATCCCAATGAC
>OGZW01004022.1_pt1 | contig 10516 bp, 10 predicted proteins | sample 1577001 | NCBI WGS metagenome assembly OGZW01 (sample SAMEA3541519, study PRJEB24748) | human gut metagenome | biome: human gut; feature: human-associated habitat; material: faeces | place: China | collected 2012
TAAGATCAATCCGTTGATCGGTAATGCAGGTGTATCTGCCGTACCTGATTCGGCACGTATCTCTCAGGTAGTAGGTCTGGAATATGATCCTACAAACTACCTGCTGATGCACGCCATGGGTCCGAACGTTGCAGGTGTAATCGGTTCAGCAGTGGCTGCCGGTATCTTGCTGGGATTCTTGATGTAAAAGACAAGTGCGTTGAATGGTATCTTTACCATTCAAAACATCCGCTATATTTTAGCGCTCCTTCGTCTGAAGGGGCGCTATTTTTATTCGTTAATCTATCTAAAAGAAACTACGAATATTTCGTAAAGTAAATCTTTTTAGTAACTTGCAGCCAATTAAGCAATACTTTAAAGATAAAAAGACTATGCGGAAACTCTTTATTCTACTCTTTTTCAGTGCCTCCTCATTGCTGATGGCACAAAATACCAACCCTATTCAGGAAGCAATGGCAAACTATGATTATGAGACGGCATTGACGCTTATAGATAAGGAAACGCCGACTATTCCCTTACTCTATCAAAAAGGGAAGGCTCTAAAAAGTCTTGGTAATAACAGGGAAGCACTTCAAGTATACGAGGAAGTCATATTGCAAGATTCTCTGAATCCACGAGCTTATATTGAAGCAGCAGAGTGCTGCAAGTCATTATTAAAAAACAAACAAGCATTGAAATATTACCAAAAGGCAGTGGACCTGAATCCGGATAATAAATATGCCCGTATTCAATACATTACTCTATTACTGAATCAGCGGAAATTCGATGAAGCATTGGGAGAGAGCAGTCTACTTACAGAAACAGATAGCTCGGCTGTTGCGTTACACCTACAAGCTCAAAGTTTTGAAGGGGTAGATGACATTTTAGCAGCATTAGGATGCTATGAAAACATACAGGAGAAATATCCCAACGATTTTCTGGCTGCTGCCAAAGCAGCAAGACTACACATCGAAGGAGCATTTTATAATTATGCTATCGAAGCTACCGAAAAATACCGCCAAATAGACAGTACAAACGTTGTTGTAAACCAACAAAATGCATTGGCATACTGCCTGATGAAAGATTATCAGACCGCAATACAGAGATACGAACAGTTACTAAGCCTAGGGGACAGTACATTTACCACCTGTTATTATTTAGGAGTCAGTTATTATGCAGTAGAAAAGTTTTATGAAGCACATGATATACTGGAAGTAGCTCGCCAATATGATAAGCGTAATGTGAATCTGCTATATTATTTAGGACGTTCCTGTTCCAAAACGTCATGGAAGGATCAAGGAGTTGCATATCTGGAAGAAGCTGTGGCATATGCTACCCCACCCGATAGCGCTATGGTACGCCTCTATGTCGGCCTCACAGACTGCTATAAAATGGCACTAATGCCTAAAGAGCAAATCAAAACGATGCAAGACAGATATGATAAATATGATATAGAAAATCATAAGCTCTTGTATGACATGGCATATGTTTACCAATATCAGTTGAAAGATAAAAAGAATACAGAACGTTGTCTGGAGGCTTTCCTTAAAACGCGTCCCAAAAACAGCAGTGAGCAACCCGAAACAGATGATAAAGGAAATGTAATATTAGGATTAAGTACTTATTATGGTGCGGCCGAAACTTGGCTGAAAGATCTTCGCGAGAAAAAGAAAGTGGATGACTTCTTTCAGGGGAAAGTGATGGCAGTACCAACAAATACGAAAAAGACAGAAACTTCCAGAGACACAGTAAAGAAGTGAAAACGTTTGCATAACATTATAAAGTATATAATAGCGGAGTAGCGGCAGCTTTCTCCGCTATTTGCTTATATTAGCACCAAAATACGGATATAATAACGAAAAGCTAATATCATGAAAAAATTATTCCTTATCCTGGGAACGTTTTTACTTTCCCTTAGTACGTATGCAGCTATGAACGTAAACAAAATCGACCCTCCGTTTTGGTACACCGGAATGCAAAATCCCGAACTCCAACTTATGGTCTACGGTGAAGACATCGGTAACTCTTCCGTTACTGTCAACTATCCCGGCGTTTCTTTGAGCAGCACTGTCAAGCTGGAAAGCCCGAACTACCTGATTGTCTACCTGAGACTGGAGAAAGATGTGAAACCTGGTAAAGTAGCTCTCACTTTTGCACAAGGCAAAAAGAAAATCTTTAAAGAGTATGAACTGAAAGCACGCAGCAAGAAAAGCTGTGAGCACAAAGGTTTTGATGCTTCCGACGCCCTCTACCTGTTGATGCCCGACCGTTTCGCAAACGGCAACCCGGACAATGACCAAATCCCCGGCATGGCCGAATACAAAGTAGACCGCAATGATCCAAACGCCCGCCATGGTGGTGACCTTGCAGGTATCGAGCAAAATCTGGATTACTTCTCCGACCTGGGTGTAACTGCCCTTTGGTTCACTCCGGTACTGGAAAACAATATGACTGGTGGTTCGTACCACGGCTATGCTACTACCGATTACTATAAAGTTGATCCACGTTTCGGTACCAATGAAGAGTATCAGCAACTGATATCCAAATGCCACGACCGCGGTATCAAGATTGTAATGGATATGATCTTCAACCACTGCGGTGTAGAGCATCCATGGATTAAAGATATGCCATCTAAAGACTGGTTCAACAATCCCGATCATGAAAAGAACTTCGTGCAGACTTCTTTCAAACTGACTCCGCACGTTGATCCTTATACTTCACAATACGATTTCGATCAGATGAACGACGGTTGGTTTGTTACCGCTATGCCGGACCTTAACCAAAAGAATCCGCACGTATATCGCTACCTTGTACAGAACAGCTTCTGGTGGATTGAGTACGCCAACATTGATGGCATCCGCATGGACACTTACCCATATGCCGACTATGACGCCATGAGCAACTGGATGAAAGAGCTGAACGAAGAATATCCCAACTACAACACCGTAGGCGAAACCTGGGTTACTGAACCGGCTTATACAGCCTGGTGGCAAATGGATTCCAAACTCTCTGCCCCGAAGAACAGTAACCTGAAAACCGTTATGGACTTTAGCTTCTTCGATAAAATCAACACTGCCAAGAACGAGCAGACCGAAACATGGTTCAAAGGTCTGGATCGCGTATACAATAACTTCGTATACGACTTCCTCTACCCCAACCCGGCTTCCGTACTGGCATTTATCGAAAACCATGATACCGACCGCTTCCTGGGTGAAGGCAACAATCTGCCAATGCTGAAACAAGCTTCTACCCTGCTACTTACCACCCGCCGTATTCCGCAACTCTACTATGGTACGGAAATCATGATGAACGGTGTGAAGAGCAAGAGTGACGGATACGTTCGTAAGGACTTCCCCGGTGGATGGACTGGCGATACAGAAACTGCACTGACAGCCGCAGGACGCAGCAAGATACAGAACGAGTGTTATAACTTCTACAAGACCTTATTGAACTGGCGTAAAGGAAACGATGTTATTGCCAAAGGTAACATGGTGCAATTCATGGTACAGAATGGTGTTTATGCCTATGCCCGCCAGCACGAAGGTAAAACCGTATTCGTAATGTTGAATGGTACAGATGCCAAAACTACTGTTCCTTTGAAATTCTATAAAGAAGTGCTAAAAGATTCCAAACAAGGAAAAGATATTCTTAGTGGAAAGACGGTTGCATTCGGTGAATCGCTGACAATGGAACCGAGAGAATCATTGGTTATCGAATTATAAATCACATTTCAATTATAACAGAAGGGCATAGAAATTAGCTTTCTATGCCCTTTCTGTATTCGTAAAAGTGTATTCTCCAATCCTTCTTTCAAATCTCCTCTCACAAATATTAGTCAAACATTTGACTAATTCCAATAAAAAGCTCTACCTTTGCGCCCGAAAAAGAAATAAAAGCAACACAGCAATGGAGAATTACAATTCATCCCGCGGACTTATCCAACAAATGCTAAGAACCCGCATGGCATTCCGCCAAGCTCTGCAACGCGTTTTGAAACGCAATAACATAGATATCACCTTTGAAATGTTACAGGTATTGAGTTCCCTGTGGCAGGAACAAGGAATCAGCCAGCAGGCATTAGCCGAAAAGACAGCCAAAGACAAGGCTTGCATGACTAATCTGATGGCAAACCTTGAAAAGAAAGGCTGGATCATGCGCCAGGAAGACCCTAACGACCGCCGTAACCGACTTGTGTACCTCACTCCCGCAGGAGAAGAGATATCCGACCGTGTACGCCCTCTCATCAAGGATTTTTATACCCAGACGGGCCAACTGATGGGAATAGAGAACCTAAACGCATGTTCCAATCAACTAGAGACACTCTATGAGATATTCAACCAGTTCTAATTTTCTTCGCCTCTTGCTCATTCACATACTTGCTGTAGCTCCGCTGTGGCTAACCGCTCAGGAGAATGCGCATCTATTATCCGTAGACGAACTTTTCCGTCTGGGCACAGAAAACAGTCTTCAACTTAAAAAGAGCAAACTACAAGAGGTTATCTATAATGATCAAAAGAAGTCTGCATACACAGACCGATTACCTGACATCCAAGTAGGTGCCAGTGCCGGAATCATAGGCCAGCCTGTCATCTTTCAGCGGGGACTTTCACATTCCGTGCACCCCGAAACGCCGGACTGGTCACAAAACTATAACATCAACCTGACGCAGCCCCTCTACCAAGGAGGAAGGATACAAGCAAAAATACATCAAGCCGAACTTAAAAAGCAAATAGCCGCCCTGACCAGTGCCGACAATGAAGCCGAAATCAAGCTGGTACTGCTGCAACAGTACATGACGCTTTTCAGCTACTACAAGCAGCGAGAAGTACTGGCACGCAACATCGAAGAGTCCGAACACCGACTGAAAGATATCCGCCGGATGAAAAAAGAAGGCATAGTCACCCGCAATGATGAAATCCGCAGTGAACTGCAACTGACCGTTGCCCGTACGCAGGCCATTTACACTTACTATGAATTACAGCGAACCTGTGGCATGCTTTAATGCTTCATTTTTTAATTATTAATTTACAATTGTAGTCTATGTCCGAATTACAAAAGAAACATAAGCAACTGAAGAGATTAAGAATAAGGAATATCACCCTCAATACGGTATGTATCCTCCTTGCACTAGCGGGAATTTCATGGACGATCAATTACTTCTGGAAATACGTTCATTACGAAATCACCAATGATGCCGTAGTAGACCAGTATATAGCTCCGCTCAATATCCGCGCTTCGGGTTATATCAAGGAAGTCCGCTTCACGGAGCACCAACCTGTACATGCCGGAGACACCCTTCTCATTCTTGACAACCGGGAATATCTCATCAAAGTAAAGGATGCGGAAGCTGCCCTGATGGATGCGAAAGGTGCAAAAGACGTATTAAGCTCCGGCATTCAGACCTCGCAAGTAAATGTAGCCATTCAGGAAACCAACATTGCAGAAACCAAGGCCAAGCTCTGGCAGCAGGAACAGGATTATCGCCGCTATGCCAACCTGCTTGCCGAAGAATCCGTCAGCCAGCAACAATATGAACAAGTAAAAACCGCCTACGAAGCAACGAAAGCACGCTATCAGGCCCTGCTGCAACAAAAGGAAGCGGCAAAATCCCAATACTCCGAAACAAGCAAGAAATCCACTGGCATCAAGGCGAATATCCTCCGCAAAGAAGCAGATCTGGATATGGCAAAATTGAATCTCTCTTATACGATAGTCACCGCTCCTTACGACGGATATATGGGGCGCCGTACCCTCGAACCGGGACAATTCGTACAAGCTGGGCAAACCATCTCCTATCTTATACGGGGCAACGACAAATGGATCACCGCCAACTACAAAGAAACGCAGATTTCCCACATCTACATCGGGCAGAAAGTACGCATCAAGGTCGATGCTTTCCGCGGGCATATCTTTCACGGCACAGTTACCGCCATATCCGAAGCAACCGGTTCCAAGTACGCCCTGGTTCCGACTGATAACTCCGCCGGCAACTTCGTCAAAGTGCAGCAACGCATTCCCGTTCGCATCGAGCTGGACGACGCCACTCCCGAAGAGATGAAAAGCCTCCGCGCAGGCATGATGGTAGAAACCGAAGCACTGAAAAAATAAGGAAGTCCACTGATGGTAAAACTGAACCTTCCACTCCGACCCTGGGTACCGCAATGGCTGGGTATCGTCACTATGTTCGTAGTGATGTTCCCTATCATTATGCTCAACGGAACCTATACGGGAAGCATGCTGGAAGTCAGCAGTACCCTCGGGATACTCAGCGAAGACATCACAATGGGGTATTATGCGGCAGCGGCAGGTATGGCGGTAGCTTATCCCATCATTCCTAAGATTCGTGCGATTGCCACTCCTAAGACGATGCTGCTTACCGATCTGATCCTGCAAATCTTTCTCAGCTACGTCTGCGCCCAGGTTGGCAATATGGACATCACCATTATATGCAGCTTCTTCATCGGCTTCCTGAAAGCCTTCATTATGTTGGAGTTTATTATTCAGGTACGCCCGTTCTTCAGTCCGAAGAATGTGCGTAGCGAGTTCTACGCCTACTTCTACCCCATCGTATTCTCCGGCGGACAAATATCCATGGCGCTGACATCACAATTGGCCTATTACTATCAGTGGCAATACATGTATTACTTTACAATCCTCCTGATGCTGATTGCCATTATCTTTATCCTGTTGTTTTTCCGGTATGCCAAGCGCCCCATGCGCATCCCTTACAAAGAAATCGACGGAAGAAGCATGTTTATCATAGCCGCTGCATTGCTTTTCAGCATTTACATATTTACCTACGGAAAGACATTAGATTGGTTCTCCTCTCCCAAAATACGGATTTATACGATTGCCATCCCCATACTGATTTACCTTTTTATCCACCGGCAACGGACACAGGAGAAGCCATACGTCAGTCTGAAACCACTCCATCACCATAAATCCATCATCGGATACACTTTCATGGTACTGGTCATGTTTTTCAGTGCCAGCAGTTCCCTGATTACCAATTACCTGAACAGCATTATCCGCGTAGACAGCGTGCATGCCAATTCGCTCAGCCTGGTGCTTATACCGGGATTCATTGTGGGAGCCATTATATGTTTCTGGTGGTTCAGATGGCAGCGATGGCGGTTCCGCTATCTCATTTCCGGAGGAATGTTCTGCTACGTCATCTATCTGGTCATCCTCTACTTCGGCATCACGCCCTACTCCACTTACGAAATGCTTTACTTTCCTGTTTTCCTCCGCGGACTGGGGATGATGACTCTTTTCATAGCCTTCGGTGTATATGTAGTAGAAGATTTGGACCCTAAGCTCATGCTGTCTAACGCTTTCTTTCTGATATCCCTTCGCTCTGTACTGGCTCCGGCAATATCCGCTTCGTTTTTCAGTAACCTGCTCTATTACTTACAAATTAAGGGGATGAATACCCTTTCCGAACACATGACGCTCACTAATCCACTGGCTTCCTCCCGCTATGCGCAAGCCATGAACAGTGCCTTGGCGCAGGGACATGGATACGATGAAGCCAGCCAGTTAGCTGCCAATAACTTTTATTCCACGCTTCAGCAACAGAGTCTGCTACTGGGCATCAAGACTGTAATCGGCTATCTGCTGATTGCCGCATTGGTTATCGCAGTGGTTTCCGCTTTCATCCCTTTCCATAAGACTCTGAAAGTGGCTGTGGTGAAGACGGGAGACGATATGGTATAAAGATTATAAATGCCAGCTAATTCCACATGCCATCTCCAGATAGTGCACACGTACACGTTTCGAGTAGCTATCTTCAATCTCGCCAGTCAACAGGTTCCTCTTTTCAAAAGTCTGCGTAGCCCGTTCAGGGAGGAAGAGATATTTGGCCTCTACCGAAAAATGGAGTTTGCGCCAGATACGCCTCGACAACATAGCCGAAGTTTGAATAGCACTCATTAAGCCACCGGCTTCTGTAGAGAATGACTGATCATAATTAATCCAACGTACTACATTGGAATTCTTTTCTTTCACATAAAAATGAGAAGAATGTTCCTCTGCATCAACCATGTAATATCCCAAGCGCAACTGTAAATCCCATACCGGTTTATTCAGCCGGTAGGCAATGCCGAAAGCCATAGATAAACCAATTCCATCATCAAAGTCATACGCATCCTTTACGAAATGGTCATTTTCATAAGTTTTTTTCAACTTATTCCCATTTCCTTCTCTGATGAGAGGAGCTGAACTCATGGAAGAGAAGATCCCCCAGTGTGGAAGTACATAGAAAGTATAAGCAAAGCTCATGACGGGAACAGGAGAAAAAGAAATCCAGGATTCCCCACTCTGAAAATGGCAGGATACTCCGGTGGTTAAGTCAAGCTGATGACGTGAATTTCTATTTTGTGCCTGTCCACCCATAATACTCAGCAGTCCCACTGCCAGCAAAGTGACAAATAGTTTTCTCATTGACTCTTCATTTATTGCATGGTGATTTCATCTGTTTCCTTGGTAAACTCTTCCCCTTTGCGGGTCGTCACTACGACTTTAAACCGATGCACTCCGGCTTGAGGAAGTGTACGGGGTATCTTATAAAAAACAGTCCCATACATATAACCGTATTTATAATCTGTCAATTGATCCTCCTGACGCAAAGGATAGTCCATGAAAAGTTCGTTCACATCCGTACCGGCAGGATGGGATTCATCATAAGCGGTAAGTGAGATAATCTGTATATTGGCGATGGTATCAGTCAAGACGTATTCATAATATGTCCCCTCTACAATCTCTTTCTCATATTCAAAATCCAAGGGTATCCGCAACATATATGCCTGGCGAGATACCACTCCCCCCACCGGAGCAACAGGCACGCTTCCGGCATTATCCAAGTGTTCCACCTTACCTATTCCGGTTAAGGTCACCTGACAGGGAATGTATTCCTCAAATTCCTCACAGCACATTGCCGTACAAAGCAAAAAGAACAGTGCCGGTAAAATGGATAGTTTGTTTTTCATATTTTAGTTTTTTAGTGTGTAAGTAGTCTCACCTTTTAAGAAATGCAAGAATTTGCGAGATACTGCATAAGACAACTCTACAAATATATGATATCATCTGCTCCGGTAGCTTTAAATATGAATTAGTAGCCTCATAAGCATAAATTTCAGATCAAGCCTTTAGCTAAGTTCAATCAAATCAGGGCAAAAGTTTTAAGAGATAATTGGAGGCGCTTCCCAAAGATTTAGTATTTTTGGCAGCTGTAATAAACCGTTAAACTATCGAAGCCTGCATATTAATGTAGAAAATAGTAATTGCGCTACATACAGAAATTGCTGAAGCAAAAAATAAATTAACAAAATGCTTCATTACCACGAAAGTAAAGCTATAAAATAATCAGTTTGAATACCTGTTATGACTACAGAAAATAAAATAAAGTATTTTGAAAATCGAGAAGATTGGAGAAAGTGGTTAATGGACAACTTTGAAACCTCCTGTGAAATATGGTTTGTATTTCCCTATAAGTCATCAGGTAAAAAAGGTATTTTATACAATGATGCTGTTGAAGAAGCCCTTTGCTTCGATTGGATTGACAGCACAACAAAACCACTTGACAAAGATCATAAAATTCAGCGTTTCACACCCAGAAATCCTAAAAGTACTTACTCACAAGCCAACAAAGAAAGACTTAAATGACTATTGGAAAATAAAATGATACACCCAAAATTTGAAGATAAAACGCGAAGCATTTTATCTGAGCCTTTCATTTTTCCCAATGATATAATTGATAAATTGAAAGAAGATGAAACGGTATGGAAAAACTATCAGCCATTTTCCGAAGCATATAAACGAATCCGAATAGCGTACATCGAAGCCGCAAGAAAACGTCCTGAAGAATTTGAGAAGCGGTTAAAGCACTTCATTAGCAAAACGAAAGACAATAAAACAATAGCAGGATTTGGTGGAATTGAAAAATACTATTAATCAAAAGATTAGCATCATAAATAGAAAAACGATTTAAAATGAGGGCCGAAACACTTGACTTCACCTTTCTGACATAGAAAAGGCTGCCCTTTTTCAAGAGCAGCCTTCTATTCAGTCTAAAATTCCGTGGATTATTCAGCCAATTTACCGTCTGAACCAAGCACGTTGATAATCTTATGCATGTACATCTTTTCCATGTTGTCACGAGCCGGGCCAAGATACTTACGCGGGTCAAACTCAGCCGGTTTTTCTGCGAATACCTTACGGATAGCAGCAGTCATAGCCAGACGAGAGTCTGAGTCGATGTTGATCTTGCAAACTGCAGACTTAGCAGCCTTACGCAGTTCTTCTTCAGGAATACCGATAGCAGCTTCCAGCTTGCCACCAAACTTGTTGATAGTTTCAACTTCTTCCTGAGGAACTGAAGAAGATCCGTGCAATACGATGGGGAATCCCGGAAGTTTCTCCATTACAGCGTCCAATACTTCGAATGCCAAAGGAGGAGGTACCAAACGACCAGTCTTCGGATCTACGTGGCATTGTTCGGGTTTGAACTTGTATGCACCGTGAGAAGTACCGATTGAGA
>OGZW01004027.1_pt1 | contig 10499 bp, 9 predicted proteins | sample 1577001 | NCBI WGS metagenome assembly OGZW01 (sample SAMEA3541519, study PRJEB24748) | human gut metagenome | biome: human gut; feature: human-associated habitat; material: faeces | place: China | collected 2012
CCTGGAAGCAAAAATCAATGCTGCCAACTGGATTACTTCTGTAACTCCTGCCACATGGAATCTTCAGATTCTAGACAATGACGGTTATGATCAAAAATGGCATACTGTTCATTGACAAATTTATCGGCAGCTTCTCTGGAAATATGTCCGGCATTATCTAAAACACTTCTGCCAGTAAACTGTAAGAATGCATCTAAGCGGTTTTCCCAATCGTTCATATACATTGGAATATGACGTTTAGCCTGATCTTCTGCATAATCAAGATACATGGTGACAATTCTGTTTAAATTTTCAAGTTCTTCCTGAGTTAAATAGTTTTTGGCAATGGTTATATCAGATTTCCTTACTTTCGCACCTTTGAATGAAGTAAGACCCATATTTTTTTTGGAAGCATCAGCACGTTCAACAATTAGTTCTGGTGCAGTATGCCCATGAACGGAATAATGAAGTTTATTCTGAACGGTTTTGAAAAAAAGATCTGCCTGTTCACAATGTGGATCATAATCAACAGATGTAGCAAATATGTCACGAACCTTTAAATAAACACGTTTTTCAGAAGAACGAATATCTCTGATACGTTCAAGAAGTTCATCGAAGTAGTCGGAACCAAATTTTTTTGGATTTTTTAAACGTTCATCATTAAGAACAAATCCTTTTTTCATATATTCGGAGAGAACGGATGAGGACCAGTTTCGAAAATGTATTCCGATATTATTTCGTACACGATATCCGATTGCAAGAATCATATCAAGATTATATATTTTTACTTTTCTCTGAACAGTTCTGCTCCCTTCAGATTGAACTTGTAAGTAATCCTTACAAGTTGCTTCTTCATATAATTCTCCATCAGCGTATATATTTTTTATATGTAATGTCACATTTTGAGGAGAAGTCTGATAAAGTTGGGAAATACTTTTTTGTGTCATCCATATAGTGGAATCGTTGAAATAAGCATCAACTTTTGTATCCCCCTTTTCATTTTGATAAATTAGAATATTTCCTTGAAAATTCAAATCAGTATCTCCTTTCAAAAAGTTAAATGTTCATTTTTTTTCGTAAAACTCTTCAAAAATAATTCTAGCACATATCGGTGTGATCCGCTTATTTTTTTCTACGCCGATACTCGATGCAGCCAGCAGGAAGAACACTCCTACATTGAAGTCCAATACCTCCAATCCCTTGTTGATGGGCAGGCAGGCAAATGTCAGGAAAGAAGCGATGATTACCATGAACGGTGCCAGATTGTAGAGGAACCGGTCAGAGAATTTCAAATCAATGATTTCCTTTGTCAACATCTTGATGACGTCGCAGGGCACTTGGAGCAATCCCCATTTCCCCACGCGCATCGGACCGAGGCGGCATTGGAAGAAGGCGCATATCTTACGCTCCATGTAAATCAGGATGATGGCAAGCACGGCATACATCAAAATGATGCATACGCCAATCACCACGCATTCGAGGAATATTGCCAGACCTTCCGGCATCAGGGAAGTCAGCATCTGGTGTATCCAGTTGGTTACTATACTAAAGTCAAACACGTTGTTCATTTACTATTTACAATTTACTATTTACAATTTACGAGGCGCTTTTTGATTTACAATTCACAATGTACAATTTACAATTTGGCTGCGCTGTAATTCCGCATGGTAAATTGTAAATTGTCAAATCGTAAATCCTTTTATCTGTCAATATCTGGTACTACATAATCCAATGTTCCGCCAATGGCAATAAGGTCGGCGATTTTAGCTCCGCGGCAAATCGTATTTACGGTCGATACCAATGGCAAGCCCGTACTGCGGAAATGCAGGCGGTAAGGCATCTTGTCGCCGTGGCTTTCGAGGAAGACGCCGAACTCACCGCGGCTACCTTCTACGGCTGCATAATAAGTGCCTTCCGGTACGCGGATAATAGGTTTCATCTTTTCCTGGTAGGCTCCTTCCGGGATGTTGTCTATCAGTTGCTCGATAATCTTCAGGCTCTCCAGAATTTCATCCATACGGATAAGGTAGCGTGCCCATGAATCGCCTTCGGTGCGGATGATTTCTTTAAAGTCCACCTTGTCATATACGGCATATGGCATACGCTTACGCACGTCGCAGGCCCATCCGCTGGCGCGTCCGGTGCCTCCGGTAGCTCCAAAGGCGATGGCATCTTCCCGTGAGAGTATACCCACACCTTTCAGACGTTGCTGGGCAATGATGTTCCCGGTGAATACGTCGTGATATTCGTGTAGGATACCGCGGAGGTAGGGGATAAACTCCTTCACTTTCTTTACGAAGCCGGGAGCAATGTCTGCCTGCACGCCACCGATGGTGTTGTAGTTCATGATGAGGCGTCCGCCGCAAGTTTCCTCAAAGATGTCGAGTATCTTTTCGCGGTCGCGGAAACCGTAGAAGAAGGCCGTTAATGCACCCAGGTCCATAGCAAGACAAGAATAGAACAGCAGGTGAGAGTCTATTCGCTGCAACTCGTCCATGATGGTACGTATGTACTGCACGCGTTCGCTTACTTCCACGCCCATTGCCTTTTCGATACACATGCACAAGGCATGGCGGTTCTGGTGTGCGCCCAGGTAGTCCAGACGGTCGGTCAGAGCCAAGGTCTGCGGATAGGTCAGGCTTTCGCACATCTTCTCGATACCCCGGTGGATGTAGCCGCAGTTGGCATCAATCTTGTCGATGATTTCACCCTCCAATGATACACGGAAACGCATTACGCCGTGGGTGGCCGGATGTTGGGGACCGATGTTCACCACATATTCCTCATCACCGAAAAGTTGCATCTCCTTATTCTTGATGCTACCGTCGGGATTCAGCTCCAATTCCATGGTAGTGTCCACCGTTTCTTCGTTGTCCATACGCAACGGATTATCTTTTTCCGGCTCATTGTCTTTACGCATGGGATAGCCTACCCAGTCATTGCGCAGATAGAGTCGGCGCATATCCGGATGACCGATGAAAACGATGCCGTAAAAGTCGTAGACTTCGCGCTCGTTGAAATCCGCAGCTTTCCAGATATCGCTGACGGAAGGAAGTTCGGGATGTTCCCGGTTTAGAGTGGCGGTGCGTACCGCTATCCGTTCGCCGGTAACAGTAGATTCCAACAGATAGACTACGCCGAGTCCGCGGGGGGTGTCCGGTGCGTCTTTCTCGTCGGGTATTCCCCAATCCATACCGCTGAGGCATTCCAGGAAGTCCATTTGTTTCTCTTTCCGCAGACGCAGCATTTCGTCGTGCAGGACTGAGGGCTCTATGTATTTTATTTCCATATTTTTAAGTACTGATTAGTGGTTCTCTTCTTTTCTGTTTACTCCACCGAAGTATTTCTCTATTTTCACTTTACGCTGCAATTGCATCATGCCGTAGTAGAATGCTTCCGGACGCGGAGGACAACCGGGAATGTAGACATCCACCGGCAGAATCTTGTCCACACCGTTCACCACGTGATAGGATTTCTTGAACGGGCCTCCGCTGACGGCACAGCCGCCTACGGCTACTACATATTTCGGATCGGCCATCTGGTCGTAAAGACGTTTCAGAACGGGAGCCATCTTGTTGGTTATTGTTCCGCAAACCATAATCATGTCTGCCTGGCGCGGACTGGCACGGGCTACCTCGAACCCGAAGCGCGCCATATCGTAGCGGGCTGCGCCGAGGGCCATGAATTCGATACCGCAACAGCTGGTTGCAAACGTAAGAGGCCACAGTGAGTTGCTGCGTCCCCAGTTGACGAAATCGTCCAGTACGCCAAGGGCGACATTGGCGCCTCCGGCATTAAGTTCCCGAACCAGTTTCTCCAACGTTTCGTTGTCTGTAAACTCCTCATAAGGGATAGATTTAATTTTCGGTTTCTTTGTTACTTCCATTCCAAAGCTCCTTTCCTCCAGGCATAAGCAAGGCCCAGAATCAATATAATCAGGAAAAATAAAACACTGAAAAGTCCTGCCACGCCAAGTTCGCGGGTGATGACTGCCCAAGGGAACAGAAATACCGTTTCCACTTCGAACATCAGGAACAAGATGGCAAACAGATAGTAACCTACCCGGAATTGCATCCACGATTTACCGCGGGTAGGGATACCACACTCGTACGGCTCCATCTTCTGTGCATTGTACGAACGGGGTGCTATCGCATTGGAGAGCGCGATGACGATACCCACGAAAGCGATTGCCGTCAATAAGACGACCACTAACAAAGTAAAGTTCATAAACCTGATAAGATTTTAGATATATAATAATAGATACATCGCACCGGAGGACAAAACCTCTGATTTGTTGTCCGGCGAGGTCAGGGGCAAGCGTCTGCGCTTGCAGGCCTTCTAAATGATAATCTTTCTTAGCCCGAACACGTAATAATTCGCGTCGGGTACGGGATGAGGAGACAGATTCAACAAACGGTCGCATTCCGGTGCATAGGCATGCTGCTGCATCTTGTAGATGTACATGCGCAGGAGTACGCTTTTGTTGGTTGGTACTTGCGTATGGTCCACATGTTCTATGCAGAGGGAGTTTGGTGAAAACAAGTCGTAGAACTTCTGGACTACTTGTTGGGTGGTAGGAGCTTGTGACAGCGTACAGCATTCTGCTTGTCGGGTGGCAGGAACGCACAAAATATCTGCAGCTCCGGTTGCACTGTCGTGCAATAGGGCTGCAAAGATTATGATTAAACAGTATTTAATGCATTGCTTCATACCACAATTCTCTCTTTCAAGGACGCAAAGATATAATAAGTATTGTTCAATTTGCTATCCCCGCATAACAAAAAATGATTATTTTTACACTTTTTATCCTAAATCAATTCCGTTTCCAGAAATCCGGTGTGAAAAGCAGCAGTACGGTAAATAACTCAAGACGACCCAGAAGCATTAAAAAGGATAACAGCCATTTAGCTGCATCGGGCAGGGCATTCCACGAATAGGCAGGTCCGGTTTCACCCAATCCGGGTCCCATATTACCGATACTGGAAATGACGCAGCCCATTGATTCTTCAGCCCCAACACCCATAGCCATCATGAGCAGTGTGCCGATGACTATAATGGAGATATAAATAAAACAAAAAGCCAGTACGGTGGAGACAATGGAGGGAGAGATTACCTGCTTGTTTATCCGTACCGGAAGTATGGCATTGGGGTGTAGGATGTGTTTGAACTCGTTTCGTGAGACTTTGGTAAGAATTACCATACGTATACACTTCAAGCCTCCGGTGGTACTGCCTGCACACGCTCCCATCAGCATGATGATGGTAAGCAGCCCCCACAAGACGGGTGTCCATTGCATATAGTCATCTGTCGCAAAACCGGTGGAGGTCTGGAGGGAGATTACCTGGAACAAGGATTTGCGGAAGGATTCTTCCATCCCCATGGGACTGGTATAGTAAAGCACGATGGCTATGACGGCAGTGAAGAGCACAACTGAACCGAAATAGAATTTCAGCTCGGCATTGCCGATGAACTTCTTGAATTTCCGGTTGACGAACAATAATAGCAAGGTGAAGTTGATGCCGGAGATAAACATGAAAATGGAGATGACATATTCTATATAAGGAGAATTGTAGTAGGCAACGCTGGCCTGCTTGGTGGAGAAGCCACCGGTACCGGTAGTGGCAAATGCATGGCAGATACTGTCGAACCAGTCCATACCTCCAAGCATCAGCAGACCGACAAGCAGAGCGGTTATGCCGGCATAGATACTCCAAATCCATTTGGCGGTGATACCGATACGGGGATGAACCTTGTCATGTGTAGGGCCGCTTGCCTCGGCGGCGAACACCTGCAGGCCACTGACTCCGAAGATGGGAAGCACTGCAATGGTGAACATGATGATTCCCAAGCCGCCAATCCACTGTGTCATACTGCGCCAGAACAGTATTCCATGAGGAAGTGACTCGATGTCGTCCAAGATGGTGGCACCCGTACTGCTGAAACCGGACATGGTTTCGAAGAATGCATTGGCAATGTCGGGTATGTATCTGCCTATATAGAAAGGCAGCATTCCGAAAAGAGAGAATGCCACCCAGGCAAAGCTGACCAGTACATATCCGTCACGGCGCGTCAGTTGCCGTTCACCTCCCTTGCCGAGAGCCGCCAGCAATAAGCCTACCCCTGCTGTGATGCCTCCTGCTTTCCAGAAGTCGAGCATATCGCTTTCTCTGTAGTAGAAGGACACGCCCGAACAGACCAGAAACATGACTGTTTCCAGCAATAGCAGAATACCGATAATCCGTATGATTGTCTTGAAGTTAATCATTTACCAACGACTCATTCTCTATTAGTTAAAGTATTTTTCGATTTTCTTAATCATCATGTTTAGACAGAATACCACCACATGGTCACCCGGTTGTATCAAGGTATTACCCATAACCACGACGCCTTCCCCCTGACGGATAAGTCCGCCGATGGTGGTTCCTTTCGGGAGGCCGAGGTCTTTTACCGGATGTTTGGTAATCTTTGAGCCGGCCTTAACGGTAAATTCCGCTACATCGGCATTGGCAAAGGTCAGGCATTTCACATTGCTGACGTCCGCATCCAGCATCATCTGGTAAATGTGGCTGGCGGCAATCATCTTTTTGTTGATGACAGTGCCGATGTCAAGGCTTTCAGCCATGCCTATGTAGTCTATATTCTCCACTTCTGCTACGGTTTTGCTGACTCCCATGCGTTTGGCGGCAAGGCAGGCTAGAATATTGGTCTCCGAATTGCCGGTCAAGGCAACGAAGGCTTCCGTGTTTTTCAGTCCCTCTTCCACAAGTAAGTCCATATCTCGCCCGTCGCCATTGATAATCATGGTGCGGTCGTCAAGCAACTCGGTCAGACGGTTGCAGCGGTTCAAGTCGTTGTCCACGATTTTCACCTGCATGTAGTCCGGGACGTATTGGGCGGTGCGTACGGCAATTCGGCTTCCACCCATAATCATTACGTTGCGCACATCAGCATAATCTTCCTTGCCAGCTATTTTGCGGATGTAGGGGACGTATTTCCTGATGGTGGTAAAGTATACGATGTCATGTAGCTTGATGGTATCGTCACCGCGGGGAATCAGTGTCTCGCTTCCCCGTTTGATGGCTACCACGTGATAGGGCAGCTCCGGTCCACCCAGTTCGTGGAGGGGGATGTTCAGTATCTCGGCTTTTTCGCGCATCTTGGTACCTATCAGTATCAAGGCTCCTCCGCAGAATTCCCACCATTGGCGTACCCAGCTCATGCGGATGGAGGACACGATTTCTTTGGCGGCAAGCATTTCCGGATAGATGAGTGAATCGACACCCAGCTTCTGGAAAAATTCCTTGTTTTTGGGCAGCAGGTATTCGTAGTTGTCAATGCGGGCTACGGTCTTCTGTGCTCCCAGATTGTTTGCCAGCATGCATGCGGTCATGTTCCGGCTTTCATCAGGGGTGACGGCTATGAACAAGTCGGCTTCTCTCACTCCCACTTCTTTCAAGCCTTTTATGGATGTAGGGGAGGCCGTAGCCGTCATTAAGTCAAAGTTGGAGTTTAGGGTGCTCAACTTTTCTTCGTTGTCGTCCATCAGAATGATGTCCTGCTTCTCGCGGGACAGCAATTTAGCCAAGTGTGTGCCTACTGCGCCGGCACCTGCAATAATTATTTTCACTTTTAATTAGTTGATAGTTGATAATTAATAGTTGACATATGGGGTAGATACTTAAACGGTCAATTTTCAACTATCAATTATCAATTGATTATAGATTCCTTCTTCGTCCATTCCGCAAAGATGATGCAACTCTTGTATGGTGCCGTGCTCTATGAAGGCATCGGGTACACCGATACGTCTGATATGGGGGATATAGTCATTGTCTGCCATGAACTCCAGTATGGCACTGCCCATTCCTCCTTTTTTGACACCGTCTTCTATGGTGACGACATGCTGGAAGTTGAGTCCTACCTCGTGCAGCAAGGCTTCGTCGAGCGGTTTGAGAAAACGCAGGTCGTAATGGGCTATGGAGATCCCTTTGTCTTTCTCTGCGCGCTCTATGGCACGTGCGGCTACGTTGCCTATGGGACCGAGGGTGATGACTGCCAGGTCTTTACCTTCCTTCAGTTTACGCCCTTTACCTACGGGGATTTCTTCCAGCGGACATTTCCAGTCCAGTAATACGCCGCGTCCGCGGGGATAGCGGATGACGAACGGACCTTTGTCTGACAATTGTGCCGTGTACATCAGGCGGCGCAATTCATGTTCGTCCATCGGTGAAGATATGGTCAGGTTGGGAATCGGACGGAAATAGGCCAGGTCGAAAACTCCGTGGTGTGTCGGTCCGTCTTCTCCTACCAGTCCGGCGCGGTCCAGGCAAAGTACGACGGGGAGGCGGAGCAGGGCGATGTCATGGATGACATTATCGTATGCCCGCTGCATGAAGGAGGAGTAGATGTTGCAGAAAGGTTGCATTCCTTCTTTAGCCATACCGCCCGAGAAAGTGGCTGCATGCCCTTCGGCAATACCCACATCGAAGGCACGGTCGGGCATGGTGTCCATCAGCTTGTTCATGGAGCAGCCGGTGGGCATGGCGGGGGTTACTCCGACGATTTTCGGATTTTCCTTTGCCAGTTCTACCAGCGTTTCCCCAAACACGTCCTGGAAAAGCGGAGGCAAATTGCTGGTGTCCACCTTGAGGCGTTCTCCGGTTTCCGGATCGAACTTGCCCGGTGCATGCCAGATATCGGGATTCTTCTCGGCAGGTTCGAATCCTTTTCCTTTTACAGTGTGCAGATGCAGTATTTTCGGTCCCTGCATATCTTTAATGTCCCGTAGGACACGGGCTATGTTTTTCACATCGTGTCCGTTGATAGGGCCGAAGTAGCGGATGTTCATCCCTTCAAAGATATTCTGCTGCTGGGCGGCCATTGATTTCAGACTGTTGGCGAAGCGAATCAGCGCTTTGCGGCGGTCCTCGTTCAAAAGTCCCATTTTGAACAGCAGTCTGGATGTCTTGAAGCGCAGCTGGTTATAGCGGTTGCTGGTAGTCAAGTTGAAAAGGTACTGCTTCATGCCGCCTACACTTCTGTCTATCGACATATCATTGTCGTTGAGAATGATAAGAAGGTTGTTAGGGGTAGACGAAGCGTTGTTCAGTCCTTCGAAAGCCAGGCCGCCGCTCATGCTTCCATCACCGATGACGGCGACCACATGGCGGTCCTTCTCGCCTTTTTCGGCAGCGGCAACAGCCATGCCAAGGGCGGCGGAGATTGAATTTGACGCATGTCCGCAGGTGAATGTGTCATAATCGCTTTCCTCTGGTGAGGGAAAAGGACGAACTCCCTTGAATTTACGGTTGGTGGAGAATGCTTCACGGCGTCCGGTCAGTATCTTGTGCCCGTACGCCTGATGGCCTACATCCCAGACTATGCGGTCGTACGGAGTATTGAATACATAGTGCAAGGCAACGGTCAGCTCTACCGTGCCCAGGCTGGCAGCGAAATGTCCGGGGTTACACGAAACCTCCTTTATAATGTCTTGCCTCAATTCTTCACAGACTTCAGGAAGCTCTTCTACGCTGAGTCGGCGTAAATCCTCGGGAAATGTAATGGTGTTAAGCAAGTTATATGTTGTTGGTTCTGTTCTCATTTCTAATCTGAAGATTACAAAATGCAAAAATAGCAAAAGAAAACGGATGACGGGAAGTTTTAGAAGGAAAAAAAGCCTCTTTTGTTCACTTCGGTTTTTACTTTCTCTTTGCATACGCCACATTTCTCGTTCAGCCTGCCTATGGTTAAGGGAAAAGATACCTGATGGTAAATCGTTCCTCCATGGAGAAAATATTGTTCCATCCTAGGGGAAAAATCGTTCCACCATGGTGGAACGATTTTTTCTCCATATAGGAATGATTTAATTTTGGTAGGCAAAGATATTAATCCTTTCAAAGATTGACTTGTACTCTCGTATGTGTGCATCTATGATAAGAGATGCTTTAAACTTAACACTTGTTGAAAAATGCAACTTTGCAAACTATTTATTGCAACTTTTTTAGGAGCTTGGACTGTTGTTAATATAATATTATCTATATTTGCAAAGTAGAATATGTCCTATTTATCAATATGTTATACGATTATGAATTGTACATGATGGCATTCTTAGTTGTAATATGTGCCGGAATGGGGCGTAACCACGAATTGCTAAATGAATAAACAATGAATGATATGAAGAAAAAGTTTAACTTTGGAATTTTGGCTATTGTGAGCGTAGTGTTTTTTTCCGCTTGCGGTTCTGATAGCGATCTGTTCGACCCGGAAAAGGCGGTGGCTAAGAAAGAGGCACAGTATGCATCGGCTTTCGTGCGGAAGTATGGAAAAATTGCAGTTAATCAGGATTGGGGATTTGGGGTAACACCGACAACGCGTGTTGCTAACACTAATAGCAATCAATGGAGAGATTTTGCGGAAGTACCGGGGAGTGTTACGGCTATAGAAAAAGAAGTGGTTACGAAATGGTTTGAAACACATCAGAATCCACAATCCATTGGTGTGGATTGGACCGACTTTTTTGTTCA
>OGZW01004030.1_pt1 | contig 10497 bp, 9 predicted proteins | sample 1577001 | NCBI WGS metagenome assembly OGZW01 (sample SAMEA3541519, study PRJEB24748) | human gut metagenome | biome: human gut; feature: human-associated habitat; material: faeces | place: China | collected 2012
ACTAATGTTGATAAGCGGAGGATTGGTTAATCCGGTTAGATCGGGAATTGATTCAGTTACAAATTTAAGAGAATATCAGGCGATAGAGAAAATTGTAAATGAGGATAAAGGTGCAAAATGGATTGTTGAAGGCGAAGGAATTCCAACCATTAATTTCCCGGTAATGGCAGGAGCACCAACGATAAATTCTACAAATGTCTATCCGAATTTAGCTTTTTGGAAAAAACTTGATCCAACTGGACAACATGAAAAAGTGTATAATAGATATGCACATATCCATATATTTGTAAAGCAATCTGGAAAACCCAAATATGAAGTGGGAGATGCGCCGGATCAGGTTTATTTGTATATAACATTAAAAGACCTGAGAAAATTAGGAGTTAAATATATATACAGCAGAAATGACTTATTGACTTATGAAGATGATTCGTGTATCGTAGTATACAACAGTGATAATTATAAAATTTATGATATAGGAGAGAAATAAAATGGATAAAATAGCAGTGTTGATACCGTGCTACAATGAAAGTTTAACAATTGAAAAAGTTGTATCTGATTACAAAGAAGCTTTGCCAGAGGCTACAATTTATGTATATGATAATAATTCCAGTGATCATACAGATGAATTAGCCAGTACTCACAAGTACAAAGATTCCCGCGAGCAGTTCGAGCAGAGAACTCATAAGAGACTGATCGATATCGTTACACCGACGCAGAAGACGGTTGATGCATTATCCCGCCTTGAGATGCCGGCAGGTGTTTACATCGATATCAAGATGAAGAATAAATAATTTCTTCATCCCAGACAAATCAATGATTTAGTTAATATCCTGAAGGGTTTTATATAGAAGTAATGCAGGCGGTGAAAACTTCCCATTCCACTTATATGGACTTTCTAGGATGAACGGTTCCGCTACCCCACATGGTTGGGCATGAAGCGTTCCGCTGTAGAGAAAACAGGAGGTAAAAGTATGAAGAAAGCGATTTTAGCAACAAAAGTCGGAATGACTCAGATCTTCAATGCAGACGGTGTTTTAGTACCGGTTACTGTATTAGAAGCAGGTCCATGTTCAGTGACACAGATCAAAACTGTTGAGAACGATGGATACAGTGCAGTACAGGTTGCATTTGCTGACAAGAAAGAAAGAATTGTCAACAAAGATGCAAACGGAAAGAAAGAAATCAGAAACAGACATGGCGTTAACAAAGCCCAGATGGGACACTTTGCAAAAGCTGGTGTATCCGGAAAGAGATTTGTAAAAGAATTCAAATTCGAAAACGCTGACGAGTACAACTTAGGCGATGTAATCAAAGCTGATATCTTTGCAGAAGGCGACAAGATCGACGCTACTGCAATTTCCAAAGGTAAAGGTTTCCAGGGCGCTATTAAGAGATTTGGACAGCACAGAGGTCCTATGGCTCACGGTTCCAAATTCCATCGTCATCAGGGTTCCAATGGTGCATGTTCTTCACCAAGCCGTGTATTCAAAGGAAAAGGAATGCCTGGACATATGGGTAGCGTAAAAGTTACAACTCAGAATCTTGAAGTTGTAAGAGTTGACGCTGAGAACAACCTGCTCTTAGTTAAAGGTGCTGTACCAGGAGCTAAGAAATGTTTAGTAACAATCAAAGAAACTGTTAAAGCAGGTAAATAGTGCTTAGATAGGAAAGGAGGAACTTAACGATGGCTAACGTAGCTGTTTATAATATGGAAGGCAAAGAAGTTGGAAGCCTGGAATTAAACGACGCTATCTTCGGAGTAGAAGTTAACGAACATTTAGTACACATGGCAGTACTTCAGCAGCTGGCAAACAACCGCCAGGGAACACAGAAAGCAAAAACTCGTTCCGAAGTAAGCGGTGGTGGTAGAAAACCATGGAGACAGAAAGGAACAGGTCATGCAAGACAGGGTTCTACAAGAGCTCCACAGTGGACACATGGTGGCGTAGTATTCGCTCCAGTACCAAGAGATTACTCTTTCAAACTTAACAAGAAAGAGAAGAGAGCAGCTCTTAAATCTGCATTAACATCAAGAGTAAACGAGAGCAAATTTGTTGTTGTTGACGAGTTAAAACTTGATGAGATCAAAACAAAGAAATTTGTTGAAGTTATGAACAACTTAAAAGTTGAGAAAGCATTAGTTGTATTAAACGACAACGATGTAAACGTGATCAAATCTGCAAGCAACCTTGCAACAGTTAAGACTGCTCAGACAAACGAGATCAACGTATATGATATCTTAAAATATGATACAGTAGTTGTAACAAAAGACGCTGTTAAGACAATCGAGGAGGTGTATGCATAATGGCAAATATTAAATATTATGATGTAATCCTCAAACCAGTAGTTACAGAGAAGAGCATGGCAGCTATGGCTGAGAAGAAATATACTTTCTTAGTTCATCCAGAAGCTAACAAATCCATGATCAAAGAAGCAGTTGAAAAAATGTTCGAAGGAACAAAAGTTGCCAGCGTAAACACAATGAACTTAGACGGAAAGAATAAGAGACGTGGTATGGTAGTTGGTAAAACTGCTAAAACAAAGAAAGCTATCGTAACATTAACAGCAGACAGCAAAGACATCGAGATCTTCGCTGGTTTATAAGATGAAGGTTCAGCAATCGGACACTTGCTGTCAGATTGCGTAAGAACATGATTCAGGTGTTGATTTCTGCTTTGCGAAGCAAATTGGAATGCAGAAATCAAAAGCTTGAATGTTAAATGAAAGCTATACAATATGTGCAGGCAAGCACGATAATAAACATCGAAAGGAGAAAAACAATGGGAATTAAGACATATAACCCATATACACCTTCCAGAAGAAATATGACTGGTTCTGATTTTTCTGAGATTACAAAAACAACTCCTGAAAAATCTTTAGTAACTTCTTTAAAGAAGAACGCTGGTCGTAACAATCAGGGTAAAATCACTGTAAGACACCACGGTGGTGGAAACAGAAGAAAATACAGAGTAATCGATTTCAAGAGAAACAAAAAAGATGGTATTCCAGCAAAAGTTATCGGAATCGTGCAGATAAAAGACCCCAGGGAGCAGGATATTTTCTGCTCGCTGCTGACAAGGAAAGACGGCATGCAGGAACTTGCGGAGAAATACGGCCTTTCGGCAAAAGAACTGGCCTCTATGTATGAGAGGTCGGTAGAAGAGATTATGGACGATTGGGATGCCATGGCGCAGGAACGGCAGGAGCTTCAGGCGATTAGAGTGAGATACAGGAATTGCCGGTCGCTTCTGTCCAAAAGGAACATCGACCGTACTCCGGTGAGGGTTGTCGTACCGTTCAAGGAGCGGGGCATCCCCGTTGAATACCTGAAAATGCTGTCGACGCCTCTGGCAGTGCTTGAGATAACTCCGAGAATCCTGCGCAGGCTCAGGGAGTATAACATCTATCTGCTGGAAGACCTTCTGCGCTTCGTCAAGAAGAACGGATTCAATGCCTTGGCAAAGCTGCACGGCATCGGCATGAAATCGTGCGAGGACTTGTATTCGGCATTGAAACAGAAAGGCATCATGGAGAGTAAGGATAACTGCCATCTGTTTCAGTATATATGGGTGTGAAACAGATGTTTACCGCTTGTTTATTCTTTTTTCGGGCATTTTGTCCGAAAAGGGAAATTAATTGTCTTTTATCTGAAATGATGCGTTGTAAATGTGTATGTATTTTTGCAGACGAAATAAAAGGACTTCTTGCTGCCCGAAACTTACATCCGTTTGCCATTTGCATCTTATAAACAGTATATACAAACTATAAGCTAATTAAACAATTGAAATTCAGATGAGTAAATTTAAATTTGTACAATGGTACGGGATAGTTGTATGCCTGTTGATGGCCGCCTGTACCGATGTTGATATCACCATGCCCAAAGGGCCTAAAGGTGATACCGGGCTTTCGGCCTATGAGTTTTGGAAAGAAAAGGTAGCGGACGGAACGGTAGACTGGCCGAAAGACCAGACGGAAGTTGCAGACTTTTTCAAGTATCTTAAAGGAAATGACGGGAAAGACGGAAAAGACGGAAAGAGCGCTTTTGACCAGTGGAAGGATATGATTGCCGACGGCAGTGTGGATAATCCGCACAACCCCGGCAGCAAATGGCCTGCCGGCAATAATACGGTGCAGGATTTCTGGTATTTCCTCACAGGCGCTACCGGCGAGAGCGGCCAGACACCGCATATCGGCGATAACGGCCATTGGTTTGTTGGAAATGAGGATACGGGCATTGCCGCGCAGGGAGAAGCGGGCAAGGACGGTGCGAACGGTAAAGATGCCGTGCCGCCTACCGTAACCATCGGTGATAACGACCACTGGTTTGTCAATGGTGTGGACACCGGTAAGAAGGCCACGGGTACGGACGGAAAAGACGGTGTGTCGCCCACGATTACCATCGGTGGCAACGGCAACTGGTTCGTAGACGGTACGGATACGGGTAAAAAAGCCGTTGGTGCCGACGGGAAATCTCCGGAGGTGGCCATTGGCGAGAACGGTAACTGGTATATCAATGGTACGGATACCGGAAAGCCGTCTTTCGGTAAAGCCGGTAAGGATGGTACAAACGGAACAAATGGTACAAACGGCGCGAATGGTACGAACGGAAAGAGCGCCTATGAACTTTGGAAAGAATACATCGCATCCGGTGAAGTGGATAATCCTCATAAACCCGACCAGAAATGGCCGGCAGACCGGAACAAGCAGACGGACTTCTGGGATTTCCTGACGGGTAGGTCTTCGGTGATTGAAATACAAGTAGGAAAATATAATGTCATTCCTGATTATTGGAACTCCCAGTTACGGGAATATGTGATTCCTACGGACGGTTCGGTGCTCTTTACCGTGTATGACAAAACGGGAAAGAAAGTAGCCGCAGGCGTGCAGGTAAGCGGATTGCCCGGAGTAGGAGCTACGGAAACCTTCACGACGGATGACAACGGACAGTTCAAGGTGGCATGGGATAAGTTGCCGGACAACCAGCCTTTATCACGCCGGACAGGCAGTGCAACTGTAACGGTTGGCGGAGTGCAGGAAACAAGTGCTAAAAATACGCTGGTTCCGAATAGGATAAATGTGAGGGCTACGGTGAGTATGGTATATTTGAGCAACGCCTCGTCTGATATAAATGCTACCAGATATGCATATGTATCTTTTAAATATGAACGCCAGATAGACGGAGAGTGGAGCGATTATCCAAATAGTCTCAACTCTTCTATGATGAGAGCTGCTAAAATTAAAGATATAAATCAACCTGTAAATGAGGAAAATTTGGATAAAAGCAAGAATAGCACTTATACTTATGGCTCTACATATATCGATATACGGCGTCCTTTAGTGTTGACTCCTACGGAGAAAGCTAATGTGGCAAAGAATGATACGGTTCAGCGGTTATTATCGGATGAATGGGATGGGAACGATTTTTACGCAGGTCTTTACTTCGGTGACGGCAGCGGTTCTTATAATGATTACGGCCAGACCGTATATTTGCAGGATAAGATTCATATTCCGGAAATATATCCGACGCCGGGCTTCAAGGAAGGAGCTGTCTTTTTGGAAATCAAACAGGGAGTAACCACTTTATGGGGTGAAATCGATACAGACCAGTTGCCTGATTTCTATAAAACATATGCTTATCCGTCAGGGCAAGATAGGTTTACGAAAGACCCGGATACCGGTATCTGGAAATTTCCGGAAGGCAAGCTGCCTGCTTCAGATTTGGCAAAAAATCGTGCTGTATTCATCCAAATGCGTACGTTTGTTAACGGAACGGGAGGCACTGTGCACACCGGTACTGTACCGCTTTCGGAAGGTGGCAAACACTTTATGCTGACAAGCGCTTATCCGGGTAATTGGATAGGTCTGGATATTCGGAGTAGAACTAAAGGAACCAATCAGATAACATATAGTGCGACTTACGAATATCGCAGCAGATTTGCTTACTACCTGCTGAAAGAAGGTGAGCAGTATTTCCTGGTTGACTTTGCCGACAGAACCAAGCGCATACCTTTGGAGATAAAAGAGTGTCCGGCAGACTGGATGGATTGATTGATTTACGGTAGATAAATACATATGAATATGAAGAAAAAAACAATACTATATCTTGTCTCCCTCTTCTTCCTGTCAGTTCCTCTGACGGGAAGAGGCCAGGACAAGAAAGCATGGGAAATAGGTGCAGGCGGTTCGTTGATAAACTGGAGCCGCGTGTCTGTCACCGGTTTCCAGAGTACTCCGGATAATTATATGTACAACCTGAAGGCCAACCACCTGATGGGAGGAGCAAACCTGTATGTGGCACGGGAACTGAACCGGTGGTTTTATCTGGATTTGCAAGGTACGGTAGGCGTGGCGAAAAACAAGAACCGGATTGCGGGCAATGACCGGAAACACGACCTGCTGTATATGGGCGGTCTGGGCATGCAGTTTCGCTTTACCCCCTTGTTTGAGTCCCAATGGGTGGAACCCTACCTCAGAGTGGGGGTGAACTACCTGCATAAGAATTTCGCGTCTGCCTATGGCGGCAATTTCGTGGATGACCCCACGGGAGAGGCGCACTGGGAATCGTCCGATGTGTGGAATCCCGACGGGCGCTCATCGGATAAGAACTCTTTTGTTCCGCTTTCGTTCGGTGCAGGTGTAAATGCGTGGTTAAGCAATTCCTTCGGGCTTGGCCTGCAAGGTGAATATCTCCTGCCGGTGCAGAAGAATCTTCCTCACTTTGTGCAGGTGTCTGCCCGCGTCATCTGGCGCATTGGCGGAAAGAGCAAAAAGCAGGCTCCGGTAGTGAAGTATGTGGAGATAGAGAAACCTGTTGAGGTGGAAAAGATTGTTGAGCGGATTGTAGAGAAGCAGGCGGATACAGCCGGTTCTGTCGAAGCAATGGCGTGCGACCTGCTGGATAATATCTACTTCGAGTTTGACAAGGATGTGCTCACGGCTGCTTCGGAAAAGACGCTCGACAGGCTGGCCGGGCTTCTGAAAAGCTATCCCGACGCCCGCTTCCTGATTACCGGCTACACCGATGCAAGGGGAAGCAGCGCTTATAATACGGACCTTTCCAACCGCCGTGCCAAAAGAGTGTATGAGGCATTGCTCGAACGCGGCGTTCCGGCAGCTATGCTGAAATGGCACGGTATAGGCAAACGGGCAAGCATCATCCCGGTTGCGGCTGGCAACAGTGTACGCGAGGGCGACAGAAAAGTGCTGCTGGAAAGAATTACCAATATGAAGTACTGGGAAGCTCTGTAAACAGGCTTTCAACATCTATTTATTATAAATTTATGTACTAACTTAAAACAGAAAAATTGTATGAAGAAGATTTTAGCGAGTTTATTATTGTTGAGTGTTGCGGTTGGCTATGCTGACGGACAAACGGCGCTGACCGGAAACAAGTTTGCCGACAACTGGGCGATAGGTGTCAATGCGGGGGGAACGACTCCGCTGACGCATCACTCGTTCTTTAAGAACATGCGTCCGGTAGTGGGTGTGCATGTCGATAAGTATCTGACACCTACCTTCGGCCTGAGCCTGGAGGCTATGGGTAGCTTTAACACTACGGGCAGCAAAACGGCTTTTGACGCGTCAAACGTCAGTCTGCTGGGGCTGGTCAACTTAGGTAATCTGTTTGCGGGGTATAACGGTGCTCCCCGTCTGTTTGAGGTTGAGGCTGTGGCAGGTATCGGCTGGCTGCATTATTACGTAAACTCCGGTATGGGCGAAGACCGTAACAGTATGTCCAGCAAACTGGGACTGAATTTCAACTTCAACCTGGGAGAAAGCAAGGCATGGACATTGGCTGTGAAACCGGCTTTGGTGTATGATATGAACGCTATGGGTACGGAAGCCGTGCGTTTCCATGCCAACCGTGCCGCCTGGGAAATCAGCGCCGGGCTGACTTATCATTTCGGATGCAGCAACGGCAGCCATCACTTTACCGAAGTAAGGCCTTACGACCAGGCGGAAGTCAACCAACTGAACGCCCAAATCAACCGTCTCCGTGCCGAGGCCGACAATACCGCCAAAGTATTGCAGGATGCCAACCGGAAAGTTTCCGACTTGGAAAGTGAACTGGCAGCTTGCCGGAACCGGAAACCGGAAGTGGTGAAGGATACTATCGACAACAGCAAGAAGCTGCTGGAGTCGGTGATTACGTTCCGTCAGGGCAGAATCAGTATCGATAATTCACAGTTGCCCAATGTGGAGCGCATCGCCACTTATCTGAGAAATCATAAGGAAGCGGGAGTCGTTATCAAAGGGTATGCCTCTCCCGAAGGCAGTGCGGAGGTGAACGAACGCATCGCCCGCCAGCGTGCCGAAGCCGTGCGCAATATGCTGGTCAATAGATATAGAATCGCCAAAGACCGGATTGTTGCCGAAGGTCAGGGAGTGGGTTATATGTTTGAAGAACCGGACTGGAACCGGGTGAGCATCTGTACCATAAATACCCGGCCGGATGCTGCGGAAGGAAAGTAGTGAACCAGTTATGTAGATTTTAGATATAAAAAGGGTTGTGTAAAGTAAAGAGACCGCATGCGGCAGCAAGCCGTTGCGGTCTCTTTTTTATTGTGTGCCGTTCTTGTCTTTTACTTCCTGAAAAGCTCTTTCAGGCTTACCGTCTTGTTGTTAATCAGCGGGTGCGCCCAGAAACCGATGAATGTGATGTAGCCTACAAACACGAGGATAATCAGCATTCCGGTACGCAGCGAAGTGGCATCGGCAAGCATGCTGATAATCATCGGGCCGCCTGCTCCGCCCACGATTGCCGAACACAGGATGCCGGCAAACGAACCGTGGTGTTGCGATGCCGAATTCAGCGCCAGCGAGAACACGATGGAGTACATCATGGAAATGCTGAAACCGATGGCAGGAAAGGCAATGATGGATGCTTCCTTGCTCCCGAAGAGTGCGGTGAGCAGTAGGATGACGGTGAGTCCGCCCGATAGCTGGAGCAGCCGTTTGCTGTCAATGAGCTTCAACAGCACCATGCCTACGAGGCAGCCGGCAGTCATCAGTCCCCAGAAGTAACTTACGGCCTTTGCACCTTCCACCTGCGGGTTCACTCCGTGATACTGTTCGAGGAACGTACTCATAAAGATGGAAGTTCCCTGTTCCGTACTTACATAACAGAAGATGCCGAGGAAGAACAGCCATACGTATTTCTGCCTGAACAGCGCCAGGTAGGAGTCTTTCGAACCGCCTTTCTCATCTTCCTTCAACTCGATTTTCGGGAAACGGGAAAGCCCTACGGCAACCAGCATCACCAGCAACAGCAGCGTGAATACCCAGTAAAGCGATACCCAGGGCAGATCGGGCGGGGTGATACCTGCCAGCAGGTCGATGAAGAAGTTCCTGCCTTCCGTGTATATGTCCGGATTGAGTTCGTGAATGAGGTACGTATATACCAGCGGACTCAGGAACGAAGCGATGCCGAATACGAATTGGGCCACTTCCGCCACGAAAGCATAGTTTTCTTCGCCGCCTACAACGCGTTGCAACGGGTTTAGCACCGTTTGCAGCATAGCCATGCCCAAGCCGATGATGAACGATGAGGCAAGCAGCATGGGGTAGGTGTGTAGGCAGGCAAACAGCGTAGTGCCGATGAACGGCATCAGGAAGCCCAGAAACAGCACCGGTTTCTCGCCGAAACGGTCGATCATCAGTCCGGCGGGAACCGACATGATGGCATAGGCGATGAAGAAAGAAGTCGGGATGAAGCCCGCCATCGCCAGGTCGCTCAGGTTAAAGTTATGGATAATGTCCGGAATGAGCGGTCCCAGGATATTGGTGATAAACGATATGGTGAACCAGAACGCCATAATCAGCGCCAGCATTCCAAAATTCTTTTTCATACTATTTCGTGTTTAGTGAGAAGACCAGTGACGCGGCGCCGATACTTCCTGCCTTGTTACCTAAAGATGCAGCCATGATTTGAGTGTTCACGGCACAGTCGGCTATGGCATAGCGGTGTGCCTGCTCGCTGACTTTCCGGATATAGAAGTCGCCGGCTTCGGACAGTCCGCCGCCTATTACGATGCGTTGCGGGCTGAAGATGTTGATGAATCCGGCGATGCCGTGTCCCAGGAAATCGCAATGCTCGTCCAGGCACTCCGTTGCCAGCTTGTCTCCTTCTTTGTAGAGGCGTACGATAAGCTCTCCGTTGATTTCTTCGCCCGGAAACGAGATGCCCGCTTCTGCGGCACGCTTACTGAAACGGCGCACCAGTGCGGAAGTGGAGGCGTAATGTTCCAGACAGCCCACAGAGCCGCATGCGCAGGGTTCGCCGTTGGCGATGAGGGGCACATGGCCTAGTTCGGTGCCGCGGTTGGCAAAGCCGTTGAACAGCTTGCCGCCGATGACCACCGCGCCGCCGATGCCGGTTCCTACGGTCAGGAACACCACATTCTGTGCGCCTTGTCCGGCTCCGTACATCGTTTCTCCCAGTCCCACGAACGACACGATTATCAAGGGCACGGTCAAGGTAAATATCTCCGCTGCTCC
>OGZW01004032.1_pt1 | contig 10491 bp, 9 predicted proteins | sample 1577001 | NCBI WGS metagenome assembly OGZW01 (sample SAMEA3541519, study PRJEB24748) | human gut metagenome | biome: human gut; feature: human-associated habitat; material: faeces | place: China | collected 2012
GAGACGAACGCAAAAGCGAAACGGCTGGCGGAGAAATTCAACATCGTTTTCGGCGATGGATCGCTCAGTGGTATCGGCTTGGGCGCTAACCGGATTATCCCCACCATAATCAGCGATATCGGTATAGCCGACCAAACCAGAACCCGCATCATGCAAGCCACGATGGGCATACCATACCTCCGGAATGGAGGGCACGAAATTACGACGCTTGTCATTGAACGTGCGCGGGGCCACGGCCCACACGGCAGCACCGGCGGCGGCCACGCCTGCCAGCGCCACGTTTCTCCAGAGCTTCGACGACATTGGAATCCTTCCTGTTGGGCTGCCTCTAGCCTAACGCTTCTGCCAGCCATTGTGGAGTGGTTGGATCATCCGGTTTCAGCGCGCGGTCCAGGTGGTTGGCGCGCAGTGGCTCCCAGCTGAAATCTGCCAGCAGATCGGCGGGTTTGCAAGGAATTGGAGTGGGTTGCAGACGCAGCAGCCAGGCGCAGTATCCGATGATTTGCTCGGGGGTTACGTTGCGGGCGCGCAAGGCTCCCATATCCAGCGAACGTTCGCGCTTGGCTAAACGCCGACCGGCCGCATTGTCGATAAGCGGCAGGTGCGCATACTCGGGGTGCTCGGCGAGAGGCTTTTCCGTGTTGCCGCATTCCGGCTCAAAGCCGCCAGCCAACAGACACTGGCGAATCCACATTTGCAGCGCGGTGGAGCGCAGCAGATCACGGCCGCGCACGATATCATCAACACCCATATCGAGGTCATCCACGACCTGAAGAAGTAGGCCAGATGGTAGCTGATGCTATGGAAAAGGTCTCTAATGATGGTGTTATCACAATCGAAGAATCTAAGACAATGAAGACAGAACTTGATCTTGTAGAAGGTATGCAGTTCGATAGAGGATATATTTCAGCATATATGGCAACGGATATGGATAAGATGGAAGCTAACCTTGATAACCCATATATCCTTATCACAGATAAGAAGATTTCTAATATTCAGGAAATCTTACCAGTTCTTGAACAGATAGTCCAGAGCGGTGCTAAGCTTCTTATCATTGCAGAAGATGTTGAAGGTGAAGCTCTTACGACACTTATCGTTAATAAGTTAAGAGGTACATTCAATGTTGTAGCTGTCAAAGCACCTGGATATGGTGACAGACGTAAGGAAATGCTTAAGGATATCGCTATTCTTACAGGTGGTCAGGTTATCTCAGAAGAACTTGGTCTTGAACTTAAGGATACAACAATGGATATGCTTGGTAGAGCTAAGTCAGTTAAGGTTCAGAAAGAAAATACAGTTATCGTTGACGGCGAAGGTGCTAAGGAAGATATCGAAGCAAGAGTTGCACAGATTCGTGCACAGCTTGAAGAAACAACATCTGACTTTGATAAGGAAAAGTTACAGGAAAGACTTGCTAAGCTTGCAGGCGGCGTAGCTGTTATCAGAGTTGGTGCTGCAACAGAAACAGAGATGAAGGAAGCTAAGCTTCGTATGGAAGATGCCCTTAATGCAACAAGAGCAGCTGTAGAAGAAGGCGTTATCTCAGGTGGTGGTTCTGCTTATATCCACGCTTCTAAGAAGGTTGCTGAACTTGCTGCTACACTCAGTGGTGATGAGAAGACAGGTGCAGAGATTATTCTTAAGGCACTTGAAGCTCCTTTATACCACATTGCTCACAATGCAGGTCTTGAAGGTGCAGTTATCATCAACAAAGTAAGAGAGTCAGAAGTAGGAACAGGTTACGATGCTCTTAATGATGAATACGTTAATATGATTGATGCTGGTATTCTTGACCCAGCTAAGGTTACAAGAAGTGCATTACAGAATGCTACAAGTGTAGCTTCAACACTCCTTACAACAGAGTCAGTTGTAGCTGATATCAAAGAAGATACACCAGCAATGCCAGCAGGAGCTGCCGGTATGGGCGGAATGATGTAATAAGTAATAATTTGCTATACATCAGCAAGTTGATAAAATAAATTTAACACTTACATTATATTAAAAAAGTCCCTTTGTTTATGTTTTATATTCATAAACAAGGGGGCTTTTTGTTGTGCAATATAAAAGGAATGTGTTATGCTATCAAGGTTATTAAGTGAATTGCAGCAGATTGAGCTGATTCATATATGTCAGGAGAGCTTGGTTTATGTTTTTTAGTAGAAGAAAGAATGATGATTTGTCAGAAAAGCTGGTTAAACTGGTTGTTCCGATAGCAATACAGCAGTTTATGTTGGCACTTGTAAGTGCCACAGATGCGGTTATGTTGGGATTTGTGGACCAGACCTCGTTGTCTGCAGCTTCACTTGCCGGACAGATACAGTTTGTGCTTAATCTGTTTATAGCAGGGATAACAGCAGGCTCAGGAATAATGATTTCACAGTACTGGGGAAAGAAGGACATAAAAGCTATTGAAAAGGTCATGCCGGTGGCTTTATATGCTAATCTGCTGTCAGGCGGCATATTCACTATTCTTGCGCTTCTCATACCTGAGGGACTTATAAGGATATTCACTAACGAACCGGAGCTTATTGCAAGCGGTACACTATATATCAGGGCGGTAGCCTTATCTTATGTGCTGTGTGCAGTATCGCAGGTATATCTGATTCTTCTTAAGAATACAGGAAGGGCGGCTCAAAGCTCTGTTATCAGCTCATCAGCAGTTGCTGTTAATATAGTCTGCAATGCTGTCCTTATATTTGGCTTGTTTGGTATGCCACGTCTTGGCATACGTGGAGCGGCTTATGCAACTGTAATATCGAGAGTGATAGAGCTTGTATGGGCATATATTGTAGTTAACAAAGACAGGATTGCCGCTTTGGAATGGAAAGGAATTATTCATACAGATAAAGCACTGACAAGAGATTTCTGGTATTACACAACACCTGTGCTATGTGCCTCCTTAGTGTGGGGCATTGCATTTGTATTATACTCAGTTATACTTGGACATATGGGAAGTGATGCTGTTGCAGCGAATTCCATAGCCAGTATGGTAAAGAGCATGGTGCAGTGCGTTATAAGGGGTGTTAGTGCCGGGGCAGGAATTATTATAGGTAATCTTCTAGGAGCAGGTAAGCTTGATAAAGCCAGGAAATATGGTGGAAGAATTACAAGACTGTCAATAGCCATTGGGATAATAACAGGTCTGCTTCTTATCGTTGTAGCTCCGGTTGTATCGCGTGCAGCCCCTATGTCAGATACAGCGAAGGGGTATCTTGGCTTTATGCTGATAGTCCTCGGCATTAATCTGATGGGGCAGTCGGTGAATACAACTGTTCTGGATGGGATATTCTGTGCCGGAGGTGATGCAAAGTTTGATATGAAGGGGAATATTGGTGCAATGTGGTGCTTTGCGGTTCCGCTTGGCTTTATAGCAGCATTTGTATTCAATGCACCAGTCTGGCTTGTATATATCATAATAAGCCTGGATGAGCTGGTAAAGCTCCCGGCAGTATATATACATTATAAGAAGTATATCTGGGTAAGAAATATTACAAGATAAAACATTAGTGAAAAATACCAGGGATAGTTGTTTCTATTTAAAAAAGTCAGTGGGTATGTTATAATACTTCCATATTGGATTTTAATTGTCACGCAGGAGGAATGGTGATGGCTGATATTGATGAGCTTAAAAAGAAACTTGAAGATGGATGGATAAAGGGTGAACCTTATGTATTTGTAAGTTATGCAAGTAAGGATAAAGAGAAGGTTTATGAATTTGTATATGAACTTAGAAAACGTGGAATTAATGTATATATAGATATAGAACTTCAGGAGAATATTTCTAAGAACTGGTTACAGAATATTAAGGAGCGTTTATATGATGTTGATTGTGTTGCTATGATTTCATTTCTTAGTCTTAACTATTTCCGTAGTTATGCCTGCCTTATAGAACAGCTTGTAACACGTTCAGAGGATTTAAAGATGGAAAAAGGCAAGTATCTTGAGAATTTTTATATTGCATTGGATGATAATATGTCTACAATACAAAAAATGGAAGATGCAGTGTATAATAATACAGTTGCAAAAGAAAGTCAGAGTATGGCAATAAAGATGGTTCCAGAGGAAGTAAATGTCCTTAAAGATGTTATGGAAGATAATATTGCAGTAAAGAGCAAGTTAAAGAAAGATGTCAGGTCAACTATAGATGGTCTGAATACAGCACATAGAGTTGCGATAAGTATGCTTAGTTATATTTTTAAAGAGTCAAGCTATAGTATTCAGAAATATGGAACAGCTGGTGATTGTGCACAGTTAATGTATAACAATTTTACTAATGATAAGAATGATAAAATTAATATTGATGTATTGGAGAAACTTAAAGAAAAGTACAACAATGCTTTATCATTCACAACGGCTGCATCATCTACAGAAAGTCAGAATCGTGCCTCTATATCAGCAGTTCAGGATAATACGGCAGAAGCTGACATTGAGAATGATAGGACTTCTGATAATATTCAGAGTACAGAGTATAGCAATGTGGCAAATAATAATGATACAAATAGCGATGAAATAAACAGCAATGATATTATTGGCGATGAAAACAACACAGCAATAGACAGCATTGCTACAGATGATTTTGCCACATCAACAGACAATATCAACACAACTGATAACACCAGAACAAGACAGGCTACAAGTACAGGTGATATCAGATTTACGCTTTATGGCAAGGAGTATGAGCTTAATCAGTCAGATATGATGCTTACATTTTTTGCACACGTTCTTAATAAACATCAGGATATTGTGGACGAACTTCCTTCGTATAATGGGATGAACTGCGTATCTGATGTTGATTATAGTCTTTCTGAGAATCGTAAGGCAGATATGCCTACATATTTCAGAAGTTGTGAATTCTTTGAATTCGCTAATGGAAGCCATATATGCGTTGGAACATCATATTCAGTAGTAGACAAGTTAAAGAAAATGGCACTTCTGCTTAATATATGTGGTGAAAGCCCAGAGATATTCAGCTCAGAACAGGTTGAACTTCCAGCGGTAAAGGTCAGAGGTGGTTCTTCTGCTGGCGGCAAGGGAAGTGGAGCACTTGTGAAATTCAGCGTATATGGTAATGAATACGCGCAGAACCAGACAGATATGCTTGGAACAATATGCAGTTCTGTTATAGCTAAGCACCCAGACAAGTTAGAGGAAGCAGCAGATGCTTTATTATGTATTGATGTTAAAGATTATACAGATGTTGCTAAAGAAGACAGACCAGTATATTTCTCATTAATGAACAGATATGAAGTAAATGGTACAGCTTATAGTGTTGGCGGAAGCTTCGGAATGAAAGAAAAGCTTAAAATGATTGCTAAATTACTTATAATGTGCGACGAAAGCAAGGATATAATTGATATAGAAGACTATGAGATACCAGATGTAAAGGTTAAGGCGGCTGCAGGCACTAAGAAGAAAATTAATTACTTTGATTAATTGGAAGTATTACAAGATAGGAGTAGTTTTATGTTTGATGTAGCAGTAGAACAGATAGTAAAGGTAAAACCGCCTAAGACAGCAGTTGTTTATAAGGCATTGCTTATAATAGGCTGTATTGTGGCGGCTACAACCATACCACAGACAAGAACATTTGGAATAATTGTGCTTGCATTATTTGCGGTGATGACATTTTTGGTATTCCAGTATTATAATGCAGAGCTTGAGTATTCGATAGTGGATGATACGCTTACGATTGATAGGATTATGGCAAAATCAGCAAGAAAAAGATGTGGTGTGTATACACTTTCAAGAGCAAAGCTTGTGGCAAGAGCTGATTCGCAGGATGCACTCCGTATGAACCATATGGACGTTAAGACTTATGATTATTCAGTTGGTGCAAGCAACCACGATTCGGTTGTCATATATGCTTATAATGAACATAACGAACTGGTCAGGGTATTTGTATATCCTGATGAACGTATTCTTCACAGCATACAAAATGTTGTTGAAAAAGATGTGTTTAAAGTTATTGACTTTTAAAAAATGCTCTGATACAATTCTAATATTATAAACAAAAGGAATATGATAGAACGTTTATCAGATTTCTCCACACAGAAATGTCCGAATTAAGTATTCGGATTTTTTTGTACCAAGAATTGCGTTATTACGCGCATATAACTTAATTATTTTATTCACAGGAAAGCGAGGACAAAGGAAAATGGGTACAATTATTGGTGAGGGCATTACATTTGACGATGTGTTATTAGTTCCACAGTATTCAGAAGTAACACCTAATATGATCGATTTAACAACTAATCTTACAAAGAATATTAAGCTTAATATTCCTTTGATGAGTGCAGGTATGGACACAGTTACTGAACATAGAATGGCAATCGCTATGGCAAGACAGGGTGGTATAGGTATTATCCACAAGAATATGTCAGTTGAGCAGCAGGCAGAGGAAGTTGATAAGGTAAAAAGATCAGAGAATGGAGTAATTACAGATCCATTTTTCTTACATCCAGATAATACATTACAGGAAGCTAACGAACTTATGGGTAAGTTCAGAATTTCTGGTGTTCCTATCACAGATGATGATAGAAAGCTTGTTGGTATTATTACTAACAGAGATCTTAAATTTGAAGAAGATTTCTCAAGACCAATTAAGGAATGTATGACAAGCGAGAATCTTGTAACAGCTCCAGTTGGAATTACTCTTGAAGAAGCTAAGAAGATCCTTGGCAAGGCAAGAAAAGAAAAGCTTCCAATCGTTGATGATGAATTCAAGTTAAGAGGGCTTATTACAATAAAGGATATTGAGAAGTCTATTAAGTATCCTGCGTCTGCACATGATTCACAGGGAAGACTTCTTGCAGGTGCTGCAGTTGGTATTACAGCCAATGTTATGGATAGAGTTCAGGCTCTTGTTGATGCAAGTGTTGACTGTATTGTAATTGATTCAGCACATGGTCACTCTAAGAATATTATTACAACATTAAAGAATATCAAGTCAGCATTCCCTGATTTACAGGTAATCGCTGGTAACATTGCTACAGGTGCAGCTGCTAAGGCACTTTGCGAAGCTGGTGTAGATGCAGTTAAGGTTGGTATAGGACCTGGTTCTATCTGTACAACAAGAGTTGTTGCTGGTATTGGTGTACCTCAGGTAACAGCAGTTATGGATGCTTATGCAGAAGCTAAGAAGTTCGGTATTCCAGTTATCGCTGATGGTGGTATCAAGTTCTCAGGTGATATTGTTAAGGCTATTGCTGCCGGTGGTAGTGTATGTATGCTCGGAAGTCTTCTTGCAGGCTGTGATGAAGCTCCTGGTTCATTTGAGTTATTCCAGGGAAGAAAGTATAAAGTATATAGAGGTATGGGTTCTATCGCTGCTATGGAGAACGGAAGCAAGGACAGATACTTCCAGACAGGTGCTAAGAAGCTTGTTCCAGAAGGTGTTGAAGGACGTGTTGCATATAAGGGACTTGTTGAAGATACAATATTCCAGCTTATGGGAGGTCTTCGTTCAGGTATGGGTTATTGTGGAGCACCTACAATTCCATTGCTTCAGGAGACAGGTAAGTTTATTAAGATGTCATCTGCTGCATTAAGAGAGAGTCATCCACACGATATTCATATCACTAAGGAAGCCCCTAACTACTCAGTAGAGAACGCTTAATATAAAGCTGTTATTATAAACAGATTAGAATAATAGATATTTAATCAACCCCGGCATTAATTAATTTTAATGCTGGGGTTGTTTGTGCGTCAATTTTAGTGTATTATCTTTGGGATATTAAATGTGAAATATGCACAAGTTGTATATGATAAATGTGGCAAATTGAATAAACTGTCTAAACAATTAAACTGATAAGCGTTTATAAGTGAAAATAAAATCCGATAATAAGTGTTTATAAGTGAAAATTGATGTTGCTAATATATGTTTTCTTGATGTATAATAATCTTACAGTAAAATTGTATGAATAATGTATTTATAGAAGGTTATGCACAAGGAGAAGAGGTATGCAGGATAAGATGATTAACAAGTATATTGCTAAGAATCATTCTGGATCTGTATTTACTGACAATGAATTGCAGGTTATCAAGGATGGTAATATAGATGATATGGTTACAACATTTCTTGATATGAATACAGAATATTATAATAAGCAGATGCAGAGTGTTTTAAAGGTATTTTCACAGTTTATGAGCACTGAGATTGAACTTGAGAGAATAATATATCAGAAGGAATTTGATGGTAAATTTGTCGGCTGTCAGATTATGGATGGAGATATAGATGTATTCTTAGGGATAGCGGGTGAAGATGCTGACCTTCTTTGTGTTGCATCTACATTTTCCCAGGAAGATATGAATAAGTTTGATGCAGATGCTTATGATGCAATATGCGAACTTATTAATATTATTAATGGTGCATATGCGACTAAGCTCAGTTATGAAGAGATAGAGGTGTCTTTACACCCACCGGTATTTTATCAGGATACACAGATTAAAGCTGATAATGGAATGTATGTAGTTACATTTAATATGAAAGGACATAGATTTAATCTGCTTATGGTTGCGGATGATAAAGTTAAGCTTAATGTATAAAAATATATGTACATAATTAAGGCGTATTACAGAAGCTGAAGTTGTTAATAATTATCAGTCAATTATTGTTGGTTGTTGAATGATTATAGATATATTGTATTTGTAGTTGATTACAGATACTAAATGCTTCTGCACAAGCCGGGTGGTTAATTATAGACATATGGAACGGAGGAATATTATGGCGAAGATTTTGATAGTAGATGATTCTAAGACTTCAAGAAAGTTCTTAAGAAATATGCTTGAACAGGCTGGACACGAGATTGTTGCAGAGGCTGTTAACGGAGCAGAAGGCGTTGAAAAGTTCAGAATATACAGACCGGATATAACAACTATGGACATTACAATGCCGGTTCTTGGCGGAATAGATGCAGTTAAGGATATTATAGAGATAGACCCTGATGCCAAGATTATTATGGTAACAGCGGCAGGACAGAAGGCTAATATGATAGAGGCTCTTAAGAAAGGAGCGGCTGATTTTATACAGAAGCCTTTTGATATGGACGTGATTGTTAATACAATTGAAAAGGTTATGGAAGAATAGATGTACAATTATAGATTACAACTTCAATATGATGGTGGGAGATATGACGGCTGGGTCAGAATGGGCAAGGACTCCAATTCTAACACTATAGAATGTAAGATTAAAGAGATAATTCAGAAGATGACAGGTGAAGATATTGATATATATGTTGGATGCAGGACAGAAAAAGGTGTTCATGCACTTAATCAGACAGCCAATTTCAAGCTTAATGATAAGTACCAGCCTGTAGAGGTTAAGAATTACCTTAACAGATATCTTCCAAGGGATATAGCTGTTAGTCGCGTGGAATTAGTAGATGAAAGATTTCATAGCCAGCTTAATGCGAGGGAGAAGACATATGTATACAAGATAGATATGGCTAATGTAGCGAATGTATTTACAAGAAAGTATGCTTATCATACATTTGATATTCCGGATATTAAGGCTATGAAGCAGGCAGCTTTTTATATGATTGGAAAGCATGATTTTAAAGCATTTACTACTGCGAAGAAGAGCAAGTCTACAGTAAGGGATATCAAAGATGTAGAGATAACTACAGATGGAGACAGTTGTGAGATAAGAATAACAGCAGATGATTTCCTTCATAATATGGCAAGATATATGATTGGTATGCTTCTTGATGTAGGAAGCGGACTTAAGAAGGTGGAAGATGTAGAGAATATTATGGCTGGCAAGGATGTTGTTATGTCACTTCCAGCTGAGAGCTATGGACTTTTCCTTGAAAGTGTTTTATACTAAATAGATGATTTTATTAAAGAATCTCGGCTCTCGGGATTCTTTTCTTGTTACTTTATAATAATACATTTTATGAAGCAGAATTTAACAGGAATGGAGAATATAATGAAGACCATAATTGAACTTATGACAGATGAATTTAAGAAAGCATTTGCAGAATGTGGATATTCAGAAGAATACGCAAGAATTACTATATCTAACAGGCCTGACTTATGCGAATTCCAGTGCAATGGCGCGATGGCAGCAGCTAAGACTTATAAAAAAGCTCCATTTGTTATTGCAGATGAGATAGTTGCAAAGCTTACATCTAATGGTATGTTTGACACAATTGAAAGTGTTAAGCCAGGATTTATCAATATAAAGGTAAGTGCTGGATATCTTTCAGATTATCTTAATAAGATGTCAGAAGATGATAAGTACGGATATGAGAACAGCGAGGAAGCTAAGACTGTAATAGTGGATTATGGTGGAGCTAATGCAGCTAAGCCATTACATGTAGGACATTTAAGATCTGCTGTAATTGGTGAGAGTGTTAAGAGAATTAACAGATACGCAGGCAACAATACAATAGGTGATGTACACCTTGGAGACTGGGGACTTCAGATGGGTCTTATCATAGAGGAGTTAAGGGACAGAAAGCCTGAACTTCCATATTTTGATGAGGCGTATAC
>OGZW01004034.1_pt1 | contig 10491 bp, 8 predicted proteins | sample 1577001 | NCBI WGS metagenome assembly OGZW01 (sample SAMEA3541519, study PRJEB24748) | human gut metagenome | biome: human gut; feature: human-associated habitat; material: faeces | place: China | collected 2012
TCCTGGACACTGAAATTAGCCTTGTTCCTGAGCAGGCGCTTCATCGCCCAGTCAAAACGGATTATCTGATTTTCGTTGCTATTTGTCATTATTTAATATATTGATTCTTACAAAGATAGGCAAAATACTTTAGATTACAAAAGAATGCAGGGAGATAATATAATCTTCATAAGCGACAGGTATACTGTTTTCTTCACTGCGTCTTGAAATTTTGTTTCTGCTTATTTTTTGCCGCACATTCCGGACAAAGCCCTTTCAGTACATAATTGATGCTGTTCAGCGTAAATCCTTCCGGTACTTGTACTACCGGTGTCGGGATATTCTGGAAGCAGAATGTCTTGTTGCAACTCTCGCAATGAAAATGAGTGTGCAGGTCGTTGACTTCGCAAGAGCAGCTTGCACTGCATACCGCATATTTAAAAGAACCTGTCCCGTCATCGATGCTGTGTATCAGGTGGTGAGAAAGGAAAAGGGTGATGGTGCGGAAGATAGAGGATTTGTCAACCGTATCCAGCATATTTTCCAAATCGAGTAAAGAGACGGAGCGTCCTGCCTTGAGCATGGCCTGCAATACTAATATGCGTATGGCAGTGGGCTGTATCTCTCTCTTTGCCAACAAGGCTAAATAATCCTTTTCTTTCATATGCTTTTCCCTTTCTATTTTATCAGTTTCTGTACGCGGATGGCATTTACTATGGCGATAAGAGCCACGCCGACATCTGCAAAGACAGCTTCCCACAGGGTAGCCAGTCCGCCGGCACCTAAAGCCAGTACCAATAGTTTAACTCCGAAAGCCAGCGAAATGTTCTGCCATACAATCCGGCGTGTCTGCTTGCCGGCACAAATGGCAGTAGCTACTTTTGAGGGCTGGTCGGTTTGTATTACGACATCGGCAGTCTCGATGGCGGCGTCGCTGCCCAGTCCGCCCATTGCGATACCTACATGGCTGAGGGCAAGGACGGGAGCATCATTGATGCCGTCGCCTACAAAGGCTATCCGGTTGGCAGTGTTTCGTTTCAGTTCCTCTATGTGCTCTACTTTACCGTCGGGCAGCAGGTTGCCATACGCTCGCGCCACCCCTAACTTCTCTGCAAAGTTAGTGACAATTGCCTGCTTGTCTCCCGATAATATCTGAATATTATTGATATTTAAAGCTTTCAGCTCTTCTATGGCTGTACAGGCATCGTCTTTCAGTGTATCGGATAGCAGCAGATAACCTGCGTAGGCTGAACCTATGGCGCAGACTACCACCGTATCGGCGGTTTCGGATAATTCCTGCGGGTATTCCACCTTATATTCGGACAATAAGCGGGTGTTTCCTGCCAAGACACGCTGTCCGTCTATCCTTGCTTCGAGTCCGCGGCCCGCAATTTCTGTAACTTCTGTTGCCGGAGACAAGAGTATATTCCTTTGCTTTGCATACCCGGTGATAGCTTTGGCTATGGGGTGTGTACTGTTTTGTTCCGCAGAAGCTATGACTTGAAGCAGCTTCTCTTCGGATATGCCTTGCGGGGTATGGCAAGACTGTACTTCAAACGTTCCTTTGGTCAGCGTGCCCGTCTTGTCGAAGACCACCGTATTGATTCTGGCAATGGCATCTAAGTAATTGCCGCCTTTAAACAGTATTCCCAGACGGGATGCGGCACCGATGCCGCCGAAATATCCCAAAGGAATGCTTACTACCAGGGCGCAGGGGCATGAGATAACCAGAAATACAAGTGCCCGATACATCCAGTCGTTAAAGATAAACGAAAACTGCGCGTTTGCCAATGAATAGAGGAAAGGGAGCAGCACGATCAATGCCGCCAGTCCGGTTACAATCGGCGTATAGACGCGGGCGAACTTGCGTATGAACAGTTCGGCCGGCGCTTTACGTTCGGACGCATTCTGTACCAGTTCCAGTATACGTGAGAGCGCGCTCTTCTCAAAAGGCCGTGTTACTTCCACCCTGATAACCTTATCCGTGGAAATCATTCCGGCAAGGACTTCCCCGCCTTTACGGATGGTGCGCGGTATGCTTTCGCCTGTGAGTGCGGAAGTGTTGAAGGCGGCAGCTTCATCCAGCATTTTTCCATCCAACGGAACACGTTCTCCGGTTTTTACTTCGATGATGTCGCCTATCTGTACGTGGCGGGGAGATGTGACAACGGTCTCATTGCCTTTGATGACCGTTGCCGTTTCCGGACGTACGTCAATCAGTGCGCTGATATTTCGCTTTGCCTTGCTCACCGCCCTTTCCTGAAATAGCTCTCCCAGTGAGTAGAACAGCATTACGGCTACGCCTTCCGGATACTCCTTGATATAGAAAGCTCCTAATGTAGCGATGGACATCAGTGTGAATTCACTGAAAATGTCCTTTTGCAGGATGCTTTCCCATGCCTCTTTCAGTACGGGCAGACCTACAGGCAGGTATGCCGCCAGGTACCAGGCAAACATAACAGTGTCATCTGCGAAGAATCCCATACCTGTAGCTTTCAGGATGATTCCGCTGAAAAGCAGGGCGGCCGAAAGCAGGATTCTTCCGTATTCCTTTAAGAAACCGGTGTGTTCCGGTTGCTTGTCTGGCTGTGCGTTACCGTGTGCACAACAACATGTACAATTATTATTTCCCATATTATCTCTTGTTTTTGATACAAAGGTAGATAATAGGGAATGCAACCAGGTTGCAAAGTCGCTCTGTTGCGGGCAATGCTCAGATTTCCAGCATCTTTTTTTCTCTTTCCAAATCTTTTTCGTTGAACAAAGGAGAAGGAACGGAGCAGGTTTTGATATAATCGCCCGGCTGGCAGGTGTAGTTATAATAAGGTATCTGTTCTTCCGTCAGCTCTTCTTTGGGGATGATAGTGCCTTTCAGTTCCAGGAAGTCGTCCATGCCGGTGCTGTCCGAGTGTTTGATGAACAGTATTCTTCGGGCTATCGGGTTGCGGTTGTAGTCGAGGCAGAGGTAAAGCCCTTTGAGCATATGCGGAAAATCGTACATAGGCAGTTGCAGGTAGATTGTGAACAGTGCCATTTGCGGTGACTCCCGTTCATTGAATATGATGTAGGAGTTCTGGTGGTTGCTGAAAATACCTGTTCCGAAATGGGTGGTATTGTAGGCGCTCATGTGTACGACTTTCACATAGCCGTTGTTTTCGGATGTTGTGATAAGATAAGGCTCTACTTTCAGGGCATTGGTCGAAGAGGAAAGGCTGTAACTGATGTATATGCCGCTGTAGTTATATGCGTCTTGTACGGAACGGAGCATCTCTTCCGACAGCATGTCCAGAAACGGATTCTCTTTCTGTCCGGTGGCAACCGCAGGCTCCAGTGCATACAACTGTTCTTTTAACTCTTTCAGATTGCCGAGAAGGCGTTTTTTCGATACATTGTTCACTTGCGACAGGGCGTAGTCCAATGCTTCTTCTTCATTATTTCCTTTTTTAATGCACCCGATATAGGTAGGCAATACGCTTGAGTAGAGCGAGGACAGTACACTTGCCGCCATATTGGTATGGTCGGCTATCTCTTTCATTTTTACACCTTTGTTGCGCAGGTATTCAATGCGTCTGTATATTTCAGGCAGTTCGTTCATGTCGTTGTGATATAATGGCTCTTTATTCAAAATGTCTGCAAAGAAAGCCGTGGGATGTTATGCTTTCATTACATTAATATTGCATTAATGTTACATTATAAAATGTTGATTTCATGAATATTATTAATAATGGGAATTCATTTTTGCTGTTAAAATACCGCCTTACTTTTGCTGCCGGAATCAAAAACAAGATAGATGTCATGAATGCGATAATCGGTAAAAAAGAACTCACAGTTTCCAATAAGAATTTATCTGATGCCTTATTCATTCTTTGGGCGGGTGGAGCTGCTTTGCTCTCTTATTCTTTGGTATATGCATTGCGTAAACCATTTACAGCGGCTACGTTTGACGGACTCGATTTTTTCGGTATGGACTATAAGACTGCAACCAGCATTGTACAGATATCCGGCTATTTTATTTCCAAGCTGATAGGTATCAAGGTCATTTCCGAGTTGAAGAAGGAAAACCGCTTGAAGTTCATTATCCTGTCAGTGGCGGTTGCCGAACTTTCCCTTGTACTTTTCGGAGCGCTTCCGCAACCGTTCAATGTATTTGCCCTGTTTTTCAACGGGCTTTCCTTAGGGTGTATGTGGGGAGTGATTTTCAGTTTTCTGGAAGGGCGTCGTGTTACGGATTTACTGGCAAGTCTTATGGGGTTGAGCATCGCTATCAGTTCGGGGACCGCAAAGTCGATTGGACTTTTTGTGATGGATAATTTGCATATCAGTGAATTCTGGATGCCCGCTTTCATCGGTGCGTTTGCTTTTCCGCTGTTGTCGTTTCTGGGATGGCTGATGACACGGATGCCGCAACCCACGCAAGCAGATAAAGAACTGCGCACGGAAAGGGTTGCCCTGGACAGTAAGGCACGTTTAAGTCTGTTCAAGAACTTTATGCCTGTGCTGGTAATGTTGTTCTTTGCCAATCTGTTTGTTACGGTATTGCAGGATATCAAGGAAGATTTTCTGGTGAAGATACTCGATGTCGATGCGGCGGGACTCTCGTCATGGGCGTTTGCCAAGGTGGATGCAACGGTTACATTGATAATTCTGTGTATGTTCGGGCTGATGTCCGCAGTACGGAGCAACATAAAGGTGTTGTGTATGCTGTTGGGGCTGGTCACTTGCGGTACGGCTACGTTGAGTTTTCTGGCTTTCAATTATTCTGCCTTGCAATTGCAGCCCATGACATGGCTGTTCCTTCAAAGCTTGTCGCTCTACACGGTCTACCTTAGTTTCCAGACACTCTTTTTCGAGCGTTTCATCGCTTGTTTCAAGATAAAAGGGAATGTGGGCTTTTTCATTATTACACTGGATTTCATCGGTTATACGGGTACAGTGGTGGTGCTGATATTCAAGGAGTTCTTTAATCCTGCTGTCAACTGGCTGGACTTTTACAATCTGATGTCCGGTTATGTGGGTATAGCATGCAGTGTAGCTTTTATAGGTTCGGCAGTTTATCTGATACAGCGTTATCGTCGTGAGAAATATGCGGAAGTTTCCGGTGAAGAACTCGATACTCCCCACCCGGCGGGTGGTTTATCCGGTAAGCGTGTTGCATTGGAACTTCTTCCGGATATGGCAAAATAAACGGATAGGGAAATAACTCAAAGATATAAATTATGAAGAAAATTGAATGTATTATTATGGATTGGGCAGGTACGGCAGTCGATTACGGCTGTTTCGCTCCGGTTGCCGCTTTCATTGAGAGTTTTAATGCGATAGGCACTCCGGTAACGGCTGCTGAAACGCGTGCTCACATGGGACTGACCAAAGTAGAGGAAATACGCGCCTTGTTCAATATAGACCGCGTAAGAAACGAGTTTCAGGAGAAATACGGACGCCCGTATGCCGAGGAAGATATATTGGCGCGCTATGCAGACTTTCAGCGTGTGTTGTTTGCCTCTCTGGAAGATTATGCAACACCTATTCCCGGTGTGGTTGAAACGATATCGGGATTGCGTGCGCAAGGAATTAAGATAGGCTCCACTACCGGCTATACCCGTGCGATGATGGATGTAGTGTTGCCGGCTGCCGCAGCCCGCGGATATGTGGTTGATAATTGTGTCACGCCCGACGGACTTCCCGCAGGACGGCCTGCTCCTTATATGATTTATAAGAATATGACGGAACTTGCCGTTCCCTCGGTGGACTGTGTTGTGAAGGTAGGCGACACGATTGCCGACATCAAAGAAGGAGTGAATGCCAAAGTGTGGACGGTGGGCGTAGTGCTTGGCAGTAACGAACTGGGTCTTACCCTGGATGAAGTGAATGCTTTGCCTGCTACCGAACTGGAACTCCGCAAACAGGATGTCCGCAACCGTATGCTGGCTGCCGGAGCCCATTACACAGTAGACTCCATTGAAGAACTTCCTGCCGTAATAGATAATATTAATAACTTTAAACTATCAAGAATATGAAACCTTACATTTTATTGACTCCCGGACCTCTTACTACTTCCGAAACCGTAAAAGAAGCCATGCTCACCGATTGGTGTACATGGGATGCGGATTATAATGTGCATATCGTAGAGGAAATACGCAAATCCCTCGTTGCACTCGCTACAAAGCAAACCGATGAATATACTTCCGTTCTTCTGCAAGGCAGTGGAACCTATTGTGTGGAAGCCGTTATAGGAAGTACCGTTAAGCCGGGTGACAAACTGCTGATTTTGAGCAATGGAGCTTATGGTGACCGTATGGGAAATATCGCTGAGTATCACGGTATCAACTATGATATGCTGGCCTTTGACGAAACGGAGCAGGTGTCCGTCAGCTATGTAGACGATTATCTGGCACATAATGCGGAGATTACGCATGTATCGGTGGTACATTGCGAAACCACTACCGGCGTGCTGAACCCGTTGAAGGAGATAGCCCACATCGTAAAGATGCACGGAAAGAAGCTGATTGTAGATGCTATGAGCAGCTTTGGCGGAGTGCCTTTGGATGTAGAGGAACTGGGTATTGACTTTCTTATCAGTAGCGCCAATAAATGTATTCAGGGTGTACCGGGATTCGGTTTTATCATCGCCCGCAAGTCGGAACTGATGCGCTGCAAGGGTGTTTCCAAATCCCTTTCGCTCGATATTTACGATCAGTGGGAAACGATGGAAAAAGGACATGGAAAGTGGCGTTTCACATCGCCTACCCATGTGGTGAGAGCCTTTAAACAGGCTATGGATGAATTGGCTGAAGAAGGAGGGGTAGAGGCACGTCATCAAAGATACTGTAAAAATCATGAGGTATTGGTAGAAGGTATGCGCTCACTCGGCTTCAAGACTCTGTTGCCTGACGCTATACAGTCTCCCGTCATAACTTCTTTCCTTTATCCGAATGCGGATTTTGATTTTAAATCGTTCTATGCACAGCTCAAGGAAAGGGGATTCGTGATTTATCCCGGCAAGATTTCGCAGGCGGACACATTCCGTATTGGCAATATCGGAGATGTGTATCCGAAGGATTTCAGCAAGTTGATAGAAGTAATCAAAGAATGTAAGTATTGATGAACGCTTCGGGAAAACTATGGTTTCTCGGGCATATATTGAGGTACTCTAAGTCATATTCTCAGAGTACCTCAGTTGTATCCTCAAGGTATCCCGATTGTACCTTCAAGGTACTTCAGCCGTGCACTTAGGCATTCCCCTGCCCGGAAAACGTTGTGGGGTACAACAATTATCGGGGGAGAATCGTTGTAGACGTAAGAAAAAATTATATCTTTGTTCGTAGTGTCAGGTATTCATGAAGATGTTGAATCCGATTACGAACTTAAATGTATCTTTATGAAACGATTCTTCCTTTTTGCTGCCGCGGCTGTGTGCATGGTGCTTGCGGGATGTAACGGGCAGCAAGGTCATACCCCGTCTTCTGTTGCGCAGGTATCGGAACCTGTCGATACTGTTGTGCCTGTAGTGGAAGTGCCTTTCAGAGAGAAATTGCTGACGGCAGCCGATGTGACGCTTACCAAAGATTTGCTTTACGATACATATACGTTGGAAGATACCTATCCGTACAAGGATACCGTGCGTTCTTTCAAATGGGATGTAATCCGCAATTGTCTGGCTTATATAGAGAATATGCAGCGGGACAGTGTGAAGTGGGTGGTATTGCAGAATTATAAGAATCTGAATCGGGAAGCCCCTTTGGTGCGTAAGTTCGTGCGTAATGCCTATCGCCGTGTGGCGGATACGCTTGGGGTGGAGCGTTATCAGTCCGTTCCCTTGTATTTGCCGGGAGATACGTTGGTGCCCGAACGTTATGGCAGGGATGGGACGTTGGCTTACCTGCTGGGTGAGGAAGGCGGTTTCAGTCGTATTCTTCCTATTACACTGGAGGATGAGTGGCTGGTTCCCCGCCGTTATTTGAAGCTGCTGGCGGACAGCACTGTCTTTAATCATGTTATTTTCGTAGACCGTCTTGACCAGAATATCGCTACGTTGGAGCGCATGGATAAAGGTGAATGGAAAATCCGCAGCATGAATCCCGCAACGACAGGACGGCATGCACCGCCTTATGCACAGGAAACGCCGCTGGGCATGTATTTACTGCAACAGAAGAAATCGCGCATGGTCTTTCTGAAAGACGGCTCTGCGGCAACGGGCGGATATGCGCCTTATGCCAGCCGTTTTACCAACGGAGCCTATATTCATGGAGTACCGGTGAATGTTCCGCGCACAGCCATGATTGAGTATAGCTGGTCGCTGGGTACTACGCCGCGTTCGCACATGTGTGTGCGAAATGCTACTTCACATGCTAAGTTTGTATTTGACTGGGCGCCGACGGAGCGTTCTTTAGTAGTTGTTATCGAATGATTACTTTCTTTTTAACTATCTGTATGATAGTCGTATGGGTGGAAAGTGCTAACTTTGCCGCCGGTATTTTTCAGGTCGGATAGTTATGTTGAGATTTTGCCTCTCCTTTTTATTTATGTTTTTTCCCTGTTTCCTGTTTTTGGGAAACAGACCTGCTACCTGCATGACGGATAAGCCGGATGTTTCGTTGGCGGAAGAATCGGCAGCATGTGCCGATTTGTATCGTTCCATGCAATTGGAAGGGGTAGTGAGTTGGAAAGCTTTCCGCCAGGCAGTAACGGGCTATCATAAAATAGCAGGCCGTAAACGGGATGTACTGACTCTGATTGATTTTTCACGTCCTTCTACCGAGAAGCGTCTTTTCGTGTTCGATATGAAGCAGCGCAGGCTGCTTTTCTCATCGGTCGTCTCGCACGGAAAAAACAGCGGCGACAAGTATGCCACTTCATTTTCCAATGAATACGGATCTTATAAAAGTTCCCTGGGATTCTATCTGACAGAAACAACCTATCAAGGCAGGAACGGATATTCCCTCATCCTGAACGGATTGGAAAAAGGTATTAACGACCGTGCCCGCGAGCGTGCCATTGTGGTACATGGAGCTGCTTATGCCGATCCTTCGGTTGCAAGCAGGGGAGGGCGTTTGGGACGGAGTTTCGGCTGTCCGGCTGTTCCGCAAAAACTCAGCCGCCCTATTATCGACGCCATTAAAGGGGGAAGTGTGATGTATATCTATGCCGAGGCTCCCGACTATCTGGCTCACAGCTCCGTACTGAAGAAAACGACCGGGTTGTAAGCGACTCTTTATTCACGCTCCGTGTTTTTCGTATCTTTTGATATGTATCAATTTCCCTCAGCATTTCTTTTACTAATTTTGCGTCGAGTTTCGGGGATTAGATTGTATGGCAACATCAAGAGAAATGACGGAAGGACGGGCTCTTCCGCTCATATTTAATTTCACTTTGCCTTTATTGTTGGGTAATTTGCTGCAACAGACCTATTCGTTGGTGGATGCTGCAATTGTCGGTAAATTTTTGGGGATAAATGCACTGGCTTCTGTCGGCGCGAGTACATCGGTCATATTCCTGATACTCGGTTTCTGCAACGGATGTTGCGGAGGATTCGGCATTCCGGTGGCACAGAAGTTCGGAGCGAGGGATTATATTACAATGCGCCGTTATGTGGCGGTCAGCTTGCAACTGGCTGCGGTGATGTCGGTGGTGCTTGCCGTGGTAACAAGCATCTGTTGTGCAGATATTTTGCGCATGATGCGTACGCCGGACAATATCTTCACCGGAGCTTATTATTATTTGCTTGTAACTTTTATAGGTGTCCCCTGTACCTTCTTCTATAATTTGTTGTCCAGCATTATACGTGCTTTGGGTGATAGCAAGACGCCGTTCTGGTTTCTGCTCTTTTCCACCGTCCTGAATATTCTGCTTGACTTGTTTTGCATCCTTGCGTTCGAGAATGTATATAAAGGGCGATATGCGTGTGAAAAAGAAGAGTGCGAACAGTGTATCTATTATGGCGAGATTTTGTTAGAAGCGAGGAATTAAGGGTGGTAATATGAAAGATATTGTATATTATACTGCAGAACTGAAAGATTGCATTCACAAAGGGAATGCGAATGTCAGTGAGCAGACGATTGAAGAATTTACGGAATTATTAGAAATTAGTGTGGATTTTTGCCTGGAGGCATATGAAAGGCATGACTTAAAGTCGTTAAGCATATTTTTAGAAGAACAGAGAACATTGCGAAGAAATTTGACAGAAGAGCTACGCAATAGTTCGGAGCAGTTGTTGATTCTTTCAAGTAAGATTGTGCAGAACTATAATACATTTAATAAATTGTTGAGAGATGCATATGATGCTCGTGGATTTGAAGAGGAAATGGAATTGATTGAACAAGGATATCGTTATGTTCGAAGCATTTTAAGGTATCTGTACCGGCATGCACATGTTCAACATAAGGTGTTGAAAGAAAATCTTGAAATTCCTGCCAGCACGTTGTCTGATTCGTTGAAGGTATTAGAACAGGTGGGTTGTGTGGAGAAAATAGAAAGTGGAATCGTTCATTTTGGCAACGACCTTGTTCACTGCGATCA
>OGZW01004043.1_pt1 | contig 10481 bp, 10 predicted proteins | sample 1577001 | NCBI WGS metagenome assembly OGZW01 (sample SAMEA3541519, study PRJEB24748) | human gut metagenome | biome: human gut; feature: human-associated habitat; material: faeces | place: China | collected 2012
GCAAAATTAAAGGAACTGGAAGGATGTGAAATCTATTCCATTGAGCAGGAGAATGGTGTCTATACGGTATCCATCAATACGGAAGACCACACTTTTATGATCAAAGTAAGCGGACGGGCGGACATTGAAGAGTGGGACCGGTTTCTGAGCAAAGATTAAAGGAGTATGGATTACGATGGAAACAAATGAAAAAAGCCGTGTGCTGGATATGACAAAAGGAAAGCCGTTCCGGCTTGTATTAAAATTTGCACTGCCCCTGTTTTTTGGAAATCTGCTACAGCAGTTTTATAATCTGGCGGATACTGCAATTGCCGGACATGTTCTGGGAGATCACGCACTCGCACAGATTGGAGCAGTTTCGGCGCTATATGGACTTATCACGAATTTTGCATTTGGAATGAACAATGGACTGGCGTTGTCTTTAAGCCGGAGCTTTGGAGCAGGGGATGAGCAAAAAATGAAGCATGCCTCCTGTTGGATGGTGACAATTTCCATGTCGGTATCCATTGTCTTAATGTCTATTTTTCTGTTGTGTAAAGAACCTCTGCTGATTCTTTTGCAGGTTCCTGAAGAGACAATGGCAGGTGCGATGGAATATCTTACGATCATACTGATTGGAATACCATTTACGATGGCATATAATATGGAAGCTGCTATGCTGCAGGCGGTTGGAAACAGTATGACACCCCTTTTGTTTTTGCTGTTCAGCAGCGTTTTGAATATTTCATTGGATTATGCGTTTATGGCACCACTGGCGATGGGAATCGGAGGTGCAGCGTTTGCAACGGTTTTATCACAGGGGGTAAGTGCATTTCTTGCATTCATACTTATCTGGCGCAATTATCCACTGCTTCATTTTAAAGGAAAAGATTATCAGGTGGAGAAAAAATTTGTGCTTGAAATGGTTGTCGCGGGGTTTAGCATGGCTTTGATGAGTGCAATTTATAATATTGGAAGTGTTATTTTACAGGGAAGCATCAACGCACTTGGAAATCTGTATATTACGGCGCAGGTAGGCGCAAGAAGGCTGGCGGAACTTTTCCATACGCCGGGACTTGCGCTTGGAACGAGTGTTGCAACTTATACGAGCCAGAATATGGGCGGCGGAAATCGAAACAGAATCAAAAAAGGAGTATGGTCAGCATTCTTTCTTTTTGCAATCTGGTGGATTTTTTCCATGATTTTTGTGACTTTCTTCGTGGAAGATGCTGTCAGACTGGTAACAGGAAGCAGTAATGTGGATATTATTTATAATACTGCATTATATCTAAGAATCAGTTTTCCGCTGATTCCTACGATGGCAGTGATTATTATTTTGAGAAATATGCTGCAGGGAATGAATCATTTGATGATGCCGCTTGTGTGCAGTAGTCTGGAATTGATAGGAAAGGTGATTTTTGCTATCTGGGTCGTGCCGGCATATGGGTATTTTGCAGTGTGCCTTTGCGAACCGGTCACATGGGTGGTCTGCTGTATTTTTGTTTTGATCTGCGCATTTTTGTGCAGGAAGGAATTGAGATAGAAGCTTAACGAGAAAACGTTTCAATAACAGTGTTGACACGTTTTCTTTTTTTGTGTAATATATACCTATGAGTTAGATATAACTAACCGAAAAGCAAAGGAGAGCAAAGTGAGTCAGGAAGTATACGAGATGATCACAAGATTAGACAGAGAAAGAATTGAGACACATCTGGTCGTACAGTGTGCACCGATGATTTCCGGCATGAAGGTTTCTAATTTACTGAATGTGGAGAAAAAACTTGCACCACAGATGAAACAGGTGTTGGAACGTTCCGGTATTTCCCATTATCTGCTGTTGGAAAGCGAAGATAAAGCAACCTTTTTAGTGTACCGCGAGGATGGGTTGAAAGCGTACCTGATGCAGGATAGAGTCTGTCAGTCGATGAAGAGTTTTGGATACGAAAGCCTGGATTTAAACGATGTTTTAAGCTGTTTTCAGAAACGCTATGCAGACTGTATGGAGCAGATTGCAGAATTTCCACATGAGATGGGATTATTGCTCGGTTATCCTGTGGAAGATGTGGAGGGATTCATTGAGAACAAAGGTCACAATTATCTGTATGCCGGCTACTGGAAAGTGTACGGACATGTAGAGGAGAAGAAGGCTTTGTTTAACAGATATGAAGAGGCAAGAAAAGTTTTGATACAGCTGCTTGCAAGTGGACGCAGTGTGAGCGAGATGGCTGCCTGTTATGCTTAATTTTTATTTATAGGTTAGCGTGTACTAACTTCATAAACTGATAAAGAATAGAAAATGCAGGAATGTGAAAAAATAAAAACATAAAACTGCAGATAGTATGGAGGAAAGAATCATGGATAAAGTAACAATCGTATTCTGGTCACAGTCAGGAAACACAGAGAGTATGGCAAACGCAGTTGCAGAGGGTGTAACGGCAGCAGGAAAAGAAGCAGTGGTTGTTGATGTTGCAAGTGCATCCTTAGATGATTTAAAAGCTGCAAAAGGTTTCGCAATGGGCTGTCCTGCAATGGGAGCAGAAGTGCTCGAAGAAGGCGAGATGGAACCATTTGTATGCGATGTGGAAGGATTTGCAGCAGGTAAGACAATCGCTTTGTTTGGCTCTTATGGATGGGGCGATGGACAGTGGATGCGTGACTGGGTAGACCGTATGACAGCAGCCGGAGCAACCGTTGTGAACGGAGAGGGCGTGATCTGTCAGGAAGCACCGGACGATGCTGCCTTAGATGCATGTAAAGACCTTGGAAAACAGCTCGCAGCATTATAATAAGGTAAGCATTATAACGAAAGGATAATTTATGAGCGTAGTCATTATTGGAGGACATGACCGTATGGTGTGTCAGTATAAAAAGATTTGTAAGGAGCATAAATGTAAGGCAAAAGTATTTACCCAGATGCCGGCAAAGTTAAGCAGCCAGATTGGGTCACCGGATCTGATTATCCTGTTTACCAATACAGTTTCCCACAAGATGGTAAAATGTGCGGTAGCGGAGGCGGAGCGCAGCAAAGCCGAAGTGGTAAGAAGTCATTCCAGCAGTGGCAATGCCTTAAATGAAATCTTAGAAAAAGTTTGTTAATGGAAAGAAAAAATTTGCATCAGGTGCAATAGCGGAACGTGCGGTCTGTCAGGATTCTTGCAAAAATCAGACCAAGCGGAAGCGCAATGATGATCATGATCGCAGCAGCAAACCAGGAGACAGCTTCTGTCAGTGACATGATCCCGAAATTATAAATTGCACGATAAAGGTAAAGTCCTGGAACCATAATAACAATGGATGGAACGGTTAGTGAAATACGTGGATAACCGTTCCATTTTTTTATGATGGAAGCCAGAAGTCCGGCGGTTAATGCGCCTATAAAAGCGGCGACAGCGGCAGGTGTAGCCGTAAAGTTGACCAGTTCCAGACGCAATGTATTTGCGATGGCACCGATAAAGGCAGCCGTGGCTGCCATCGGGATCGAACTGTTGAACATAATAGAGAATCCGAATACACCGCAAAAACTTGTGATCAACCGCAGTAACAGATGAAGGACAGGATCGATGGATAATGAGGAAAAATCCTGTGGCTGCAATTTTAAGAGCAATGCCATGATCCATGCAAACATGGTAGCGACCAGCACGATGATCACGGAATAAGTGAGGCGTTCCAGTCCGGATCTCAAATCAAGCTTGGCAAGGTCGATTCCACTTGTGATGAATGGAAATCCTGGTATGATAAACAGCATGGAACAGATATATCCGGCCTCGTGGAAGGACGGAATATGGAATAACATTTCTGCCAGATGCAGACATACGGTATAAGTCAGACAGGCGGCAGAGATTGATACTGCAATATTTAAAAATAACGTATAATGGTGTTTGATCAGTTTGGTGCGGATTACATTTCCAATACCGGCTGCGATAAAGGCGAGAACCATTTCAATCGGACCACCACCCAGCAGGAACGTGAAAGCACAACATGCGAGTGCAGCGGCGAGACCAAGTTTGGCAGGGGAGTAGAGTGTGTGAATAGACTCGATTTCATCCAGACGTCTGTGAATCTCTTCACCTGTCAGATGGGCTTCCTGTTTTGGAAAATTGTCAACAAACTGTTCCATACGGTAAAGCTTTGAGGTATTGACACCTGTATTGGCAATGCTTAAGGATTGTGAGACACATTCTTTTCCGTCAAAACAGTTAAATTCGATGGACATAAGTCCGACATCCACGGTGCAGGTGACACCAAGTTCCTTTGCAAGACGGTTCATGGAAGTGCGGACACGCCATGCTCCGGTTCCACAGGAGAGCATGATCAATCCGACTCTTCCGATAACAGAAGCCTTCTCGATCAGCCCTGCTTTATTGATCAGAACATTGCTGTCGTTTTCCGTGTAATCGTGCCAGGGGATTTCCATATGATTTTTTTCCATGATATCCATATAATTATTCTTCTGCATAAATGATCGCCTCTGCTTTTTTTACATGTCGTTCCAGATTCTTCAAAAACAGCGAATCCGGTAGAAAAATACCAATCTCATCATAGCGGGTGTTTTCCTCTACCAGAGAATCCTGCCCATAGAAAATGTACGCCATAGGAAGACTTTTCTCCAGTTTGATCATAAGATCCCAGACAGCAGAATAAGCTTCTGCCTCTGTCTCTTTCAGCTTGACAGTGTCGGGCAGCTCGCGGATGATCAGTACACCGGTATTTTTTTCCAGAATCTGCTGTTCCATATCCATTTTTTCAGAAGCATAGGCATGGCGGTAACGGTAGGCCTGTGCAAAATAAATATTTTTCTTATTGTCAAGATCACAGTAGACATCATAAAAATGCTGGTAATCTTTTTCATGTACGGTTGTTTTATATCCGGGCAGTAAATTGCCCGATTCGTCAGTCATGATAATCGGATTCGTTCTGCCGTCTGCGTTAAAACGGTACGGAATCAGAAATGAATTCCGGAGCAGATCGAATAATGTATTTTGACAGATTGCCATAAGAAAAGCTGACAGATCTCTGTTGTGATAAGCATTAAAAAGTGCCTGGGAAAATTCAGCGGGAGATAATGGAAAATTGTTATCCTCATTGCAAAACAGGGAATTGCAGAAAGTCCCCTGGAGTTTTTCACATGCCCATGGATCATTTAATATTTTGTTGAATAAAACATCTGCTTTTTCTTCGCGTGGAAAAATTGTTTTTTCTGCCATAAATGAATCGCTTCCTTTTCTTTTTTTCGCTAAAATTATACTATTGAAATAGAAATATGTGAAAACTATAATTGATATAGCAGAAATAATAATTTGATATGATTGAGGGCGAGCTATGGATGTGAATTTTGAGTATTATAAAATTTTTTATTACGTTGCGAAATACAATAATTTTACGAGGGCTGCAAGGGTGTTGGGAAACAGCCAGCCGAATGTGACAAGGGCAATGAACTGTCTGGAACAGCAGCTTCATTGTACGCTTCTGGTGCGGACGAACCGTGGAGTTTTTCTGACTACGGAAGGGGAAAAGCTGTATACACATGTAGCAGCGGCCATGGAACAGCTTTTTACGGCAGAGGAGGAACTGGCAGAATGTGTGGGACTGTCCCATGGGAGTATTGCAATCGGAGCCAGTGAGACCGCGTTAAATTTGTTTCTTCTGGATAAGTTAAAAGAGTTTCACAATACATACCCGGGAATCCGGCTGAAGATCTACAATCATTCCACACCGCAGGCGGTGGAAGCGGTGAGAAGGGGAACGGTTGATTTTGCAGTCGTTTCCACACCTGTAAAAGTGGATGCACCGCTCCACATGACAATGCTTCATCCATATCAGGAAATACTGATCGGTGGAACAGAGTTCGGGCATCTGGCAGGAAAGCAAACAACATTTGAGGAGATTATGCAATATCCGCTCATCTGTCTTGGAAAGGAGACGGTGACCTTTCAGTTTTACAGGCAGTTATTTGCTTCTTATGGTCTGGACTTTGAGCCGGATACAGAGACTGCAACGGCGGATCAGATCCTTCCACTGGTAAGAAGCGGACTGGGGCTGGCTTTTATGCCAAAACCGATGGCAAAGGATGCGATTGACAGGGGAGAGGTGTCAGAGATACCCCTGTGTGAGAAGATACCGTCCCGGAATATCTGTCTGATCTATGACAGCAAGCACCCATTTAAGGAGGCTGCCACACAATTGAAAAAGATGATCGCTGCGAATAGTTTTGCCAGTGTTGAATAGGTTTTTGGAAAACGATTGATATTTTTAAAAGCATATGTTATAGTTCAAACGAACTTGATAATGAAACAAACAGGTGTCAGATAGGCAGGGTGACCTCACTCTGCCGGATCTGGTGAAAAGGGAAACAGGTGCGAATCCTGTGCGAACTCGTCACTGTATTTAGGGAGTGCATGCCAAAAACTCACTGGGCAGCCGGGAAGAGGGCAATGCATGATGATCTGTAAGTCAGGAGACCTGCCTGATTGTTGTACGGGAAACAAAAATGTTTCCACGCCACGAGTAACTGGCTGTACGGATGAGAAAATTTGACCTGTTTTTAGATCATTTTTGTAAGATAGGACAGGAAAAATTTTATATTGTGATTTGAGTGCAGCGTTTCTTTTGTGAAAAAGAGACGCTTTTTTCATATTCAGGCAGAAGGACTCCATAGAACATCATCTGGAACAGACCGTCGAACAGGAAAGAGAGAAAAACAGAATGCAAAGCAACGGAAACGGAACCGAAGTATGGGAAAAAGGAATACAGGTTGATCTCCCGGATGGGGAATATGAGATTGAAGTGCAGCTGACAGGGGGAAGCGGCAGGGCGTCTGTCACATCACCGGCAATTCTGCAGGTGCAGGATGAGAAGGCCGTCATCGAGATCGAGTGGAGCAGCCCTAATTATGACTATATGACGCTGGACGGAGAGACTTATCTTCCGGTCAATACAGAGGGCAATTCTGTTTTCGAACTGCCTGTGACTGCTTTTGACAAAGAAGTGCCGGTAACGGCAGATACGACAGCCATGAGCGTGCCGCATGAGATTGAATATACGATTCTGCTCGACAGTGCTTCCATTGCAAACGCTGGGAAAAAACCGATGGAAGTGATCGCAGTTGTCTATGTCGCAGCAGTGATTGCAGTAAGTATCACAGCGTGGCAGATACATCGGAAGAGAAAAGGAAAAAAAGAATGAAGCAGATAAAAAGAATGAAGCAGATAAAAAAAATCAGTCTGTGGTGTATATTGCTTTTTGCCTGCATCCAGATATTGGGCTGTGGAGACGGCCAGACCTCCTGGAAGAGTGGGGATCATGAAATCAGCAGTGAACTGAATTATGAAAAGAGCATGGATTTAGATTATGCCACAGAGTTTGCAGTGGATTATTATGAGAACGGTTTTACACTGATTTCCATATCGGATGGAAGCAGATTTTTGCTGAATACCGAAGGGGAACAGGTACCAGAGGATTTAGAGAAGGGGATCACAGTCTTAAATGCCCCGGTGTCCAATATTTATCTGGTTGCCTCTGCGGCTATGGATATGTTTTGCAGTATCGGTGCACTGGATCACATCTGCCTGTCCGGACTGCCTGAAGAAAAATGGGAGATCCCGGAGGCAAAGGCGGCAATGGAGAGCGGACAGATCGTATATGCCGGAAAGTATAATGCACCTGATTATGAACTGATCTGTTCGAAAGAGTGTAGGCTTGCCATTGAGTCAACGATGATCGGACATTCACCGGAGGTAAAGGAGAATCTGGAATCGTTTGGCATTCCGGTTTTAGTCGATCATTCCAGCTATGAGTCTGAGCCGCTCGGCAGGACCGAGTGGGTAAAGCTTTATGGAGTGCTGACCGGAAATGAGGATGTGGCGGTGAGAGCATTTGAGGAACAGAAACAGTATGTACAGGAACTTTCCGATGTGGAAACGACCGGAAAGACAGTCGCATTTTTTTATGTTACAACAGCAGGAACGGTCAGTGTGCGAAAGAGCAATGACTATGTTCCGAAAATGATAGACATTGCCGGTGGGGAGTATGTGTTCCGAAATTTAAAGGGGGAAGATAACGCAGCTTCCAGCCTCGGCAACGTTCACGGCTATATCCTGAACGAGGGCGAGCGCGAGCCGATCGAAGGCCGCCTGACCTACCGGGGCTATAACATATATGATCTCATCCACGGCCTCGAGCGCGAGGACCGCTTCGGCTTCGAGGAGATCGGCTATCTGCTCATGTGCGGCGAACTGCCGACGCGCCGCCAGCTCGAGGAGTTCCAGCACGTCATCGGTCTGGAGCGCGCGCTGCCGGACAACTTCACCGAGGATATGATCATGCGCGCGCCGAGCCGCGACATCATGAACAAGCTCGCCAGCGCGACGCTCGCGCTGTATTCCTACGACAGCAACCCGGACGCGACGACGGTCGAGAACATCATGCGTCAGGGCATCAGCCTGACCGCCAAGTTCCCGGTCATCATTTCGCACGCCTATCAGGCCAAGCGCCGTTACTTTGACGGCGACTCCATGTTCCTGCACGTGCCCGACCCGCACCGCTCGACGGCGGAGAACATCCTGCACCTTATCCGCCCGGACGGCAAGTTCACCGACGACGAGGCCAAGTTGCTCGACCGCTGCCTCATCCTGCACGCAGAGCACGGCGGCGGCAATAACTCGACCTTTACCGTGCGTGTCACCACCTCCTCCGGCACGGATACCTATTCCGCTATCGCGGCGGCGGTCTCCTCGCTCAAGGGCCCGCGTCACGGCGGCGCGAACCTGCGCGTTGTCAAGCAGTTCGAGGAGATCAAGGAGAACGTCAAGAACTGGAAGGACGAGGGCGAGGTCCGAGACTACCTGTGCCGCATTCTGGACGGCGCAGCCGGCGACGGCTCCGGCCTGATCTACGGTATGGGTCACGCCATCTATACTAAGAGCGACCCGCGTGCGGTCGCGCTCAAGCACGCGGCCCGTCCGCTCGCCGAGAAAAAGGGCATGAGCGACGAGATGGACCTCATCGAGCTGGTCGAAAAGCTGACCCCCGAGGTCTTTGCCGAAAAGAGGGGCAGCGACAAGCCGATGTGCGCGAACGTCGATATGTATTCCGGCTTCGTTTACCGTATGCTCGGCCTGCCCAAGTCGCTGTATACGCCGCTGTTCGCGACCGCGCGTATCGTCGGCTGGATGGCGCACCGCCTGGAGGAGGTCACCACCGGCGGCAAGATCATTCGTCCGGCATACAAGCCGCTCGCAAAGACCACGGCTTATACCAATATCGACGAACGCCGATAAAACGATATAGAGATGAAAAAGGCTGCTCCTGTGTGCGTGGAGCAGCCTTTTCTGCGCTGTTTTCTGTTTTACTTATATTTCTGGTATTCCGCTACGGCGAGCTCGTCGCAGCGGTTGTTGTACGGGTTGTCCGCGTGGCCCTTGACCCAGTGGAAGCGTACCTCGTGACGGTCGAGCAGGTCGAGCAGACGGCCCCACAGCTCGGGATTCTTCGCCGGCTTCTTATCGCTCTTGACCCAGCCGCGCGCGCGCCAGCCCTTCGCCCAGCCCTTCGTGATGCCGTCCACGACATAGCGGCTGTCCGAGTACAGATCGACCGAGCACGGCTCTTTGAGCATTTCGAGCGCGGTGATGACGCCGAGCAGCTCCATGCGGTTGTTGGTGGTGGACGGTTCGGAGCCGGAAAGCTCCCGTGTCGCGGTACCGTACTGGAGAATGGCACCCCAGCCGCCCGGTCCCGGATTGCCCGAGCAGGCGCCGTCGGTATAAATCGTTACGTTTTTCATGTTGAACCTCGTTTTCTGAATTGCATTTATCATATCATATCTCTCTTGTCTTCGCAACGGGGAGCGTATACAGCGTGGAGAATATCCGAAGAAGTGTATCTATACCAGACATACTGTGTGAAAAAATATTGTACATAATGTAAAACTTATGGGCAATACTATACAAAATCGACACGAAATGATTTACAAATACCCTTCGGAATGCTACACTGAAACTGGAAAAAACGGACAGAACACAGGGACAGGAACCATTCCGGGAGGGCAAAACTATGATGAACATGATGAACGATCCGCGCCTGCGCACGGACAGCTACGCGAAAATTTTTCTCTATAACACACATGAAACCGTGGCGTGCGTGCCGCGCCACACCATCCGCATGAAGGACAGGGTGAAGCCGGACAAGCTGCGCGAGGCGGTCGAGCAGGCACTGCTGCGCTTTCCGCACATGATGATGAGCGTCGAGCGTACCGCAACCGGCTTCCGCTACCGTACCAACGTGCGCCCGGCGGTCGTGCTGCCGTTCGACGGCGTGTCCACGCGCTACACCATCGGCTCGGCCGACACGAATGGCTATCTGTTCCTCGTCGGCTACCACGAGAACACCATCTACATGGAGTATCAGCACTCGATTTCGGACGGACGCGGCTTCGAGGAGTTCATCCGCTGTAGCCCACCTGTGCAATGATCTGCTGGATGTTCAGATCGCTGCGGCGCAGCAGC
>OGZW01004053.1_pt1 | contig 10465 bp, 8 predicted proteins | sample 1577001 | NCBI WGS metagenome assembly OGZW01 (sample SAMEA3541519, study PRJEB24748) | human gut metagenome | biome: human gut; feature: human-associated habitat; material: faeces | place: China | collected 2012
TCCTGTTATATAATTGCAGTGCAGGAGGTGGTTGCTTTGAAAGAACAGAAATATTCCCTGCATTCTCTTTAGGATGGGTCATCAGCAACGAAAGTTTCTTTGAAAACCTGACTTCGGTGATCCCCCAGTTGAAATTGCGTTATGGTTGGGGACAGAACGGTAATTCAAGTATCGATGCTTACTCCTCCTATCAATTCTACGAATCCTTGTATGACAAAGGCAGCATTGACGACTGGAACTGGGGTACTGCGTATGACTTTACAGGACAAGGCGGTGCTTTGCCCTCCGGCTTCCGCCGCACACAGACCGGCAATCCCGACTTAAAATGGGAAACGACCTCACAGCACAATTTCGGTTTGGACTTCGCGCTGTTTAACAATAAGTTGAGCGGTTCGTTCGATTACTACCTGAAGTATACACGCGACATCCTGATGAAACCCGGTACGGTAGCCACCGTAGGTGAAGGAGGACAAAGATGGCTGAACGGTGCGGACATCGACAATAAAGGTTTTGAAATAACCCTGAACTATAACGACCAATTCGGTGACTTGGGATTGAACACGATGTAGCCTACCTCATCCTGAAGTTCTTCGATGAATATGCCAAGGAGGTACGCCGCCACATGGAATATGAAAACCAGGCCGTATTCACCTATGTAGAGCAATTACTCCAAGGCAACCTATCGGATGAATACAACATTGCCACTTTTGCCAGCAAACATAATCAGATAGATACCAAACTGAAAGAGCTGAAGAACATCATCATCAAATACTACCCGGAAAAGGAGAACAACAATCTCCTGAATGCGGTCTTGTTCGATATATTCAACTGCGAACAAGACCTTGCCACCCACTGCCAGGTAGAAGATTATATGTTTGTTCCCGCCGTAGCGCAAATAGAAAGGAAACTGAAAAATGAACAATAATACTTCTTTGAAGATTGTCATTGCAGAAACTTCGGTCATCATCCGGAGTGGTCTGACGGCTGTTTTGAAGCGTATTCCCAACTTGAATGCACACCCTATTGAGGTTTCTTCTCCGGAATCGCTGCAGAACTACATTCACATGCATCCGGCAGACATTATCATCATCAACCCCACTTTCGGTGGCTGGTTCGACCTGCCCGCCTTCAAGGCAGAACACGGAAAATCCGGCATCAAGTACATTGCTATGGTATGCTCCGTCATCGACAACAACATATTGAAGGAATATGACGAGAACTTCGCCATGTGCGATGACGTAGATGTCATCGCCTCCAAAATCAACCACTTGCTGCACACCGAGGAGGAAGAGGAAAAAGACAGCGAACAAGAAACCTTAAGCCAGCGCGAAAAAGAAATCATCACCTGCGTTGTGAAGGGCATGACCAACAAAGCCATCGCCGACAAACTCTACCTCTCCATTCATACTGTCATTACCCATCGCCGTAACATTGCACGCAAACTGCAGATACATTCTCCGGCAGGGCTTACCATCTACGCTATTGTGAACAAGCTGGTGGAATTGGGCGACATCAAGGACTCTCTATAAGGTTCTTCCGGCAACTGTCTCCCTACCCGCTGCGGCCTATAGGGAAAAACCGGATGAATCCCTTGCAAAAGTATGCTCCTCCATACGGGAAAAGCCCTCTGCCTATTGATTAAGGTTTATCCTGTGCCTGAAGACAAAGCTCATCCCCTATGTCATCCCTCCCCATCCTATGACTCTTTATGCCCCACAAGTATCCTTATCCAACCTTACCCACAGTATCCGTCACGCCATACACAAATCCCCGCTTCACGATATCACATCGGGAAGCGGGGATCCTTTTATCTTCATAAAAGTGGTTACGTAATTATGACTAACTAATTCATTCAAATCTGATGTTGCAAAGATAAGGCATCGGCAGACAGTACGCAATCACTTAAATTAGGTATAATAAAACAAGTCAGTCATCATAAATAGGTAGAACCACCCACAAATCAGGCATTGGCATAGCTGTGCATTCCTCCAAGGATGTAGTTCACCCCGAAATAGGTCATCAGGACTGTCAGAAAGGCGACAATCATATAGATGTGGAAGAATAACGGCCTGCGGAAAATGCGTAGGCTGCGCGCATGGAACGCCGCTCCATAAACCATAAAGGTAATCAGCGCCCATACTTCCTTCGGGTCCCAAGCCCAATATCGCCCCCAAGAAGCATTGGCCCAAACCGCACCCAGAAAAATACCGGCTCCCAAAAAGAAAACGGCGGGATAAAGCAGCAATCGGCTGAGCAGCATCAACATCCGGGCTGAACGGCGAAGACACAATGCCAGTATGCCGTTCAGCATCATAAAGGCAAACAAAGCATAAGACATCATTATCAACGACACATGCGTACTGAGCCATGGAGAAACAAGCACGGGCATCAAGGGAGTGATTTGGGGATTCATCTGTCCCAAATAAGACACTAGCAAGGCAAAACCGGACAGCAAAAAGCCGAAAGGCACCATAAACGGGAAGCGCCGCCGAAACAGACAAGCCAGGAACAGCGCACACAATGCCATGAACTGCATCGTTTCGTATCCGTTGCCCAACGGTATTCGCCCACCGATGTACCACCTCAGGCCATACCCGAAGAGCTGAAAGAGAAACGCCGCATAAAGAGAAAACGGGAAAAAAGTATCTGCCAAACGCGAAGAGAAAGAGAGCGCTACAATCCTACCGGAAGAGTCTGACAATGCCGACGAACGGCGCAGGCCGCGATACAGCAGACGGAAGAAAGCCAGCATCCCCACCGTAAGGTTGAACATGAACAGCAATTTGCTGAAAGGAATACGGTTATACAGCAATTCGGCTTGTATTTTAGTATCGGAAACAGGCTCCACACTCCCGTCTTCCGGCAAAGGACGAATCAATGTACCATTTTGGAGCATCAAAATCAGTCCCACCTTTTCATCCGCCTCTACAATGGCCTTTTCCAGAGAAGTCATTTTCTGATGATGGTCTTGCTTCCCCTTCCAGAACTTCTGCAAGCGATACTTCTCACCGTCGAACAAATCAGCCAGACATGCATAGGGTATCTCCAAATGAAGCAGGCGACGGAGTGCCTCGTTTTTGATATAAATCATCGGCTCATTCTGCCAAACTTCCGGACGCAGAAGCCATCCACCAATCACCTGCTCCGGCGTCATGCCTCCATAAGACGGTTTTCCCGTCAGTTTCAGTACAAAATCGCGCGCAAGGGTATTGAAAGGAACCACACGGTCATTATAAATCACCTGCTTACGGGCGAGACTATCCGCCTGCTTGCGTGCCAGTGCCGGAAGGCTTCTCTTCTGCGCATGTACCCCACTTCCCAGACACAGCAACAATAGAACAAACATTCCTCCCTTCTTCAACAACGGATGCCTCAGCAGCCTGCGGAACTCTCCACCCCGGCTGACCAGCATCCAGAGCATGGAGACACCTAACAAGAAGTATCCACTATAGGTAACCCCTATCCCCCACGGGTCATAATTCACTGTCAGCCAGCTCCCCTGCATATCCTCATCAAAGGAAGACTGATAAAAGCGGAACCCCTGCCGTGAAAGAATACGGTTCATGGAGACGGGCGTCTCACCGTGAATATAGCTGATATAATCTGCAGGAGCATCCGTACCCGGATAGTACTCAATCCGGAAACTGTCCAGACGTAAGGTGAACGGTAACTCTACAACCTGCCTGCCGTCTTGTTCCAAAAAGCAGTTCACCTCACTGCCGACAGTAAGATGCACATATCCTTTTCGGCCACAAAGAAACGTAGTCATGGCTCCCGCCAAAATCACGAGGAAGGAGCCATGCAACAACAACGTCGGGAGACGCCGCCACAACCGCTGTCTTACAAGCACAACAACAGTCATCGCAGCAAGGGCTCCCCACAAACAACAGAACCAAATCGTATGATAAACATGCTTTTCTACAAAATCCGTACTGTATGTCTGCTCTACAAACGTAGTTGCAGCAAGTAAGAGCAGCAAACAACCATAAACAGCTATGAGAAACTTTTTCAATTAAGAGCTATCAATTAAAAGTAAAAAATCAATATGGAGCAAACTCCTTGTTTTCTAAAGACTTGACTCCCATACATTCCATCTCTATCAGCCAACCCGGACGACATACGGGAGCATATACAAACACTCTCGGAGTATCCGGAAAACGCTCGTCATACATTCCTTTGACCACGGTATAGTCTGCAACATCCCGCAGATAAACAATCATCTGTCCTAAATCATCAAACGTACAGCCAGCCTCTTTCAACAAAGCCTCCACATTCTCCCACATACGTTCCGTCTGCTTGCGAATGTCTCCGGGATATACCACCTCACCTTTATTATTGATGCTCGCAGTACCCGAAATAAACACCTGGCGACGGTCGCCATAATCCACATACGTACCTCGCTCGAAACTCACACCGTATTCGTATGTGGGATTCAGATGTGTCGGTGCGTAAAGGTAGTGAATTTGTTCAGATTTCAAACCATCTACAGCATAAGTATCCATCTGAACCGTCACTTTTGGGTCGGCATGACGGCCACCGATACCGGTACTGGAAATATAATGAGTCTTCTCCGTCAAGTCCTGGGTAACAAACACCTCATTACGCGCCTTCACCACTCCGGCATAATTCACATCCACGTTCTGTACAAAGAACCAGGTACGTATGCAATTATCAGCCAGCTTGCAGCCCTGTTCCATCAGCTGCATCACATAGTCATTCAACAGCAGACGGGTCTGGTATTCCGAATTGGCTGCACGATTGAAAGAGCCGCCTCCCCAAAGGTGACGGTAGGCGCCATGTCTCACTTCGAACAATCCGTTATGGAGTACCTGTGTTTCCACACCTTTCTGCAGATAGACCCACAGTGCGATCTTTGTACCGTTCAACGGCGGCTGCTCTACCACGGAGAGTGCACAATCCGAACATTCTGCCGAAAGCGCCAGTAGCATATCTGCCTGATTGGCGGCGTCACTTAGAAAGTAGCGTTTAAAGATGGCAACAGCACCTTGTAGTTCACTTTCACGCAGTTGGCAGTAAGTGTCGACCACCGCATTCAGCTGTTCTTCATAAGTCGCTTCCGGTCTGGTGGCATGAATCATTACATGATATTCCGAAACACCCGCTTCTACCTCATATTTAAAGATTTCGGTTAAGGTATTCTCCGATTGATTAGTTTGTTGTTGTTTATCTTTCATATTAAATATCAATTAGTCGTTGTTGTTCAAAAAAGTACCGGTATTACCAGCAAGGCCCATCATTATTACGGCTGTGCACCATCGTCAATCCAGTTGCCAATCAAAGACTGCATATCAGATGAGGTTATCATCTGAGAATGGTCTATACGCCAATCCGAGCTGATGTCCGTACCCAATATGAGATGCAAGACACTTTCTGACGCATTGCCGGGCATAACCCTCATTTTACCGTCCACCGTCGTTGAAGCCCGGTTGACCAGATCAGCATGGCTATGTCCTTCCAGCAGATTCAAGCCACCACCCGGAGTGGTGCTAAGACCATGGCAAGCCGTACAAGTGGCATTGAATATTTTTTGTTGAATGGCATTGTACATACTTGCATCAACTGTTCCTGCATCCATAAGTATAGTATCAGCGATTTCAGTACATTCCATTGCCACCAAACTGACAATGCGCTTTCTCAACTTATTGATTACACATAGCTCGACAGTTGTCACCTCATCCGTTATGCCGGACATTGTCAACTGGATTTCATCATTATCCGATTCGGATACCGGAACAACCTTTGAAACAATGGCATAATCGCTTTCATCATCAAATCCTGCCACTACCACACTATAGTCGCCCGACCACTTATCCACACCACTAATCCGGCCTGTCATCTTCACTGTGCGTCCTTCACCCGTGGCCACTACGGCATTCTCATAAATTCTCCCCTCATCGCATGCATGCAGACCTATAAGAAGCACGGGCAGAAAAAAGAAAAGAATGTATTTTTTCATAGACGAATCCTTTCCTGACTTCATTTAGAATGTATATTGAAGCATCACCGTGGCAGAGTGAGTGGCCAGACCTAAATTATCATTATCACGGTCGAGCTGCGTGTCGTGTCCCCAACGGGCTACATACTGATACATTGCCTGCAATTTCAAGTTGCATCCTCTGAAAAAGTAGTTCATACCTACAGCAGGCATATTCAGGAAACCGTCGTCATCCGTACCGTTACGATTGAAGATATCGTAGCGTGCGGCAAGCTGTAGGCGGGGAGCGACAAAGTAACCACCTTGCACATAACCGCCTAAAAAGCTATACGATTCATTTATCTTTTGCCGTTTGGTGAAACCTACATTCATATAATAAGCTTCAGCCGCCAGATAGAGCTTGTTCTTCAACATGGCAAATTCCAACCCCACACGGGTATCATTGGTACTCTCATTTTCACTCTCCACATTGATAGAACCCGAAAGACCGAATAATATCTTATCCTCGTTCAAACGGTTAGGATTACCTTGTGTGGAAGGCATCACCCCCTTGGGCATATAAGTCAGACGTCCGGCATACAGCAATGAAGGGATATGCCAGTCATCACTCATCGTCTTTGAAGCTGTATTCACGGAAGCTCCGGTTCCATTGAACAAGCCGACTTCATAACCGAACTTATCTGCCACCAGACCGTGAACTTCAACACCCAGGTCAAATCCCGTACCGATATTAGGCGTCACGGCATTCAACGAATAAGGCAAAATTACAGAAGACGTCAGAGAAACCGGCAACTGAGGAAGCAGTGTTTCGCCAAGAGTTGTCAGATAGGCATGCGAGAATGGAGTCTTGAACTTTCCGACACGAATCGCAAATTGTTTTTTCAGCTGTACATCAAACCACGCCTGCTGTAACAGCGCTCCTCCACTTGCAGCAGCATTGATGGACAGATTGAAAGCTACTTTTCCAAAAGCCTTGCCAGTAAAGCCAAGTACGGCATAAGGAATGGAAAAACCCGAATTGGCAATATTATCTTGGTTATAAGCCTTATCCAAGCCTTCATCATCATACCAATTGAAATTAGCACTCGTTTGTACCAACAGATAAGGCTTGAAAACAAAGTCACCTTTCTTTGTTTCAATGGTAAAACCTTCTCTTCCGGCCAATGACACTACACCATTCTCCGTATCTTCCTCATGTTGCGCCATAGCGGTCAAAGGCAAAACAGCCAGCATGGCGACATATAAAAATTTCTTCATAATTACTTTTTATATAAAGCTTATTAGTTCTAAAGTGAATTTAAAAATACAATCAGGGCATCACGGTCATCCTTACTCATGTTCTTAAAGAGATTTTTCGATGCTTCTCCCTCTCCCCCATGCCACATTATGGCTTCAACAAGATTGCGGGCACGACCATCGTGCAAGAAGTAGGTATGTCCGTTTACCTTTTCCTGAAGCCCAATACCCCAAAGCGGAGTAGTGCGCCATTCATTGCCACGCGCCAACCCACTTACATAGTTATCATTCAGACCGACTCCCATAATTTCGGAGCCCATATCATGCAGCAAAAAATCCGAATAGGGGTGAATTGTCTGACTTCCCAACCATGGCAAACGGGTACCGTTCAACAGCACGGAGCCCCGAGGCTTGGTATGCAACGTGGTGACATGGCAAAGATGGCACTTGGCTTTATAGAAATTCTGTTCTCCCCTTATCACCTGCGGGTCATTCACATTACGCCGTGCAGGAACACCAAGACTCTGCATATACAAGTCAACATCTTCCATATCTTCTGTAGAAACATCCAACTGGGCATAAGAAAGCCCCATCATGCTGCCTTGATTCACCTGGGCCTGTCCCTCGCATATCTCTTCCGGATAGCGGCTATTGGTAACACCCATATCACTTGAAAAACCAAGTTCAACAGTCAAATCCGCATGTTGAGCCTTATTTCCCGACAGCCCCAAGCTTCTCACACCACGTTCGGTAATGTAATTGCAACGGCCACTTATACCATACTCCGGATAATTACTTTTTGCAGCAAGCGCTTCAATCTCCGTAGGTTCCAAAGCCATCATTTGCCCCATACCGACATGTCTCAACGGGATACGCACCGTACAGAACATATCTTCAGGCTTTATACTGTCAGCATACCATTCGGATATGGAATAAGCCGGTCTGCAAAGTTCATACTTCTCTCCGTCGGGAAAGGTAAAAGTCTCATAAGTATACTCCACAGAAAGCTTCCCCTCCGGTTTCACTCCATAAATTGCCTGGTCATGGAGGACACGACCATAATCCTGAAAAAACGCACCATTCTTGCGGCTTATATAAACCAGCATCGAGGAAAACCCGTAACTACCCGATCCGCCTTCACTCCACAGCGTCGGTTTGGTACGGCCGGCATTACGATGACAACTGCCACAAGAATACCCCGCATAGACCGGGCCAAGCCCCCCTCCCATGCCATTGCTACTCGTACGCACATCATCGTAAAGCCCGTCACCATCATTAAAGCGACTGTTGTAAACACCCGACACCCAATCTGCCGGTGAATCATAGGCCTTGGATGAATTCATGAAGATTGTGGACGTTCCGGCAGACAGAGCGTATCCTTCAGGAATCTCTATATCCAACACGTCAATCCCATCATCATCACAAGCAGTCAAACCTGCCGACAAACAAAGGAGAAGACATGAATATCTCATTAAATGATTCATCATCTTTATCTACTTTTTAATAATGGCATATCCAAACATACCAAAGAAGTAAAGGCAGGATTCTCCAAATCCCCCCCTTTACTTCTTGAGTATTGTTTATAAATAATTCTTATTTAACTGTACGAGGTTTGCCATCCTTGAAAAGCAGGAATTCTAAAGTATGGAATCCGCGTACATTTTGAGCAGATTCAACTTTTGCATCATCATCACCCTCGCTCCATTCCAAATCGCCCCATTTCTGGGAATTCAGAATCTGGACAATGGCGTTCTGGTCCAAAGGCCAACTATCCATATTCGGGTCAAGTCCCAGCTCATCCACCGGCCCAAATAGGAACGCCTCACTTTCCTCCCAAGGTTCACGGGCTGTTATCCAAGCATTGCATGCCGTCTCAAAAGCACTGTTAGAGGGATTGTTGGCAAGAGCCACCACAGCGTCATACAGCGTACTATTCTTCTCCTTCAAATCCTTATAGGTAGGCAAAACCACAACATTGACATAATTTTCAACAATCGGGTCAAGTGCTTCATTGCTGTTAATGGTGCTATTGTCCCTGATATAAGGTTTCAACTCCTTATCCAATACACTTTCCAGTTCTTCACAAGCCTTGATAGCCGCTACCGTTTCCTGACTGTTAATATTATTACGGAAAGGTTGGGGAATAGCCTGAATAGCCGATGCTGCCGTAGTGATAGCTGCCGACACTTTCGTATCCAACTCCGCATTGACTCCAGCCACCAATTTTGAAATTGACTTGTCGCTCACCTTACCGTCCAAAGAGCCGTAATAGGCATTGCGGATTGAGTAAATATTATTGGTATAATCATCACGGGAATGCCAGCTATACCATGACTCAACAGCATAGAGGGCCTCTGTAACATTGTTTGCCATATATTTATTATATGGATCACCAATCTTCGTCTCACCTACCTCATTGGAGATTTCAACACAACCGTCGATAACCTGCTCTATACAGTTCCAGGCACTTGAAAAGTTATAGGCACCATTATGAGCTTTGAAGGAAGTTGCAAAACTTGCCCCACCCTTATAACTCGTATTCCAAGAATCATAAAGATTGGTGGCATCTGTCTTCAACAAAGCCGCCACATTTCTCATGTAGTTGTGCCAACTTGCCGCATTCTCCGAATTATACTCAATGTCAGCAGGATTAACTGTACTGTTGTCATCATCATCGCTACAAGCAGGTCATGACGCATATTCTTTGTAACATTCTGTGTGATTGTCGCCATAATGAAACCCTGAATATAATTCAGTACAAAGCCTAGTACATATAAAACGACCAGTAAAATTGCAATGTCTGTTATTTTGTCTAATGCAATTATTCCACTTAATCCTTCTGTAATCAAATTTGTTATCTCTGAAAATTTTCCAGGTCCAATCAAATTGAAGATTGCACCAATAATAGAAAATATAATAGCAACGCCTAACAATAACTTATATCTTCCAAGATAATCAAAGAAATCACTATATGCTTTCTGTAAATCATTACTTTTATCCATCGCCACCATGCTGCTTACGCCAGGTGCCGCCCCAGGTTTGTTTACTTTTCTCTTTTCAGGCATTTTCAAGTTCCTCCTTTGACAACTGTGAATAGGCAATCTCCTTATAAACCTTACAAGATTTCATGAGTTCTTCATGGGTTCCAATTCCCGCTATTTTTCCATGTTCTAAGACAAGTATTTGATCCGCATGTCTGATTGTACCAATTCGCTGTGCAACAATTACTTTGGTCTGTTCTTTTGACTTTTCATTTAATGTTTTTCTCAAAAT
>OGZW01004061.1_pt1 | contig 10452 bp, 10 predicted proteins | sample 1577001 | NCBI WGS metagenome assembly OGZW01 (sample SAMEA3541519, study PRJEB24748) | human gut metagenome | biome: human gut; feature: human-associated habitat; material: faeces | place: China | collected 2012
ATAATTTAATTATTTAAATTATGAAAAACATTCTTTTCACAACGAGGAAGAACAATGGTGTTCCAATGTTAAAAAGCACCCTTCCTATTATTCTATTTAGCATGTTCCCAGGAATTGCCGGCGGTTCTCCTAACGCTTTGTTTCCATATGGTCCCATCGGATCATCCAATTCCACGAAATCCGCTTTGATATCTGGCGTATCCAGCATCGTCATCAGCTTATAATCCAACAGATTGCCATTCAACGGACGTCCGGTCTTTTCATCCAGGATCAGCTGTTCACTGATTCCATAGCCCATTCCCATAGACATACCACCATGGACCTGCATCTCGGCAAGCTGTGGATTCAGCAGCTTTCCACTGTCATGTACATTGATAATATGAAGAATCTTAATTTTACCAAGTTTTATATCCACTTCAACTTCTGCAAAACAGCATCCTGTTGCAATCGTATTTTTTTTCACCTGTTCAGAAACTTCTGCTGTCAATACGGATGAATTTGTAAGGCTGTAATAGCTCTCTTCTGCCAGAGCCGCAAGAGAGATTGCCTGCTCATCACCTGCCCAGATCCAGTTATCTTTAAGTGTCAGTTCTCTGGTGTCGATTTCCGGAAGGAGCGTCTTCGCATAGGCAAGTATCTTATCTCTCAGAATCTCTGCACAATGCCGCACTGCTGTTCCGGTCACAAAAGACTGTCTGGATTTATACAGTATGTTAAGAACTTCACACAGCCAATAACACAGATTGCACAGGTTATTAATCAGGTACAGTCTATGGCAGCAGCTTCTGAGAGAGTATTTGAATTCCTTGAAGAAGAGGAAGAAGAACAGATAGCTGCCAATCCAGTACCTACAGATAATATCAGAGGTGAAGTTGAGTTTAAGCACGTTAAGTTCGGATATAAGGAAGACCAGATTATTATTAAGGATTTCTGTGCCAATGTTAAGCCAGGACAGAAGGTTGCTATCGTTGGTCCAACTGGTGCAGGTAAGACTACAATGGTTAAGCTTCTTATGAGATTTTATGATGTTAATTCAGGAGAAATCCTTATTGACGGACATAATATCAAGGACTTTAACAGACGTGAATTAAGAGATGCATTTGGAATGGTTCTTCAGGATACATGGCTTTATAAAGATACTATTATGGAAAATATCAGATATGGAAAGCTTGATGCTACTGATGAAGAAGTAATCGCTGCGGCTAAGGCAGCACACGCACATCATTTTATAGAGACTCTTCCGGGTGGATATAATATGGAACTTAATGAGGATGCAAGTAATGTGTCACAGGGACAGAAGCAGCTTCTTACTATTGCAAGAGCTATTCTTGCTGACAACCCAATCCTTATCCTTGATGAGGCGACAAGTTCTGTAGATACAAGAACAGAGATTCAGATACAGAATGCTATGGATAATCTTATGAAGGGCAGAACGAGCTTCGTAATTGCCCACAGATTATCAACTATAAAGGATGCTGATATTATACTTGTTATGAAAGAAGGAGATATCGTAGAGCAGGGCAATCACGAAGAATTACTTGCTAAGGGTGGTTTCTATGCTGACCTTTATAACTCACAGTTTGAGGAGGCAGAAGCATCATAAGCTATGAGAGATACATTTATAGAATGGCTTATTTTAATCAATATAATAACATTTGTTATATATGCACTGGATAAATATAAAGCAGTACATCATCTTTGGAGAATACCTGAAAAGACGCTTATATTCTTAGCAGTCATAGGTGGTTCTCCAGCGGCACTACTTGCTATGTATACAATAAGACATAAGACAAGGCATATTAAATTCACACTGGGTGTACCAGTTATACTTGTTATTCAGATAATCGTGCTTTATATTCTTTATACAAGATATGGTATATTTACAGGGTGAATATGAAGATTAAATAAGTAATATGTTAAAAAAGTATAGATATAATATAGGACTGTGAATAAAAAAATCTGGGTTTTACGATTAACATACCGTTATGTGAGTTAATCATAAAATCCAGATTTTATTAATTGAAATTATATAATAAGTATTATAAGCGTCTGATTAACCAATAACGCCTACAAATCCGCATATCAGCACGATTATACCAAGTACAATTCTGTACCAGCCGAACACCTTGAAATCGTGTTTTTTAATGTATCTCATAAGAAATCTGATAACGAAAAGAGATACAACGAAAGCTACAAGCATACCAACAAGGAGAATTATTCCTTCCTGTGAAGTCATTGAGTTATGAAGAAGGAACTTAACACCCTTAAGAAGGCTTGCTCCGAACATAACGGGTACTGCAAGGAAAAATGTATACTCAGCGGCAACAGTTCTTGAAACACCAAGAATTAAAGCACCGACAATAGTTGCACCTGAACGTGATGTTCCAGGGAATATAGCAGCGATAAGCTGGAAAAGACCTATATATGCAGCAAGCTTATAATCAATGCCTTCAATAGTTCTGACCTTGGCTTTCTTGCCGTGGTGCATAGTCTCTACAATAATAAATGCAATACCAAAGAGTATAAGCATAATAGCTACAGTTGTGTAGTTATAGAAAAGTTCTTCAAGCTTTTCATCAAATAATACGCCGACAATTGCGGCAGGTATGCACGAAACAAGAATGTGAAACCAGAGCTTGAATATATCACACTTGATATAAGCACCTGCACCCTCAGATGAGAGTGGTTCTTTATTATTGTTCTTTCCAAATGGCCATAACTTGTTCCAGAATAGTATAACAACTGCCATAATAGCACCAAGCTGGATAACTACCTCAAACATACTATAGAATGCATCAGATACTTTTAATGGCATAATTTCATTTAAAAGTATCATATGTCCTGTGCTGCTTATAGGAAGCCATTCAGTGATACCTTCGACAATACCAAAAAGTATCGCTTTTAAAATTTCTAACATTATTCCTCCAATCGGATACGGATATTGTATCATAAATATATGTATTAAAAATCTGTAAAATTCTTATATCCGTTCACTTTATTTTATTCTTAGAATTAATAATATGTTGTGATTATAATTCTGTTTCAGTTAGTATTCTCTCATTGCATAAAGATACTGTCAACTGTGAATTATCTAATTTACAACAAATTTTTATAAATTTCACTTTACACCGGTTATTGATAAAAAATATTGATAAGAGTCAATATGCGTGTTAAACTTATTCGGATATTTGATAATTACTAAAGCATATTTAATTAAGATAACAAGGAGTCAGTTAATGGAAGTATATTTAAAACCAATAATATCAGCCTGCTATGTGTTTCCTATACTTGCTGTAATATTTACAATACCTTACATATTATATGAGTATCACAAATATGGTTCAATCCTTATACTTAGAACGGGGATTGTATATACATTTATATTCTATATGCTGACATCATATTTTATGACAGTGCTTCCACTTCCTCCAAGAAGCTCGGTTACACCGGATACTGCGAGTGTCCTGCTTGTTCCGTTTGATGCAATAAGGAGAATTATAGCTACAGCTAATGTCACTTTGTCACAGCCATCTACATATGTTAACCTGTTTAAATGTTTTGATTTCTGGCAGGCTGCATTTAATATACTGCTGTTATTTCCGTTTGGAGTATATCTTAGATATTATTTTAAAAGACCCTGGTGGCAGGTGCTTATATTTTCATTTGGGTACAGCCTGTTCTTTGAATTGACACAGATTTCAGGACTGTATGGAATATACAGATATCCATATAGGTATTTTGAGGTTGATGACCTTATATGTAATACATTAGGTGGAGTATTAGGTTATGTATGCACACCGCTTATAGTGTTTATGCTTCCGAAAAGGGATAGACTTGATGAGGCTGCATATAAGAGAGGGCAGATTGTATCTGAATTCAGGAGAGGTGTTGCGTGGATAATTGATATGGTAATTATAATGATTCCAGTGCTGGCGGCTATGCTGTTGCTTTGGCACGAGCATATAATTACCAGGAAAATGGTGCTGGGTTCGGTATATGATGTGAGATATGTAGTTATTTTATCGCTGTATATCGTTATTGTGTTCACACTTACGACAAAGCTTACAAGAGGGCGGACAATAGGCAAGTCACTGGTTAATATACGTCTTATAGACTGCAAAGATATGGTTATTAATAAAGTTCCACATATAAAAATGTATAAGCTGTTTATAAGATATTTTATAATATATACGATAAGTGTACCCTCATTACTATATGCGTATAACTTTTATCGTATGGCGATTGAACTTGAAGGGGTAAAATTATGGGCAGTTACAGCAGGATGTGTGATATGTATTTTAATTACAATATATATGGCATTTGATTTATTATTGTGTCTGTTTAGCAGCACAAGAAATATGCTATATGACAGAATAACAGGAATTACGCATAGAAGTGACATAATAAGCAGACAGGATAATACAAATTTAACAAGTTAAAGATAATATTTAGCCGAATAAGATACATTTCGAATATATAACAGGAGGTACGATTGTGACAATAAAAGATTTGCCAGCAGGTAAAAGTGCTACAATATTAAAAGTAGGTGGAGATGGTGCATTAAGACAACATTTTCTGGATATGGGACTTATTCAGGGTGCAGAAGTTACAGTTATAAAATATGCTCCTATGGGTGACCCTGTTGAATTAAGAATTCATAGCTATGAGCTTACCATAAGACTTTCAGATGCAGAACAGATAGAGGTAAGTGAGCCTTATTGTATTGATAATAAAGCTGTGGAAAATGTTAAAATGAATAGTATAGTAAAGGAACATCCGGGATTTGGTGAAGGAGGCAGGTATCACGATAAGGAAAATGAAAATCCTCTTCCAGATGATGAAAAGCTGACATTTGCACTTGTAGGCAACCAGAATTGTGGAAAAACAACCCTTTTTAATGTATTAACAGGCTCCAATCAGCATATAGGTAATTTTCCAGGTGTTACAGTTGATAGAAAAGACGGAGTTATAAAAGGTTATCCTGATACACTTATAACAGATTTGCCAGGAATATATTCAATGTCACCATATAGCAGTGAAGAAATAGTAACAAGGGAATTTCTGCTTATGGACAAACCTAAAGGTATTATTAATATATTAGATGCTACTAATATTGAAAGAAACCTTTATCTGTCAATGCAGCTTATGGAATTAGGAATTCCTATGGTAATTGCACTTAATATGATGGATGAGGTAAGAGTCAATGGAGGTTCTGTAAGAATTAACGCAATTGAGGAATTGCTTGGAGTTCCGGTTATACCAATATCAGCGGCTAAAGGTGAGGGCATAGAAGAACTGGTAAGTCATGCCATTCACGTTGCAAAATATCAGGAAAAACCACAGATATCAGATTTTTGTTCCAAGGACAGTGCGGTTCATAGATGTATACATGGCATTATGTCGCTTATAAGTGACCATGCAGACAAAGCAGGATACCCTGAAAGATTTGCAGCCTCCAAGGTTGTTGAGGGGGATTCACTTGTACTTAAGCATCTTGAACTTGAGCAGAATGAAAAAGAAATGATTGAACACATTATAGTACAGATGGAAGAAGAATGTGGAATGGATAGAGCCTCAGCTATAGCAGATATGAGATTTGCTTATATTGAAGATGTCTGTAAGAATACGGTTGTAAAGCCAAGAGAAAGTAAGGAAAGAATACGAAGCCAGAAGATTGATAAGCTTCTTACTGGTAAATATACAGGTATCCCAATGTTTATAGCAATTATGGGACTTGTGTTTTATCTTACATTTAATGTTATAGGTGCGGCACTCTCCAATGTACTTGATATTTTAATTACATTTGTTACAAATGGGGTTGATAATCTTCTGACAGCAATGAATGTTAATTCGGTATTGCATGCACTTATCATAGATGGAATATTCAATGGGGTTGGTAGTGTATTAAGCTTTCTTCCGATAATCGTAACATTATTCTTCTTTTTATCAATTCTTGAAGATAGCGGTTATATGGCAAGAGTCGCATTTATTATGGATAAGCTCTTACGTAAACTTGGATTATCAGGAAGAAGTATAGTGCCTATGTTAATTGGTTTTGGATGTAGTGTTCCAGGAGTTATGGCAAGCCGTACACTTTCATCTGAAAGAGACCGTAGGATGACAGTTCTTTTAACACCATTTATGAGTTGTTCAGCAAAAGTACCTATATATGCCTTTTTCTCAGCAGCATTTTTCCCACATTATGCAGCGCTTGTTATGATAGGTATGTATTTTATAGGAATTATTGTTGGAATAATTATGGCGTTTATATTTAAAAAGACATTATTTAAGGGAGAACCAGTTCCATTTGTTATGGAGCTTCCTAATTACAGAATGCCTGGTGCTAAGAATGTGGTACATTTGTTATGGGAAAAGGCAAAGGATTTCTTACAGAAAGCATTTTCTATTATATTTATTGCAACAATACTTATATGGTTTATGCAGAATTTTGATATAAGGCTTAACGTTGTGGCAGATTCAAGACAGAGTATACTTGCTGTATTAGCAGGTATGATTACTCCGTTGTTTAAACCATTAGGATTTGGAGACTGGAGACTTGTAACAGCTATACTTACAGGCGTAATGGCAAAGGAAAGTGTAGTATCTACGATATCAATTCTATTTGGAAGTACGATAGAGATGGTATCTGTTATATCAGCTGCGGGTGCAATGTCATTTCTTGTGTTCTGTCTTTTGTATACACCTTGTGTTGCGGCAATTGCCTCAGTTAAAAAAGAACTTGGAGGTAAATGGGCAGCATATGTTGTAGTTATTCAGTGTGTTGTAGCATGGATTGCGGCATTAATTACATATATTATTGCTGGAATTTTATAACTCTGATAAATATGTATGCGAAAAAAAACATTGCAAAATCAGACTATTGATGATAAATTATCAATAAGCTAATTCCTAGAGGGAGTAATCGGCATATTTATATATGCAGTTATATCGACATAATGGCTTATAAGCCCGGTATTACTTTAAATGATGAGACTCGTGGACAGTATCAGTACTGTCTGCGGGTCTTTTTTATATAACTGGAATTCGTTTTCGTTAAAACATCAATTATTATATATGATATGACAATTGGTTATAATCTTTCTTGGAGCAACAGATAAAATATAGAAATGAGGACAATTAAGAAATGAGTATTGTTGAATTATTTATACTGGCAGTAGGACTTTCAATGGATGCTTTTGCTGTATCTATATGTAAGGGCTTGTCGCTTGGAAAGATAAAGCCTAAGCATATGTGCATTGCCGGTGCGTGGTTTGGTGGATTTCAGGCATTGATGCCGCTTATTGGCTATTATCTCGGAAGTCTGTTTGCCGATATGGTTACCAGATATTCACACTGGGTTGCATTTGCACTTCTTCTTGCAATTGGTGGTAATATGATTAAGGAGTCATTAGGGGAAGAAGAAAATGTCAGCAATGATATGGGATTTAAGAGTATGTTATTACTTGCAATTGCAACAAGTATTGATGCACTTGCAGTAGGCGTGTCATTAGCATTCCTTAAGGTTGCCATTCTTCCAGCGGTATTATTTATAGGCTGTATTACATTTGTCTGTTCAGCGGCAGGTGTTAAAATTGGAAGTATATTTGGTGATAAATATCAGTCTAAAGCAGAACTTTGTGGAGGGATTATTCTTATTCTTATAGGAATTAAGATATTACTTGACGGTTTGGGAATACTTTAGTTATAATATTATAATTAAGTAAGAAATGAGGATTAATATATGAAAGAAATGTTATTGGCATTATTACTGCTTATTATAGGTTTTGTGCTTCTTATAAAGGGAGCAGATTTCTTTGTTGACGGAAGTTCGTCAGTTGCGAAAAGATTAAAAGTACCTTCAATGATAATCGGACTTACAATTGTAGCTATGGGTACAAGTCTGCCAGAATGTGCAGTTAGTGTTACAGCTTCACTTAACAATAATAATGCTTTAGCTGTAAGTAATGTAATAGGTTCTAATATATTTAACCTTATGGTTGTGTGTGGTGTATGTGCATTATTTACACCATTGGCGGTATCAAAAGATACTTTAAAGAAAGAATTTCCATTTTCTATCATATGTGCCATTCTTCTTGCGGCACTTGGTGCTGTTGGAATGACACTTGGAAGAATTGACGGAATAGTATTTCTTGTAATATTCGCAGTTTACCTTTGCTTGATGATTGTATCAGCTAAAAATGCACGTAACGAGGCACTTAATAAAGAACTTGAAGAAGAGGTTGATGAAGAGATAAAAATTCTTCCAGTATGGCAGTGTATTGTATACATTATTGGTGGAGCAGTAGCTATTAAGTTCGGTGGTGATTTTGTTGTTGATGGAGCTTCCACAATTGCAACTGGATTTGGTATAAGCCAGAATCTTATCGGACTTACAATAGTTGCACTAGGAACAAGTCTTCCAGAGCTTGTTACATCAATCGTTGCGGCTAAGAAGAATGAAGTGGATATGGCATTGGGAAATGTCATCGGCTCTAACATTTTTAATATTCTTCTTGTATTGGGTGTTGCTGGGGCAATAAGTCCTGTAGCATTTGTAACAGAAAATCTTATCGACATTGCTATTCTTGTTGTTATGAGTGTGGTTGTATGGATATTCGCGTGGTCAAAGAAAAAGCTTGTCAACTGGCATGGTGCAGTTATGCTTGTATCATATGTGGCTTACCTTGTATACATTTGCATAAGATAAATATTGCATATAAGGCTGTTTACGTCATATATGAATTGTAATAAAATTATATATGGCAGTTCCGATTTCACCGCATCACTAAAGATAAGGAGAGGGACGGAATATGAACACATATAAGATGGTTCTTAATGAGGATACCAGAGTATTAATATATGGTAATAGCATTAAAGTAGTACGCATCAGAATTGATGAAATCAACTATATAAGCTGTGCCAACAGAATTATTATGATTCATACGAATAATGCCAGTGATAGATTTTATGGGAAGATGAAGGATGTATATAATTTATTGGGGAAATATGGGTTTGAGTACATTAATGAGTCGGAGATAGTTAATTGTATGAATGTGAGTAGTATGACGGTTAATTCGATAATATTAAGAGAGGGAACAGAACTAATATGTAGTAAAAAATTCAAACAAAAGTTCAGAAATCTTATGTGGAACTAAATTCATACCAAAGTTAAAGGTGAATTCCTGTCGGGTGCTATAAGGTACTGGCAGGAATTTACTTTTATATAACAGGAAATATATATAACCTAAGAAAGCGGAATGTCAGAATATTAAAAAAGTATAAATAACAAGTTTTTTAAGGCTTGGCTGTTTGTAATTAATAATTATAAGTGGTAAAATGTTACATATTTTATATTGTAATTATTATGTTGTAATTAATAGAAATGGAGGCTATAATGCAGGCATATACTGTATCGCAGTGGTTATTATTCTTTTATATATATTGTTTCTTTGGTTGTTCACAGCAGGTCTGGGTGAAAACTCCGGCACAACCAGAAGAGCAATTTGTGATTATCTGGGCTTCCTGGGTGTTCATATTGACTCCTACAATAACTCTCTGAGAGGCAAAGCACTGGAAATTTCTGCTACAGATTCCAGAGTAAGAGTATTTGTTATCCCTACAAACGAAGAACTGGTTATCGCAAGAGATACAAAGGAATTGCTTGACAAATAAGATTCGCTTTAGTATAATACTATGGTATGACTATTTAGGGGTGATTTCATGATTATCGAAATGGGATATTTGTTCAATAGAAATGGGGCAACCCTTCCTGTAGAGCTGGTAGAACAGATTGATGATGCGAAGGATTATCCCGATGTCGTGGAATTTGCAGAGCCTGTAAAAATTGAGGGAACTCTTAAAAATGAGGATGATGTTTTCGTTCTGGATGCAAAGGGTGAAACGGCAGTGCTGATGGAATGCAGCTGTTGCCTTGCACCGGTCAGAAAAGAGCTTTGCTTCGAAATTAAGGAACGTTTTGCTCATACAGGCAGAGAAAACGAAGAGACAGAAACTTTTACGGGAGATCAGATCGATCTTGCGGATTTTGTGAAAAGAGGTATCATTGGAGAACTTCCTATGAAAGTGCTTTGTAGGGAGGACTGCAAGGGGCTCTGTCCTGTCTGCGGCAAGGATCTGAATGAAGGCGATTGCGGATGCGACCGTACAATTAGAGATCCTAGGTTCGAAAGTTTGAGGGCTCTTTTCAGTGATGACGAGGAGGTGTAGAAATGGCTGTACCCAAAGGTAGAGTGTCTAAATCCAAAAGAGACAAGAGAAAAGCACAGAGCTGGAAAATTGCAACACCCAATCTGGTAAAATGCAGCAAATGCGGCGAACTGATGGTTCCTCATCAGGTATGCAAGGCTTGCGGTGCTTACAACAAGAAAACAATCATCAAAGTTGACTAATTCGATTTTGATGCCAGGTAGAAGATTATATGTTTGTTCCCGC
>OGZW01004062.1_pt1 | contig 10452 bp, 8 predicted proteins | sample 1577001 | NCBI WGS metagenome assembly OGZW01 (sample SAMEA3541519, study PRJEB24748) | human gut metagenome | biome: human gut; feature: human-associated habitat; material: faeces | place: China | collected 2012
AAATGACGGAAATTCGTGATTAGTGGACAGTGTTCTATGAAAAGAAGAAAAGCATTGGTCAGAGAGATCCCCTGCACGATCCGGGTGTTTAAACGTCCTTTCACTACATCTAAAATAACTTTTTCGCCTTCCCCGACAATAACCTGATCTGCATGCTGCAGGGCTTCTTCGGGAAGCCAGGTCGGATGCATACCGCCCATGATCACGCGGGCATTGGAATGTTTGTGGATGATGTCTGCCAGTTCATAACCTCTGGGAGCATTGGAGGTCATCAGTGACAGGCAGAAAATATCCGTATCCTTTAGCAGATGTTTTAACGGCAGGCGGGCGTTTAATTCTTCATAGGCTTCCACCTGATACCCGGCTTTTTTTAAAATACCACCAAGGATCAACGGACCTGTGATGGAGTTGGACTGTCCGTAAATTTTCCCACCAAGGCGATAGAGAGGAATCCGGCGCAGGTCCCAGCGGATTTCCAAAATACTCCCTTTCGCACCCATGTTTTTAGAAAAACACGTTCTTTGGGTACACAATTATTCTTACATTTGATGAGATACTTACCAGCATCTATAAAAACAAAATCCGCATATATTTCATCTGGTTTGCGTCCTGTGAAATTGGTTGTAACAAGTTTTAGATTATGTTCAGATGCTAAACGTGAGTTCTCTTCTCCGCTGTATGCCCCATCGGCAACAATAAAAGAACCATCAGAAAAATCTTTTTTCTCATTAAGATAATCTTTCATAAACTGATTATCTGCGTAGGTATTTTGCTGGTAATCGTAGACAATGACCAGACTGCTTTTTTCTCCGACAGCTTCAACTACGTTTCCAACGTATCCAAGATGTCTGCCACCTGCTTTATAGCGGAAAGTGGCTTCTGGATCAGAAGGATTAAGCAATACTTCTGAAGGATTTTCAACTTCCTCTTTTTTGTCGAAGCCGCCTTGAGCCACCATCATCAATGATTGTGCGTTCCTTTAATAGGCGAATAAGAAGCTGATATTCACTTGTATCATCAAAATCACCGGTTGAATCACAAATCTTTATCAAGATATCTGCATCTTTCATCACAACAACGTTTCTCTCAGTTGCATCCATATCCCGCTTGTGATAAATGCATTTATTATAATCATCTTTTTTAATATAATGATATTGTTCATCCGGAATTTTTGTTCCACGCTCATCCATTATTTTGCAAAGATTAGCAACACAAGTATAAAACAATTCAAGCAATGAGAGGTTTCTGATATTTGCAGCAACCATTAAACTGTCCATACGTTGTTTATCCGGAGTGATATCCATAAAATCAGATATTTCTTTTGCCATTTTTACAACACATTCATGAATAAGATCAACATCATGCTCTGTTTCCTCTTGCTCTAAACCTGCTGAGGGTTCTGTCACTAATTGGCTGCTCTTCAAAACTGGTTGTGTGCAGTGCATACTGATAGCGGATATCAAATGCCATAGCTTCAACGATCTCATCGTCAGTAACATTAAGAGCTTCTTTAAGAATCAGTGCCCCAACAATCACATTGACCGGAGTATTAGGTCTGGATGCTTTTTTACTGTAAAGAACAGAAAAAATATTTTCATCAATAGCAGGAAAAACTTTGTCTGCAAAAGTATTTGCCCATGATTTTTCTAACATTCGTTTTTCGCGTTCTGTAAGATTAAAAGTACTGTCTAAAACAGTAAGCTGTTGATTATCATTTTTAACAAAAGACATATAGATCACCTCATAAAATGCTACCTACATTTTACCAAAGAATCCAATGTTTTTACATATCGTGTTAAGTTTTCAAGGTACAAATTTATATCAAAGGCTATAAACCTTTTGACACCCTAATCTTTTATTTTATCTTCTCCGGAGCAGTTTTTTACACTGGCTTACAGGTGCATCCGATTCCCAGTCCATCCGGACCGATATGACAGGACAAACCGAAGGAAAGTTTATCACACATGACTTCCATTCCCGGGAAACTTTCTTTAATCTGGTTTACCCATTCTTCTGTCACTTCATCGGTACTGCTGGACGCCGCCATCAGGTACACTTTACCCGCAGCATATTCTTCTCGGAAATTCGTTTCCAGCTCATGCTTCATTGCATCGATCATAACTTTACGTGATTTCTTCATACCACGGCATTTCTGGTAGATATCAAGCTTTCCTGTGCTGAAATGCATAACAGGTTTGATATTCAGGACATCTGCTGCCAAAGCTGTCACAGAGCTGACTCTTCCTCCTTTTTTGAGATATTTCAGTGTGCTGAGCCCGATATAAATTGTCATTTTTTCTCTGGTTTCTTCAAGAATTTTCTTGATTTCGACTACACTGTATCCTTCTTCTGCCATTTCTACTGCATCAAGAACAGAACGATGCATCGGGGTTGCCACACGACCGTTATCTACGACAAACACCTTACCGGCAAATTCATCTTCATTTGCCATGGCTTCTGCTGTCATACAGGACCCACTTAAAGCACTACTAAGAGGAATATAAACAATCTCCTCATATTCTTTCAGCATCTCTTTCCACATATCCATAACTTCTGTTGGTGACGGCTGAGATGTAGATACATCTACGCCCTTTCGAAGCATATCATAAAATTCATCTCTGGAAAGATCTACTCCTTCACGATACACTTTCTCTCCGATATAAAAGGGCATCGGTAGTACCTTAATTCCGAGTCTCTGCGCTTCTTCGCTCAAAATTCCACTGTGGCTGTCTGTCATGATTCCTATTTTCTTCATAATATCTTCTTCCTTTGTAATCTATTTTTATAACGTCTTAATAATCGGCATTACACTTCATTTATATTTGTATCATATCATTATTTTTCATTCGGCATAATAAAGGATGACGCAATTTCCTCCTCCGCATACTCTTCCACATCCGTTCTCGTTACTCGTTTTATATGTTGTTTTTTTAGGCGCAGATATACGAACTCCCGGAATATAGTATAAAATACCGATACAAGTGGAATGAAAATCAGCATACCTATAATTCCCATAAGATTTCCGCCGATTGTAACTGCCGCCAGTACCCAAATTGATGGAAGTCCTACTGATCCGCCAACCACATGAGGATAGATCAGATTACCTTCTATCTGCTGCAAAAGCAGAAAAACTATAATAAATAAAACTGCCTGTTTTGGATTTACCATAAAGATCAGAAAACTTCCCACGGCACAGCCAATAAAGGCTCCAAAGATAGGAACCAATGCGGTAAACGCGATCAAAATTCCAATTAAAAGTGCATATGGCATTTTTAAAATACTTAGCGTGATAACAAACATCATTCCGAGAATTACTGCTTCCAGACACTGCCCTGCAAGAAAATTTGCAAATGTCCGATATGTCAGCGAACATATGTTAAGAATTGCATCTGCTTTTTGTTTTGGAATAAAAGCGAAAATCACTTTTCTTACCTGTAAATGTAATTTTTCCTTCTGAAAAAGAATATAGCATGCAAAGGAAAACGAAATAAAAAAGGTCGCTAATCCACTGGCAATGGAACCTACTGCTGACATCGTCGTATTCATCATATTTCCGACTCCGTTTCCAAGAAGACTTATTCCCCATTTAATTGCCTGATCAGGCTGAAACTGCAGCTGATCTACCAATTTCATAATATCCTGATTATCATGTGAAAATTCCCGAATCCAGTTTTGCATCTGTGGAATAAAATCTGAAATACTCGTCATCAGATTTCCCATGGTCTGTGTAAGCTGTGGAATCACACCAAACATTACCAATACCATTACACCTGCTGCCAATATAATTGTAAGAAGCAGGCTTATCGGTCTCGCAGCTTTTTTTCCTATTTTATTATTTTCTTTTATCTTTCCGAGCATTTTCTTTTCCAGGAAACTCATTGGTACATTAATCACAAAGGCAATTGCACCACCAAGCGCAAAAGGAAACACAATTTTCCATATTGACTTCAGCACTTCAATCACCACATCGAATTTCCACAAAGCAACTACAAGAAATGCCGTAAACACAATCAGTTCTCGAATTTTTTTCATAGAACATCTACTTAAATTCACTATCTTTCCCCTCTTTTTCTTAGTTTCATACGTATACACTTAAGTAATTGAATAATCAGAAGGCTTGCAAAAGCATATAAATATACACATCCAAGCTGCATCAGATTCAACGTTTCCACTTTGAATAAGTTATGGAAACCAGGAACCGTCAGTACTGTTGTAATGAGTACTGCACCTAACACAAATGCTCCCTGAAGCCACTTGTTATGAAAGAGACCTTTTGTAAAAATGACCGGATGATCTGATTTGCAATTATATCCATGAAACAAACGTGCCAGACAAAGAGTTCCAAAAGCATACGTGCTTCCAAGCAATGTACCATTCTGGTTGTATCCTGTCAAAAAACTGATCATTGTCATTGCTCCAATTACCAAACCTTCCAGACCGATTTTGCTAAGAAAATCTTTTGTCAATATCGACTCATCTGCCAATCTCGGTTTTTCACTCATCACTTCACTTCTATCCGGCTCTAAGCCTAACGCAATTGCCGGAAGACTATCCGTCAAAAGATTAATAAAGAGTAAATGTACTGGTGCAAATGGCACCGGAAGTCCTGCAACCGATGAACAAAGAACGGTTAAAATTGCTCCGAAATTTCCTGACAAAAGAAACTGTATCGCATACTTGATATTCTGATATAAGTTTCGTCCATTTTCCACTGCTTTTACGATTGTTGCAAAGTTATCATCTGTAAGTACCATCGCTGCTGCATCTTTCGCAACTTCCGTTCCGGTCATTCCCATTGCAACACCAATATCTGCCTGCTTTAATGCCGGTGCATCATTGACACCGTCTCCTGTCATTGCCACAATCATTCCTCTTTCCTGCCATGCCCGAACAATGCGAATTTTATGTTCCGGTGACACTCTTGCATACACAGAAATATTTGAGACAAATTCTTTGAGTTCCTCGTCACTCATATTTTCTATATCTGCCCCTTCACAGGCTTCCGATAAATCATGTAATATTCCAACTCTCTTTGCAATTGCTGCTGCTGTAATTTTATGATCTCCGGTGATCATAACCGGTCGAATTCCCGCTTTTATACATTCCGCTACCGCAGCTTTTGATTCTTCTCTCTGAGGATCCATCATCGCAATCAAACCAAGAAATACTAAGTGATCCTCATCTTGTATCGTTAATGTGTGATTCTTAGGAATTTCACGATAGGTAAAAGCCAATACTCTTAAACCTTCCATCGAAAATTCCTGATTTTGACGTTGTATTTTTTCTTTATCTTCCTCAGTAATTTTTCGAATTCCCTCTTTCGTCCAGATTTGCTCTGTACGTTCCAGGAGCTTGTCGACTGCACCTTTTACAATCATTTGATTTTTACCATCTATCAGGTGAAGTGTTGACATCATCTTTCGATCACTGTCAAATGGCAGTTCTCCATTTCTTGGATAAAGCTTTCTTACGCTTGCCGCCTCTATCCCATATCGACTTCCAAGATTAATCAATGCTGTTTCTGTTGGATCTCCAATTTCTACTCCATTTTCATTTGTCGAATCATTACATAGAATACTGTAATTTAAAAGACATTTTTGTGCCTGATCTGATATATCAATTGCCTCTGCTGAAATTCTTTTTCCATCTATATAATAATCTTCAACCGTCATTTTATTCTGTGTGAGCGTTCCTGTCTTATCCGAACAAATAATAGAAACACTTCCAAGTCCTTCTACCGCCTGTAGTTTACGAATGATTGCATGCTCTTTTGCCATCTTCTGTGTTCCGAAAGAAAGTACAATTGTCACGATAGAACTTAGCGCTTCAGGAATTGCTGCTACTGCAAGTGCTACTGCAAACATAAATGCACTGCTGATCTTTTCACCGCGGAACACATTTATTGCAAATAAGAGTCCGCAAAATACCAGAATCATAATAGAAAGCTTCTTTCCAAAGACTTCCAAGCTCACCTGAAGTGGTGTCTGTTTTTCCGAAGTTGACTTCAAAAGTCCTGCAATCTTTCCGACTTCTGTCTGCATTCCTATATCCGTTACAACAGCTTTCCCACGCCCATACGTTACAAAACTACCGGAAAATAACATATTTGTCCGATCACCAAGTGGCGCTTCCGTCAATATTGTATCCATGTTTTTCTCAACTGCAAGACTTTCTCCTGTAAGAGCACTCTCATCAATCTTAAGACTTGCATTTTCAATCAGTCTTCCATCAGCCGGAATCATATCTCCTGCTTCAAGCAGTATCACATCTCCAACAACCAGTTCTCTTGCCGGAATTTGAACGACTGTACCATCACGCAATACTTTTGCCTCCGGGCCAGAAAGATTCTTTAAACTCTGCAGAGATTGTTCTGCTTTTACCGTCTGTATTGTTCCCAAGATTGCATTGATCGTAATAACCGTCACGATAACTGCCGCACTTTCCACATCTCCAAGCATACCAGATATGATTGCTGATGCAATTAGAATCAGTACAAGAAAATCCTTATACTGTTCAAAGAAAATCTGCAGGATACCTTTCTTCTTTCCTTCTGTAAGTTCATTCCACCCACATTTTTCTCTGGATCTTTTCACCTGTTCACTCGTAAGCCCAGATTTCTTGCCATTCACCCTTTCAAGAACCTCTTCTACCGTCTGCTGATAAATTTCCTTCATCACTTCCGCCTCATCGTTTCTAAGTATTTACTACCTGAATTTCTTATGCAATGAAAGACCTCTTTGAAAAAAATATAAAAAAAAGACCTTCATTGCATAATAAAAAATGCAATAAAAGTCTCACCATTTCCTTATGATACCGGATGCTTCCACCGTACTGACGACATCACAAACGCAAATTGTTAAGCGCAGGTTACTCCCCTTTATTGGATAAAATCATATACCCAAAGTAACATGATTGTCAAGATACTTTATCATTACTTTTTCATTTTATGTTATACTTTTTACATCGTTAACACTATTAAAATAAATTCTTCGGAGGTGAATCAAATGGATCATACGAATAATTCCTGTTGTTGTGGTGAAGCAGAATATTTTTCCGGATGTCTGATTTGTGGTGCTCCTATTACGTATCGTGCTGAAAGCTCTATTCAGACGTGCAGCATCTGCCATAAAGAACAATTAACCAATGCGGTCTGTGAAAATGGTCACTTTATCTGTGATGCCTGTCATAGCTATGGCACATATGCTCCGGTAATCACGACACTCAGGGACAGTACAGAAAAAGATGCTTTGCTTCTTCTGGAAAAAATTATGGATCTTCCATCTGTACATATGCATGGACCGGAGCATCATGCAATTGTCCCATGCGTTCTTCTGACAGCGTTTCGCAATAATGGAGAACATATGGATTACGATGCTGCATTATCTGAGATCTGTAAAAGAGCAAAGCAGGTTCCGGGCGGTACCTGTGGTTACTGGGGTGTCTGTGGAGCTGCTGCCGGAGCCGGTATTTTCATGTCCGTTATGACTGGATCCAGTCCACTTCACAAAGATGCATGGCCGTTTCCTCAAAAACTTGTTTCCATTATTTTATCTAGACTGGCAGATGTTGGTGGACCTCGCTGCTGCAAACGAACCAGCAGAATTGCCATTGAAGAAGCTGTTCATTTTTACAGTCAGTTTTGTTCTGTAAACATTCCGTTGTCTTCTATAACGTGTAAATACTGCGAAGATAATCGCGAATGTATCCAGGAAGATTGTCCATACTATCCCGAATAACAGGCAAGGCAGTGATTCCATGATACCACGAAATCACTGCCTTGTAACTCGTTTGCCAGGATACAGTGCCAGATCTTCCCACTTTACTTTTCTGCAGTTCCATGAACGAATATCCTTCTCTTCCAAAACACTCCTGATTCGTTCTTCTCCATTGTCCGATGTAAAAAGCGCTGTAATTTCCTTTTTTCCATCTACAATTTTCACACAATAATCTACCAGTTCCGGAATCTCAAACAGCAATTCATCCATCTCTCTGATACTTCCCAATGGATCCATCCGCTTTACAAAGTCCAGGCGTTTTATTTCACTTCCACAGAGGCATCTTCCTGGAATGATCCTTGTCCAGTCACCGGTTCGATATCGAATCAACGGCTGTGCTTCCATTCCAATGGTTGTGATTACCAGTTCTCCCCACTCACCGTCCGGCAGCACATTTCCGTTCTCATCTATAATCTCTGTAATACAATGGTTTTCCCGCATATGCATGCCATCATGCGCCGTGCAGCAAATGGCACCTCCAAGCCCCATCTCTCTGGAACCATAGTGTGGCCAAAGTCGTGTTTGCAGAATTTCTTCGATTGCTTTCATGACAGTTTGCGGACAGGCATCTCCGGATACCAGTGCTCTTTTTATACTGCCTTTTCCGCACATTCGAAGCATGGACAGCAATGCCGTCGGCATTCCCACATACGTATCCGGCTGCTCCTCTTCCAGAATCCTGTTTAGTTCGCCATAAGTTCTTCCTGTTCCGGTTGAAAGAGGTTTTGCTCCCAGACGTCTGATTGCCTCCGCGATCAGTTCTCCCAATCCAAAAGGACCTGAAAATGGCATAGCCACCATCGTTATACTACCAGGATAAATAAATTCACCCAGACCTGCCATAAAAAGTTCTATGGTGTGTTCACAGTCTCCCTCTGTATAGAATACACGTTTACCGGCACCGGTAGTTCCGCTTGTCTGTTCTGATATCACTTTCTGTACTTCCCCCTGGGAGCAAAGCAGCATCCTGCCTCCATCTCGTGCCAGATCTGTTTCTGTTGTAAAAGGAAGGCTTCTCAGATCTGTCAGGCTTTCCAGTCTTTCCGGCAAATCTCGGTAAAAACCCTCTCGTTCTTTTTCTTTCTTCAGTACACTATTTAATTTCTCCAGCTGCATTCTGTGTATTTCATCTCTTGTAATCTCTGTAATGCCTTCCTGCTTACAGATCATTGCATCTATATTTGATCGTTTCACTTTCTGTATAAATATATTCCTTTCGAATTCGTCAGATTATATGCACAAAACGGCACCATTCCATAATCAGAATCCACCTCGCAGATATAACATCTTTTCAGACGTTCAAGATCCAGATTCCATGCATCCTGAAAAATCATCCCTGATACTGCAAAAGTTTCATTATGAACCCGGATCAGGAATTCATCCAGCGCATCTGTCTGTGTCATTTCTCCATCATCAAATTTTTTTGTGCTATAGCTCCACTGATTTTCCACATACTGTCTGGAATTATCGCTGGTAGTACAACAACATCCTCTGCCTGATTTCTTTTCCAAAAGTTTCAGTTCCCTCTCACCTTTTTTCAGATAACTTGCATGAAAAGAACAGTATGGATTCTCTGCTCCACCACCGGCGAAATCCTTGCTTTTCATAAGCCCGTCAGTCTGTTCCTCGATCAGCTTCAACATCTTTGGTATGGTAATCGGAGCTTGTGGACGCTGCTGAGAACATCTGCCAAAATAGCTGATCGGCTGGAAATGTACTCCTCTTACAAATGGCATATGATCCATCGCAAACTTCAGAATATCTCCAACCTGCATGTCATTTACTCCTGGCGCAATGACAGGTACCAGGGCAATTCCCAGTTCCGCTTCCGAACAGTTTAACACAGCCTTTTCTTTCAGTTCCATCATAGAGCGTCCGCGCAATGTCTGATACACGTCATCTGTGACACCGTCAAATTGAAGAAATACCGTATTCAGTCCTGCTTTTTTTAGTTTTCTGGCATATCCTGCTTCCTGCGCAAGACGGATTCCATTGGTATTCAATTGAAAAAATGTAAACCCTTTTTCTCTACCCATATGTATGATCTCCGGAAGATCCTCCCGCATGGTTGGTTCTCCTCCTGAGAGCTGTATATTGAATGGTCCCCCATGATCCATCAGAAAATCATATTGCTTTTCTATTTCATCAATTGAAAGATCACCGTTTTCCAGACATTCTCCTGCCGAAGCAAAGCAGACCGGGCAGTGTATATTGCAGCGCTTTGTCACTTCCAGTATCATACAACAGCCTTTTCGTTCGTGCTCCTCACAGAGTCCGCAATTATCCGGACAGGATTTTTCTTTAACCTTCGGATTTACAGGAGTTTCTGCTGAGAGATTTTCTCTTCCCCAGGAAAGATAATCTGCTACATTTCCCTCCCAGATCAGAGTCTGAAATTTCCCATGCGCATTACATTCTTTTACCAGATAAATCCCGTCTTCACCAATACACTTTTTGGCAGGAACTACCTTCATACATTCTGGACAGACACTTTTTGTTTTGCCGATAGTGATCAAAGCTCCAGTACCTCCCGTTCTGTCAGTATTTCCATAACTTTTGTATAAGTATCTGCAATAAGTCCGGGACATTTCTCCATAATTATGCCCCAGTCCAGATGAGTGATATCCTTACAGTAAAAAACTCCAAATTCTTCTTCTGTCTTCTGGCGGAACCACTG
>OGZW01004067.1_pt1 | contig 10437 bp, 8 predicted proteins | sample 1577001 | NCBI WGS metagenome assembly OGZW01 (sample SAMEA3541519, study PRJEB24748) | human gut metagenome | biome: human gut; feature: human-associated habitat; material: faeces | place: China | collected 2012
GTTCTTGCGCCCTAAGATGTAGTCCACACTCACCCTGTGGAAGTCCGCCAGTGCAGTGAGCACCTCCGGCGGCACGGTGCGCTGCCCGCTTTCATAATAGGCGTATGTGCGCTGGGGTAGGTGCAGCGCCCGGCCCATTTCACTTTGGGTCAGGTCCGCGTCCTCCCGCAGGTCCCGGATTCTTTGAAATTTCATATCATCACCGGAACCATTATATCTAAGAACAATCTGTTCTATATAGGATTAGAACAATTTGTTCTAATCGCACGCTTTCCTTTTATTTTGTTTTATACTGACAGTATCTATAAAGATTTTTATTAAAAGAAGGGAGAATTCTTGAATGAACACAGAAGAAAAATCTACAACCAAGCGAACGAGAACCAAAGTGTTAGCGTGCCTGTTGGCAGTGCTGCTGATGGTGGGTATTGCCTTTTTGGTAGCAACTTTGGTACATAAAAACAGCGCCCAGCCGGTGAGCAATATTAAGAACGGCCTGTCTGCCTATGAGTTGGCTGTGGCCAACGGCTATGACGGCAGCGTGGACGAATGGCTCACATCTTTAAAGGGCAAGTCCGCCTATGACATTGCGGTAGAGAACGGCTATAAGGGTACGGAAAAAGAATGGGTGAAGTCCGTTGAGGCCAACGGCAAGCAGAAGCAGGCCGGTATTTCTACCGCCAAGTTTAGTGAAAGCGGCGATCTGATGATCACCCTGACGGACGGTACCCGTATCAATGTAGGTCAGGTGGCCGGTTCTGACGGTAAGGACGGCACCAACGGCAAAGACGGTAAAAACGGCACAAATGGTACAAATGGCAAGGACGGCAAAGACGGCGTGAACGGTACCAACGGCGCAGACGGAAAAAATGGTGTGGACGGCAAGAACGGCACCGATGGTAAAAACGGTGCAAACGGTAAAGACGGTACCAACGGCGTAGACGGTAAAAACGGCGTAGACGGTAAAAACGGCGTAGACGGTAAAAACGGTGCGGACGGTCAGGATGGTGCCGATGGCGTAGATGGTAAAGATGGCGTAAGCATTCAGTCCGCCCGAATCAACGAGCAGGGCCAACTGGTGCTTTCTTATTCCGACGGCTCCAGCGTCAATTTGGACAAAGTGGTCGGCACCAATGGTAAGGACGGTGTTGGCGTGTCTACTGCGGTAATCAATGACAGCGGCGCTCTGGTGTTGACTTATACCAACGGTACGGTTGCCGATTTAGGTAATGTGGTTGGTGCTGACGGTAAAGACGGTGCAAACGGTACAGACGGTGCCCAAGGCGAAAAAGGCGAAAAAGGCGATAAAGGTGACACCGGTGCCCAAGGTGAAAAGGGCGAAAAAGGCGATAAAGGTGACATCGGCGCGCAAGGTGAAAAGGGCGACAAAGGTGATACCGGTGCCGCAGGCAAAGACGGTAAAAATGGTGAAAACGGTAAAGACGGCAAAGATGGCACCAATGGTGTGGACGGCAAAGACGGCCGGGACGGCATTGGCGTTTCCAAATCTGAACTGAACAGCCGCGGCGAACTGTTGCTGACTTATACAGACGGCCGCGTGCAAAATGTAGGTATCGTTACCGGTGCCCAAGGTGAAAAAGGTGACAAAGGCGATACAGGTGCTCAGGGTGAAAAGGGCGAAAAAGGCGATACAGGTGCCCAGGGTGAAAAGGGTGACAAAGGCGATAAAGGAGATACCGGCGCCGCAGGTAAAGACGGCGCAAACGGTGTTGATGGTAAAGACGGTGCTAAAGGTGAAAAAGGCGATACTGGCGCTCAGGGCAAAAAGGGTGAAAAAGGTGATAAAGGAGATACCGGCGCCGCCGGCAAAGACGGTATAAACGGTACTGACGGTAAAGACGGCGTAAACGGTGTTGACGGTCAGGACGGCGTTGGTATTCAAACCATTACGATCACGGATGATGGTAAATTGCAAATTTCACTTACCAATGGTACTACACTGGATTTAGGCACCATCAAGGGCGAAAAAGGCGATAAAGGCGACAAGGGTGACACCGGTGCCGCCGGCAATGACGGCGTAAATGGTAAAGATGGCAAAGATGGTACAAACGGTACGGACGGAAAGGACGGTACCGGTATTTCTGCTGTGGAGATCAATACCGCCGGTGAACTGGTGCTGTCTTTCTCTGACGGCCAGGTGCTGAACCTGGGCAGCGTTAAGGGCGAAAAGGGAGACAAAGGTGACACCGGTGCCCAAGGTGAAAAAGGCGACAAGGGCGACACTGGTGCCCAAGGTGAAAAAGGCGACAAGGGCGATACCGGCGCCCAGGGTGAAAAGGGTGACAAAGGTGATAAAGGAGATACCGGCGCCGCCGGAAAAGACGGCGTGAACGGTGTAGACGGTAAAGACGGAACCAACGGCAACGACGGCAAGGATGGTGTTGACGGTGTTGGTATTTCCTCTGTTCGGATCACGGATCAGGGGGCGCTGACGGTGACTCTCACCAACGGTACGGTGTTAAACCTGGGCAATATCCGTGGTGCGGACGGCATTGGTATTACCGCTTGCCGTGTGACTGCAACCGGCGAATTGGAGTTAACTTATAACGATGGCCGCACGGAGAATGTGGGTCACGTGACCGGCACAGACGGTACCGGTATTCAGTCTGTGACCCTGTCTGCGGACGGTGAACTGCTGGTGACCCTGACGGATAATACCGTGACCAACCTGGGTAATATTAAAGGCGCCCAGGGCGAAAAAGGCGAAAAAGGTGATAAGGGCGACAAGGGTGATAAAGGTGATCCCGGCCGCGGCATTGCCAAGACGGAGCTGGTCAATGGCGAGCTGATTATTACTTATACAGATGGTACCCAGGATGATTTGGGGCAAGTAGGTAATGCGGCAGAAGAATTTGACGATTATTTTGAGTACAAGTTTATAACTAAAACTGAATTGAGTGCAACGCTTAAAGAATCGTGTAGGTATATTGATCGAAACGGTACGATTGTAGTGCCAAGTCAACACAATGGAAAAAAGATTGTTAGAGTTGGAGGTTTTACAAACTCTGAGTATGCAAAAATTGTATTACCAGAAGGGATTACTTCCATAGATTATTCGGCTTTTTACAATTCTAAATTTTTGACTGAGATTGTAATGCCAAGTACACTGCAAAATATATACGATGAAGCATTTTACGGTTGTGAGTCATTAACTAATGTTACAATTCCTGCGAATGTTAAATACATTGGTAAAGATGTTTTCTACGGAGCGAATTTGACAACCGCTACATTTGAAAATCCAAACAACTGGAAAAGGTATCCAGGGTTCAATTGGAACGGCTATCAAAACAGAAGAGACGTAGCTGCGGCAGATCTCGCAAATTCCACCACGGCTGCAAAGCTGTTGACAGAAAAATATTTGGCATCAAATAACACTCAACACACTTATAATTATGAAAAACAAGGAGGATAAACTTATGATTTCTAACAACACAACAAAGGTGTATAGTACCAAGGCGAAGTTGACCGCCATTGAAAAAGAGTCCATTAAGGTCTATATGTTGGGCGCTGTGCGCGGGTTTTGCAATGCCAATCCTACCAAGCCGTTTTCCGTACGGATTTTGTTCGGCGGTGGCAACCGGGACTGGCACGGCACACCCATGCAGAGCATTTATAACTACTTCCTTGCACAGGGTTATAGCGAGGAGGACGCAGCTACCCGCGCCGCTCAGGACGCCGGTTATCTGCTCAAGGAGACCTTGCTGGAGGATAACTATAAGACTTATAAGATCGATGGTAAAGACACCAGCGTGCTGTACTGTCTGGACGCGTAATGGATACATATAACCCGTAAGGGCGGCAACCTGCCGCCCGTCTAATCCCTCCACCGCCTACAGCGGTCCCCCTCCCTTTGCAAGGGAGGCAAATCGGTTACAATATCTTAGGCTCCCCTTGTTTTTATCAAGGGGAGCTGTCGCATTTATGCGGCTGAGGGGATAAGAATAATCGAGTTGGGCAATCTCTTGCGCTGTTTATGCTACATTTGGCGCGAAAGTTCAGAAAGCCTAATCGACAAAGTGCGGGATAATGCTATATAAAACGGACGAAAATGTGAACTTTATAGGACGGTGTGTACTAAATTTACAAAAAGTATTGACAATTATATCCACTTTATGTCATAATTAACACAAAGGAGGATTGAAAATGATTGTAGAAGATACGAAAGATCTGGTAGAAACGGACGATTATGTAATCATTGAAGCGACTTTGTCAGAGGGTGATTTGTTGTTTGTGCAAATTTCCGTGGGCATTCGCAACGAAGTGGGCGACATTGTTCGTATTATTCCCATTTCCACCAACCCAATCTAACGAAACGGCCGGGCTGTTATCGCCCGGCTATTTCTATGCCCTTTCTGCTTTTTAGGGGTGTCGGTGGGGTTCTGCGATAGGGGTGCGTGCATATATTGTACGGGGCACTTGGGTGCCTTGCAATGGAGTTTTGCAAATTATTTGTAAAAGGACTGCAAAAAGCATTGACGGAAGTTGAAAAATATTATACAATATGCACAAAAGCAATTCTTATTAAAGAGGGATGGACTTATGAAAACTTATGCACCTGATCAAATTCGGAACATTGCGCTTGCAGGTCACGCTTCCAAGGGCAAAACCACCCTGCTGGAGGCTATGCTGCATTTGGCAGGGGCGACGGAGCGCGCCGGCAAAGTGGCTGACGGCAACACGGTGACTGACTTTGACACCGAGGAGAAAAAGCGCCACATCAGCATGGCCAGCGCCGTGGCTTCCGTTGAATATAAGAGCAAAAAGCTGAACTTTATTGACACCCCCGGTTTGTTTGACTTTGAGCAAGGGGCCTTTGAGGGCCTGCGCGCCGCAGAGACGGCGGTGATCGTGGTGTCTGCCCGCAGCGGTCTGGCTGTGGGTGCGGAAAAGGCATTTAAGAACGCCGGCTCCCGCCGTATGGCGCGGGTGCTGGTGACTACCAAAATGGACGACGATCGTGCGGATTTCTACAAGAGCTTTAACGGCATTGTGGCCAAGTTCGGCACGGCGGCCTGCCCGGTGGTAGTGCCCATCATCTCCGGCGGCAAGGTGGCTGCCTACTACAATATGATCGACGGCAAGGCCTATGCGTATGCAGACGGCAAGCGCACCGAGAGTGATGCCCAGCCGGACGACGCTCCCCGCTTTGAGGCGGTACAGGCCGTGTTTACGGAAGCTGTGGCCTCTGCTGATGAAGAGCTGATGGAAAAATATTTTGAGGGCGAGGAGTTGACCCCGGAGGAGAAAATCCGCGGGCTGAAAGCCGGCGTGGCGGACGGCTCCATTATCCCGGTGTTTGCCCTGAGCGGTTTGGCAGAGACGGCCTGCGATCTGTTGCTGGATTTCCTGGCGGAGGTTTGTCCTGCGCCTAAGAGCGAGTATGCGGCAGACGCTGACGGCGAGCCCATCGAGCTGACCCCGGACCCCAACGGACCCTTGGCTGCGGTCTGCTTTAAGACGGTGGCGGATCCGTTTATCGGCAAGCTGTCTTACTTTAAGGTGATCAGCGGCAAAATCACTGCCGCTACCCCTGCTTACAATGCCCGCACCGGCAAAGAGGAGCGTATGGGCAAGTTGGTAAGCGTATTCGGCGCCAAGCAAACGGATATCAGCGAACTGTCCGCCGGGGATATTGGTGCAGTGACCAAGCTGGGCGGCTTTGCCACCGGCGATACCCTTTGCAGCGCCGGGCAAGTGGTGACCCTGGACGGTGTGCATATTCCGAGCGCCACCTATGCCATGGCTGTGGAAGTGGCCAAGAAAGGCGAGGAGGAGAAAGTGGCTTCCGGTCTCAGCCGTCTGTGCGAGGAGGATCCGTCCCTGCACTTTGGCGTCAATAACGAGACCCATCAGCAAATCCTCAGCGGCCTGGGCGAGCAGCACCTGGATGTGGCGATGGCCCGGCTGAAGAGCAAATTCGGTGTGGAGGCGACTCTGGTGCAGCCTCGCGTGGCGTACCGGGAGACCATTACTATGAAGGTCTCTGCCCAAGGGCGGCACAAGAAGCAGTCCGGCGGCCACGGCCAATTTGGTGATGTGTTTATTGAATTTGAGCCTTATGATACAGAAGAACTGGTGTTCGCCGAGCGTGTGGTAGGCGGCGCCGTGCCAAAAAACTTTTTCCCGGCAGTAGAAAAGGGTCTGCGGGAGAGTATGCAAAAGGGTGTGCTGGCCGGGTATCCTATGGTGGGCGTAAAGGCCACGCTGTTTGACGGCTCTTATCACCCGGTAGACTCTAGCGAAATGAGCTTTAAGACCGCTGCCTCCCTGGCCTATAAAGAGGGTATTCCCAAGGCGATGCCGGTGCTGTTGGAGCCGATCCTGACAGTGACCGCAACGGTGAACGATGAGGCGATGGGCGATGTGATCGGTGATATTAACAAGCGACGCGGGCGCGTGCTGGGTATGACCCCTTCCGGGGACGGCAGCCAGGAGATCATGGCGGAGGTGCCGGAGTCGGAGATGTCTACCTTCTCTACCGCCATGCGCCAAATGACCCAGGGTCGTGGTTCTTTTACCACCGCCTTTGCCCGCTATGATCGGTGTCCGGAGCACATTGCACAAAAGATCAAGGCGGAGGCTAGTCAGTTATAATACATATTATATATGGGCAGCCCTCGGTACGCCGGGGGCTGTTATGTATGATTTTCGCCTCCGATGGCATACTGAAAAAGGGCGGCTTGTCTATGATTTGACAAAGGGGTCGTTTGGTGTTATAAATGAGGTGTGACCGGTTTAGGGCAATCGTTTCTATTGGAGGGATCACGATGCGCGAATTGTTTGAAAAATTTCGTTCTTATTCCATTGTCAGTATCATTGTTTCCGCGTTGTGCGGGCTGGCACTGCTGATTTTTCCGGAAGCCAGTATTCGCTATATCAGCCTGGCCTTTGGCGGCGCTTTGTTGATTATGGGCGCTGTTGGGGTGGTGCAGTATTTTCGCAAGACTGCCGGCCCGGTGGCGCTGTCTGCGGGATTGATTTCCATGGTGTGCGGCGTGATCGTCTGCGCCAAGTACCAGAGTATTCTTACATTGGTAGAATTTCTGTTCGGCGCATCTATCTTTTGCGGCGGAATCATTGGTTTGTTGATCGCCCTGCGGCGGGAAATGCGGCTGCTGCCCGGCTGGGGCGTCAATTTGGCGCTGACGGTAGTTTCCGTCGTTTTAGGGATCGTGTGTATGGTCAATCCCTTTCATACCGCCCTGGCGCTGGCCAGAATGCTGGGCGTGGCACTGCTGCTGTATGCGGTGATGGAAGCTGTTGGCTATGCACAGCTACGCAAGGTGGGCCGCGCTGTGGAGGACGCAGTGAATCGTACGGCGCCGATCATTGACGAAAACGCCCGCGTATTGGATGATCAGGACGAAAGTGTAAAATAATCAATAAAAGCATACGATTTTCTGCTTTTCTGCTTGACAAGGATTTTGTTTTATAGTATATTTATAGACGAGAAGAGGGTGAAGCAGAAAGGACTTCATTATGAGCAAAAAAATGACTGCATTCGGCAGCAAGTTCATTCAAACCTCCAAAGCTATTTCCAAAAAGCGCAAGAAGCTGGCTGAGGCCGTAGGCTTGGAGGCCGCACCCGCTGTGGCTGTAACGGGCGAAAAAAAGGAAAAAGTATCCAGATGTATGGTTGAGATCCTGCTGTGCCTGGATCAAACCAAGACCCCGCAGGCCGTGCGCGATGTGAGCTTTGATACGGAGTACTCCAAGGGTATGATTAGTCGCTGCGTAGAGAATCTGCGTCAGCAGGGCTATGTGACCGTTGAGCGTAATGTGCAGGATCGTCGCGCTGTTTGTATTGCCCTTACCGAGAAAGCAAAGCCTGTGATCGCTGATTTCCATGCCAAAGAGAAAGAAATGATCGAGACCATGTATGCCGGCTTGAACGATGCGGATATTCAGGATCTGGATCGGATTCTGGAAATTGTGCAGGCAAACATTGCCGATATGTAATCTATTATAAACTTGAACCGTCCTGTTTCGGCAGGGCGGTTTTTTCTGTCTGTTTTGAACCGTTATTGCAGGTGGTGTACCCGGTTGATGAGCAAAAGTGGTGCACTGCCTATTTTTTGCGCCTTTTTTTAGAAATTTATTGACATGCTCTATCTGGTTGAATATAATAATATATGAACAGATGAGAATATGAAATACTGTTCAAAGCAATGAAACAAACATTTTGCATAGGAGAATGGTTATGAAAAAGACTTATAATGTGGACGTGGATTGTGCCAATTGTGCTGCCAAGATGGAAGACGCTGTGAAAAAGACCCCCGGTGTGCAGAACGCTGTCCTGAGCTTTATGACCTTAAAGTTGAAAGTGGAATTTGAAGCAGGCGCGGATGTGGATGCAGTGATGGCAGCCGCCCGAAAAAATTGCAAGCGGGTGGAGAGCGATTGCGAGATCTTTCTGTAAACCTGCATTTGGGAGGGAAAGGCATGAGCAAGAAACAAAAGAAAGTGCTGGTGCGCATTATCGCGGCGCTGGTGCTGCTGGCAGGGGTGATCCTGCTGGATAAGCTGGCCCTGCTGCCACAGTGGGCTATGATCGTTCTGTATTTGGTGCCGTATTTTGTGATCGGCTACGATATTCTTTGGAAAGCGCTTAAGGGAATCAAAAACCGCCAGGTGTTTGACGAGAATTTCTTAATGGCAGTGGCCACCGTTGGCGCCCTTTGCTTGCAAGACTTCAAAGAGGGCGTGGCCGTTATGCTGTTTTACCAGATCGGCGAGCTGTTCCAGAGCGTGGCAGTGGGCAAGAGCCGCAAGAACATTGCCGCCCTGATGGATATTCGTCCGGACTATGCCAATTTGATGGTGGACGGCAAACTGGAACAGGTGGATCCGGACGATGTGGAAGTGGGCACGGAGATTGTGGTGGATCCCGGCGAAAAGGTGCCCATTGACGGTGTGATCGTAGAGGGCAATACAACGCTGAATACCGGTGCGCTTACCGGCGAGAGCGTGCCACGGGATGCCAAGCCGGGAGATGATGTGATTAGTGGCTGCATCAATATGAGCGGGCGCATTACGGTGCGCACCACCAAGGCATTCGGCGAGTCTACCGTGTCTAAAATCTTGGATTTGGTGGAGAATTCTGCCATGAAAAAGTCCAAGTCCGAGAACTTTATCACCAAGTTCGCCCGGTACTATACCCCTGCCGTGTGTTACAGCGCATTGGCGCTGGCAGTGCTGCCGCCGTTGATCCGCCTGTTGGCAGGTCATTCGGCCATGTGGGCCGAGTGGATCACAAGAGCACTGACCTTCCTGGTCATCAGTTGCCCCTGCGCGCTGGTGATCTCTATTCCGCTGAGTTTCTTCGGCGGTATCGGCTGCGCGTCTAAAAACGGGATTTTAGTGAAAGGCTCCAACTACTTGGAAGCTTTGGCAGACACCAAGTATATTGTATGTGACAAAACCGGCACCCTGACCAAAGGGGTGTTTCAGGTGACCGGTGTGTACCCGGCGCCGGGGGTGGATAAAAAGGAGCTGCTGGGTCTGGCGGCCTATGCGGAGAGTGGATCGCATCACCCCATCAGTCAAAGCTTAAAAGATGCTTACGGTCAGCCTCTGAAAGGGGAGCGGGTCAGCGCCATTCAGGAGATCGCCGGTCACGGCGTGCAGGCGTTGGTGGACGGCCATCCGGTAGCTGTCGGTAACGCCAAGCTGATGGAAAAGATCGGCGCTGCCCTGCCCGGTGCGCGTACGGACGGCACAATCGTGTATGTAGCGGCAGATGGCAAGTATATCGGCTGCATTGTCATTTCTGATGTGGTGAAGCCCACCGCCAAGGCAGCGATGGCTGCGCTCAAGGAGAATGGCGTAAAAATGACCGTTATGCTCACCGGCGATGCCAAGGCGGCGGCAGATCGGGTGGCTGCGGAGATCGGTATGGATCGGGTGGAAAGCGAGCTGTTGCCCGGTGATAAGGTGGCGCAGGTGGAAAAGCTGCTGGCAGAGAAAGGCCCCAAGGAGAACCTGGCCTTTGTAGGCGACGGCATCAACGACGCGCCGGTGCTGTCCCGCGCGGATGTGGGGATCGCTATGGGCGCTCTCGGCTCGGACGCTGCCATTGAAGCGGCAGATGTGGTGCTGATGGATGATGATCCGTCTAAGATTGCGCTGGCCATGAAGATCTCGCGCCACACCTTGCAGATCGTATGGCAAAATATTGTGTTCGCCCTGGCAGTGAAGGCTGTTTGCCTGGTGCTGGGCGCTCTGGGTATTGCCGGTATGTGGCTGGCGATTTTTGCCGATGTGGGCGTGATGGTGCTGGCAGTGCTCAACGCCACTCGCGCACTGAAAATCAAATGATAATTGAAAAACAGCGGTTGCAGGCATAAACTTGCAACCGCTGTTTTGTTTTGTCCAGCAATGGCTGACAACCCCCGGTTCTACCGGGGGGAAAGGAAAGCT
>OGZW01004071.1_pt1 | contig 10431 bp, 7 predicted proteins | sample 1577001 | NCBI WGS metagenome assembly OGZW01 (sample SAMEA3541519, study PRJEB24748) | human gut metagenome | biome: human gut; feature: human-associated habitat; material: faeces | place: China | collected 2012
ACATTGTGTGGTTCAAGAAAATATCCTGTTAAAGATCCATTTGTTGAATTGTGCAAGGGTTCACTTAATACATTTCTTAATGCTATGACTTATCCAGACAAGACAGTATATCCAGTGGCAAGCTGTAATGATACTGACTTTAAGAATATTATGGATGTATATATGGATGCAGTGTTCTATCCTGCAATGTATGAAAAGCCAGAGATATTTATGCAGGAAGGCTGGCATTATGAACTTGATAATGCAGATGATGATATCAAGTATAATGGCGTTGTATTTAATGAGATGAAGGGGGCATTTTCATCACCAGATGACGTGCTTTCAAGATATACATTTGTATCATTATTCCCAGATACTGTATACAAGAATGAATCGGGCGGTGACCCTGAGGTTATACCTACACTTAAGTATGAAGATTTCCTTAAGTACCACGAGGAATATTATCACCCATCTAACAGCTATATATATATCTATGGCGATATGGACGTTAATGAAAGACTTGAATATCTTGACAGGGAATATCTATCAGACTTTGATGTATCAGATGTTGATATTCATGCCAATATAGAAAGACAGGCAGCATTTGACAAGCCTGTATATGAAACAAAGCCTTATGCCATAACAGAAGATGAGTCATTAGAGGATAATACTTATCTTTCATATAATGCAGTTATTGGAACTTCTGTTGATGCCAAGCTTTATCTTGCATTCCAGATACTTGATTATGCACTTGTTATGACACCGGGAGCACCTGTTAAGCAGGCACTTTTAGATGCAGGTATAAGCACTGATGTATATTCAAGTTATGAGACATCACTTTACCAGCCTGTATATTCAATAGTTGCCAAGAATTCTAATTCTAAGGAGCAGGACAGATTTGTATCAGTTATCAATGACACATTAGAAAAGCTTGTTAAGGACGGAATTAATGAAAGAACAATAGAAGCTGGAATTAATTATTACGAATTCAAATACAGAGAAGCAGATTATGGTCCATATCCAAAGGGACTTATGTATTATCTTACTATGATGGATAGCTGGTTATATGATGAAACAAAGCCATTTATCCATATAGAGGCGGGAGATACATTTGATGAGTTAAAGAAGAATGCCAGAAATGGATATTTTGAGAAGCTTATAAAAGAATATCTTCTTGATAACAATCACAAGTCAATTATAAGCCTTGTGCCTGAATATGGACTTGAGAAGGAAAAGGAACAGAAGGAAGCGGACAAGCTTGCAGAGTATAAGAGCACATTGACTAATGACGAATTAGAAGAGCTTGTTAAAAAGACAAAGGAGTTAAAGGAATATCAGGATACTCCATCAAGTCAGGAAGATCTTGAAAAGATACCAATTCTTGAGCTGTCAGACATTAAAAGAGAGCCTGCTAAGGATTATAATGATGTTAAGAGTGTTGATGGAATTAAGATAGTACACCATAATATATTTACTAATAAGATTGCATATATTAATATGTCATTTGACACTAAGTGTGTTCCAGATGAACTTATACCATATATGGGCTTGTTAGGCTCAACATTAAGTCTTATGGATACTAAGAATTATACTTATCCAGAGCTTACTAACGAGATTAATATTAACTGCGGTGGTCTTGCAACAGGAACAGCTCTATATAGCGATAAGGTTGATTTTAGTAAGAATACAATTGTATATGAGGTTAAGAGTAAGGCATTATATGAGAAAGTTCCATTTGTTCTTGGTATGATGGAAGAGATTATGTATAATACCAGATTTGATGACTATAAGAGATTAAAGGAGATAATTGCAAGAATTAAATCAAGACTAGAAGCTTCTCTTATGGGGCAGGGTCATTCAATTGCTATGTTAGAGTGCTGTGCACAGTTCTCAGAGTCGGCTTATTACTCAGATATATTAAGGGGTTACAAATATTATGAGTTCATTAAGAAGCTTGATGAAGAATTTGAGCAGAATAAGACACAGATAGTGGATAAGCTTAATAAGCTTGTTGGATATATATTCAATAAGGATAATGTTATAGTAAGCCTTACAGCAGACGATGAGGGTTATGACTGCTTTGTCAAGGCATTGTCAGCCAAGAGCTGTAATATCAAAGATGAACATTATAATACAGCAGTAAGAAGCTTTATACCGGTTAATGTAAAGACTGGATACACATCAGCATCACAGGTACAGTATGTTGCAAGATGTGGTAATTTCGTAAAAGACGGATATAAGTATACAGGAGCACTTAAAGTGTTAAAGGTTATATTCTCTTATGATTATCTCTGGATTAATGTAAGGGTTAAAGGTGGAGCTTACGGCTGCATGAGTGGTTCATCAAGAAATGGTGATTTCTATATGGTATCTTACAGGGATCCTAATCTTGAAAAGACTAACGATATATACGAGGGTGCGGCTGATTATATAAGGAATTTTAATGTCAGCAGAAGAGATATGGTTAAGTTCATAATAGGAACCATTGGAGAGATAGATGCACCTCTTACACCATCAGCTATTGGCAGCAGGTCATTTACACATTATATGTGCAATTGCACAGAAGATATGTTAAGAAAAGACAGGGAAGAAGTTCTTGATGCGACAGTTGAGAGTATAAGAGAACTTGCTCCACTTATAGAATCAGCAGTTGGGCAGAATTATTTATGCGTAGTAGGTAACCAGAAGCAGATTAATGAGGCAGCAGATTTGTTTGATGAAATAAAGCCTCTTATCGGATAAATGATATTGGATATATAAGGAGAATACGATGAATTTAGATGAAATGCTTAAAGCCAGTGGAATAAGCGGCGGTGCTGCTTCTGGCAACGACAATGTGAAATCGGGATTTGTAACATTTATTGGAAGACCTAATGTTGGCAAGTCTACACTTATGAATAATATTATAGGGCAGAAGATTGCGATAACATCTAATAAGCCACAGACAACAAGAAACAGGATACAGACAGTGTATACAGATGAGAGAGGACAGATTGTATTTGTTGATACGCCGGGTATCCATAAGGCTAAGAATAAGCTTGGTGAATATATGGTAGGAGCTGCTGAGAAGACTATTAATGAAGTTGATGTTGTGTGCTTTATAGTAGAACCAACAACGTATATCGGAGCAGGTGAGCAGCATATTATAGAGAAGTTAAAAAAGGTAAATGCACCTAAGATATTAGTAATCAACAAGGTTGATACAGTAAAGAAAGAGGAGATACTTCCTGTAATCGACTGCTACAATAAAGAGCTTGAATTTGATGAGATAATTCCAGTATCAGCAAGAAATGGCAGTAATGTTGATGACCTTGTAACAACAATATTCAAATATCTTACTTACGGACCTATGTTCTATGATGAAGATACTGTTACAGACCAGCCATTAAGACAGATTGTTGCAGAGCTTATAAGAGAGAAAGCACTTCATGCCCTCAATGAAGAAATTCCACACGGAATAGCTGTTGTTATAGATACATTTAAAGACAGAAAGTCATCTAAAGGCAAGATTACAGATATAGATGCAACAATAATATGTGAAAGAGATTCACATAAGGGTATTATCATCGGCAAGGGTGGTGAAATGCTTAAAAAGATAGGAACTAATGCCAGGTATGAGATAGAAAAGCAACTTGGCAACAAGGTTAATCTTAAACTCTGGGTGAAGGTTAAGAAGGAATGGAGAGACAGTGACATTCTTATAAAGAATTTTGGCTATGATAAGAAAGATAACAAGACACAGAATTAATCCGGAGGTGGCAGGGTGGCTGATGTAGTTTCTGTCACAGGATTTATATTGTCGAGTATGCCTGTTGGAGATTATGACAGACGTGTTGTCATACTCAGCAGGGAGCTTGGTAAGATAGCGGCATTTGCCAAAGGAGCAAGACGTCCTAACAGCCACCTTATAGGAGTTACAAGACCATTTATATTTGGAACATTCGAGGTGTACAGGGGCAGGGACTCTTACACAATACAGAAAGCCAATGTTACGAATTATTTTGAAGAGCTTGTAAGCGATCTTGATGGTGTGCTGTACGGATATTATTTTGCGGAGCTGGCAGAATATTATGGCAGGGAAAATCTTGATGCCGCAGATATGATTAATCTTTTATATGTTGCATTTAAGGCACTGGTTAATAAATCATTACCCAATGAACTTGTAAGATATATATATGAGATACGGCTGATAGCCGTTAATGGAGAGTGTCCAGATTTCTTTAGCTGTGCAGGCTGCGGAAGTGAGAAGGAGTTACAGTTATATTCATATAAGGAAAATGGAATGTACTGCGTGGAGTGTGCTGCCTCGTCGGGTGACGGAATAGTGCTTCAATCTTCAACCTTGTATACATTACAGTATATTATTACAGCACCACTTACAAAGCTGTTTAACTTCGTTGTAAAAGCTGATGTGCTAAATGAACTTAAAAAGGTGGTGAATAGAATAGAATTTATCACATTTGATAAACATTTCAAATCCAAAGAAATGCTTGATATTGGTTAAGAGTATATAGGTTTTAAGAAGATATTAATTTTAATAATATATTGGTTAAGATATTACTGATTAAAGTTAAATATATGATAGGAAGGAAGATTTATGAGTCACAATAACCAGAAAAAGATAGCAGCTATTAATGATTACTCAGGTTTTGGAAGATGTTCTATAGCTGTAGAGCTTCCGATTATATCAGCTCTTAAAGTGCAGTGTTGCCCACTGCCAACATCAATATTGTCTAATCATACAGGTTTTGAAAGCTTTTATTTTGAAGACTTTACAGAAAGTATGCCGGCTTATATAAAGGAGTGGGAGAAGCTTAATCTTAAATTCGATGGAATATGTACAGGTTTTCTAGGTTCGCATAAACAGATTGAGATAGTCAGATATTTCTTTGACATATTTAAGACACCTGATAATATAGTTGTTGTTGACCCTGTTATGGGTGATTACGGTAATCTGTATGCTACATATACTAAAGAAACCTGCGAAGAGATGAAAAAGCTTGTAAGTTATGCCAATATTCTTACACCTAATCTTACAGAAGCCTGTATATTAACAGGCAGGGAATATAATGCAGAGTACGGTAATGAAGAGCTTGAGATAATCGCTAAGCAGTTATCAGATATGGGACCTTCAAAGATAGTTATAACAGGAATTGTCAGAGGTGCATATATTGCTAACTATTGTTATGAGGACGGCTGTGGCGGATATGAGATTAAGACAACTAAGGTTGGAACACAGAGGTCTGGAACCGGTGATATATTTACGGCGATAATTGCAGCAGATGCAGTTAATAAAGTTAATTTCCACGAATCAGTAAGAAAGGCTTCACAGTTCATAAAGAAATGCATAATGAAATCAATAGAATTAGAGATACCAGTTACTGACGGAGTGTGCTTTGAGGAGCTGCTTACAACATTAAGATGATTAATGGATAAGATATTAAAATATTTTGATATTTAAGACGTCTGATAATAATGAGAGATAATTAGAAGAATGTTAATGTTAGATGATTTAATAAAAGAAAGAGAGAACAATTATGGAGATATTATATAAAGTACATAATAATCTTTATGTTAATATGACTAATAAATGTCCATTTGCCTGTACATTTTGTCTTAGACAGACTATGGATAGAATTGGCGAGTCGGACAGATTATGGCTTGAAAGAGAACCTCTTGTAAGTGAAGTTATAGATGAATTTGCCAAATGGAATCTTGATGATTTTGGTGAAGTAGTATTCTGTGGTTTTGGCGAGCCTACAGAAAGCTGGGATAAGGTAAGAGAGGTAGCAGCATTTATTAAAAAGACTTACAATAATAAGCCAATCAGAATCAATACTAATGGAGCAGGCAACCTTATCAATGAAAGAGATATAACAAAAGAAATGGCAGGACTTATAGATACTGTATCAATAAGTCTTAACAATCCTGATAAGGATGAGTATAACAAGCTTGTAAGAAGCAGGTTTGGTGATAAGACATTTGATGAGATGATAGATTTTGCGAAGAAATGCGTAGCAAATGGACTTAATGTTGTTATGACAACGGTTGACACAACTATATCACACGAGGAAGAAGCTCAGTGCCGGATAATATGCGATAAGATAGGTGCTTCTTATAGAATACGTCCATGGGAGTCATAATTACACGATATTCACAGTTGAAATTATACAAGGAATGTTATAGAATTAAAAAGATTATTGTGAAGATGCGAAAGATTATGGTGTATATGTGTTATGTACATTATCACCTTATCAATAGATGGCATCTGTATCTTTAGGAGGATTATTGATATGGAAAAGACAATGGAAAAGATAGTAGCTTTAGCAAAGGCAAGAGGATTCGTGTATCCGGGTTCAGAAATCTATGGTGGACTTGCTAATACATGGGATTACGGTAACCTTGGTGTTGAGCTTAAGAATAACGTTAAGAAGGCCTGGTGGCAGAAGTTCATACAGGAAAGCCCATACAATGTAGGTGTTGACTGTGCAATACTTATGAATCCACAGACTTGGGTTGCTTCAGGACATCTTGGCGGTTTCTCTGATCCTCTTATGGATTGTAAAGACTGCCACGAAAGATTCAGAGCTGATAAGCTTATTGAAGACTGGGCAGATGAGAATAACTATGAGATAGAAGGTTCAGTTGATGCATGGTCACAGGAACAGATGAAGAACTTTATTGATGAGAAGAATATATGCTGCCCAACTTGTGGCAAGCACAACTTTACAGATATAAGACAGTTCAACCTTATGTTCAAGACATTCCAGGGTGTAACTGAAGATGCTAAGAATACAGTGTATTTAAGACCAGAAACAGCTCAGGGTATATTCGTTAACTTTAAGAATGTACAGAGAACATCGAGAAAGAAAGTGCCATTTGGTATTGGACAGATCGGTAAGTCATTCCGTAACGAGATTACACCTGGTAACTTTACATTCAGAACAAGAGAATTCGAGCAGATGGAATTAGAGTTCTTCTGCAAGCCGGGAACAGACCTTGAATGGTTCAATTACTGGAGACAGTATTGCATAGACTGGCTTAAGGCACTTGGAATTAAAGATGATGAGATGAGAGCAAGAGATCATTCACCAGAAGAACTCTGCTTCTATTCAAAGGGAACAACAGATATTGAGTTCTTATTCCCATTTGGCTGGGGTGAATTATGGGGTATTGCAGACAGAACAGATTATGACCTTACACAGCACCAGACAGTATCTGGCGAGGATATGTCATACTTTGATGATGAAGCTAAGGAAAAGTATATTCCATATGTTATCGAGCCATCACTTGGTGCGGACAGAGTGACACTTGCATTCCTCTGTGCAGCTTATGATGAGGAAGAACTTGAAGGAGGAGATGTAAGAACAGTTCTTCATTTCCATCCAGCATTAGCACCAGTCAAGGTTGGTATTCTTCCACTTTCTAAGAAGCTTAACGAAGGTGCAGAGAAGGTATATGCAGAGCTTTCTAAGTATTACAACTGTGAATTTGATGACAGAGGTAATATTGGTAAGAGATACAGAAGACAGGATGAGATTGGTACTCCATTCTGCATAACATATGACTTTGAGTCAGAAGAAGATAATGCTGTAACAGTAAGAGATAGAGATACTATGCAGCAGGAAAGAGTTAAGATTTCTGATCTTAAGGCATATTTTGAAGACAAGTTTACATTTTAATATAGGTATTAATTTATGAAATGTGTTAAATGTGGAACAGAATATGAGGGCAATGAGTGTCCCAGATGTAATGGACCTGTAATTAAGATTAACAGCAGTGATTATATGGCTAGACGTAAAGCATATGAAGAAAGCCTGGCAAGAAAAGAGATACAGAAGGTCTTAGACAGTGCAGAAGAAGCTTGCAATGTTTTGTCTGGTGAATCAGAACAATCTGATAAAGATGGCAAGACAATACAGCAGGGAAAGCGTGCAAAGAAGCGTTCGAATAAGGTAAAGAATTATGATGAAGGTGTCTTTGATATAACTAAAGTTGATTTTAATGATGTGGCTGATAAGTTAAAGGCTGGAAGTGAAAAGCTTGCCAGTAAAGCTAAAGGAAAAGCCCAGCAGGAAAAGGCTAAGACCAGAAAAAATAATAATGCTAAGACGGATAATAATGTTAAGGCAGATAATAATATTAAGATGGATAGCAGGATAAGACCACAGACAAAACATTCATATAAGAAAGCAGGAGTAGCTGTCGCCATAGTTATAGTGGCGATAGCTGCTATTTCATTAATTATGGCTGTTTTGTTAAGGAAGAATTCATATATATATATGAGTGATGGAAGCCGCATATATGATGTATCTTCACTTGAAAGCCAGTATATATGTGATGTTAAGGATGCATTATTTGGTCTTGATGAAGTTACATTTTATACACCGGAATGGCCGGAAAATATATCTAAGGACAGTGTGATTTCAAGTGCAGCAAGTCCGGATGGAAAGTATTATGCGGCAGATGTGTATAATGATGAAGATAAGTTATATTCGTTATATGTATGGTCACAGGATGGAAGTGTAGAAGTTGCAAATAATATATATGCACACGAGATATATTATATTTCAGATAAAGGCACAATTATTTACAAAGAAACAGAAACTATCAATGACACAGGAAAGACGGGTGGACTTAAGCTGTCTATGGCAGAGATTACCAATGATAAAAGTTCAGGAAGTCTTATAGGAAAGACTGATACAATAGAAGCCAGTCTTACGCAGGCATATGTATACAGTGACAGCGATACAATTATAATACTTGATAGTGATAACAGATTATATCAGTATAATTATAGCAATAAGAAGCAGACATATGTGGCAGATAATGTGGATAATATATATCCATTAAGTGATACAGATGGCGTGTATACTAAAGGTGCAGGACATCTGAATACATCTGACAAGGCTGATGAATATATATATAATTCACATTGAGTCCGTCGCAATTCCCTGAACTACTCGATCATAAAGGTGAAAACCTGATCGTTACAGATGGTACGACTTTACTGGGGGCGGATGATAAAGCAGGTATTGCTGAAATAGTTTCTGCTATCGCATATTTGAAAGAACACCCGGAAATCAAACACGGCAAGATCCGTATCGGATTTAATCCTGACGAAGAGATTGGAGAAGGAGCGCATAAGTTTGATGTGGAAAAGTTCGGTTGCCAGTGGGCTTATACCATGGATGGCGGTGAAGTGGGCGAGCTGGAGTTTGAAAATTTCAATGCGGCCGCTGCTAAAATAACTTTTAAGGGACGGAATGTACATCCGGGATACGCCCGCCATAAAATGATCAACTCCATCCGTTTGGCAAATCAATTTATATCGATGCTCCCGCGTCATGAAACGCCCGAACACACCGAAGGCTATGAAGGCTTCTATCATCTGGTCGGCATCCAAGGCACTGTAGAGCAAACTACCATTTCATATATAATCCGCGATCATGATCGTGCCCGTTTCGAAAGCCGTAAACGTGAGATGGCTCATCTGGTAAGAAAAGTAAATGCAGAATATAGCGAAGACGTTGCCACTCTCGAGTTGCGCGACCAATACTATAACATGCGTGAACAGATTGAGCCGGTAATGCATATCATCGATACTGCTTTTGCGGCTATGGAGGCTGTGGGAGTGAAACCGAATGTGAAACCTATTCGTGGCGGTACGGACGGTGCGCAACTTTCTTTTAAAGGCCTTCCATGTCCTAATATCTTTGCCGGTGGACTAAACTTCCACGGACGTTATGAATTTGTTCCTATCGAGAATATGGAAAAGGCAATGAAAGTTATCGTAAAGATCGTTGAATTGGTTGCAGAGAAAGCTTAATATTTAATTTTCAACTTTTAATATTTAATTTATGAAGACCACTCCGTTTACCGACAAACATATTGCACTGGGTGCTAAAATGCACGAGTTTGCCGGTTATAACATGCCGATTGAATATACCGGCATTATTGAAGAACATCTCACCGTTTGTAATGCTGTAGGTGTATTTGATGTATCCCACATGGGTGAATTCTGGGTAAAAGGGCCTAATGCCTTGGCTTTTCTCCAGAAAGTAACTTCTAACAATGTGGCTGCCCTTGAACCGGGTAAAGTACAGTACACCTGTTTCCCTAATGAAAAAGGGGGTATTGTAGATGACTTGTTAGTGTATCAATTTGAGCCTGAAAAATATCTTTTAGTTGTCAATGCTGCCAATATCGAAAAAGATTGGAATTGGTGCGTTTCTCACAATACGGAAGGTGCTGAACTGGAAAATTCTTCGGACCGGATGGCTCAGTTGGCTGTCCAAGGGCCTAAAGGGATTCTTGCTTTACAGAAGTTGACGGATATCAATCTTTCCGATATACCTTATTATACTTTTAAGGTTGGTGAGTTTGCCGGAGAAAAGAATGTGATAATCTCTAATACAGGTTATACGGGTGCCGGAGGTTTTGAACTTTATT
>OGZW01004072.1_pt1 | contig 10431 bp, 8 predicted proteins | sample 1577001 | NCBI WGS metagenome assembly OGZW01 (sample SAMEA3541519, study PRJEB24748) | human gut metagenome | biome: human gut; feature: human-associated habitat; material: faeces | place: China | collected 2012
AGGACGACAAGGGCTATCCCTTCGTGCGTCTGGACGTGACGCAGCCGTACCCGACGTTCTCGCTCGTCAATCATACGGAGAAGGACGGCGCGAAGTACTTCGGCCCCTACGGCGGCCGGAGCATGACGGCCGAGATCATCGACACTGTATGCAAGACGCTGCGCCTGCCGACGTGCACGCGCCGCTTTCCGCGCGACATCGGCCGCGCCCGCCCGTGCCTGAATTACCACATGGGCACCTGCGCGGGCTACTGCCTGAAGGACGTCACGCGCGCGGAGTACCTCAAGGCCATCCGCGAGGCCGAGATGATCCTCGACGGCCGCACGGCGGAGCTCACGGCCGAACTGACCGAGCAGATGCAGGCCGCGGCCGAGGCGCTGCGGTTTGAATATGCGGCGTCGCTGCGCGACCGGCTGCGCGCCATCGAGGGGCTGAAAAACCACCAGCGCGTCATCGCCACGGCCTACTCCGACACGGATGCCGTCGGCTTTCAGCGCGGGGCCAAGTGCTGCTTTACCGTGCTGCACTTTACGGACGGCAACCTCACCGGCAAGGACAAGTCGTTTCTCGACGAGCCGATGGAGCCGGACGGCGAGGCGCTTGCCGCGCTCGTGCAGCAGTATTATGAGGGGCGCGGCGCCTATCCGCGGCAGGTGCTGCTGCCGTGCGCGCTCGAGGGGCAGGAAGCGCTCGAGCGTCTGCTCACCGAGGCGGCGGGGCACAAGGTCGCGCTCGCCGTGCCGCAGCGCGGCGACAAGTGCCGCCTGACGGAGATGGCAGCCAAAAACGCGCGCGAGGAGATCCTCATCGCAACGACCAAGGCGCAGCGCAGCCTCAAAACGCTCGAATGGCTTCAGCGTGCGCTGGAGCTCGACGCACCGCCCGAGCGCATCGAGGCATTTGACATCTCGAACCTCGGCGATACCGGCATCGTTGCCGGTATGACCGTGTTTCAGCACGGCCGGCCGCGCAAGTCGGACTACCGGAAGTTCCGCATCCGCACGACGGACGGGCAGAACGACTACGGCGCCATGCACGAGGCGGTCACGCGCCGCTTTCAGCACTATGTGGACGGCGATCCGGGCTTTTGCCCGCTGCCGGATCTGCTGCTCATCGACGGCGGCGCGGAGCACGCGACGGTCGCACAGACGGTGCTCGACGGCTTCGGCCTGACCGTGCCGGTGTTCGGCATGGTCAAGGACGACCGCCACCGCACGCGCGCGCTTGTCACGGCCGAAGGCCGTGAGATCGACCTGCACGCCGCGCCGAACGTTTTTGCTCTGATCGGACAGATCCAGGAGGAGACGCACCGCTTCGCCATCACCTTCCACCACGAGAGCCATTCGAGGTCCTCGACCCGCTCGGCGCTCGACGGCATCCCCGGCATCGGCAAGGTGCGCGCACAGGCGCTCCTTAAGACCTTCAGGAGCGTGAAGGCCATCCGCGAGGCGGACCTCGCCGCGCTGGAGCGTGTGCTGCCGAAAGACGCTGCCGCATCCGTTTACCTTCATTTTCGCGGCGAAGCGGAGGAGAAAACGCCCTGAGCGGCGCCTATCCTACAACGGGCGGGGTGACGGAAAAGGCGAAAAGATGGCCTGAATTTTGTGCGATTTATCAACAAAATTCGAAAAATGAAGTTGACATAATGGATTTTCAATAAATGAATTTTCGAAAGGTAAAACTTGCATATTTTGTCATCCCGGCAAGCGAGTCTGACCGAAAAAGCCCCCCTGCGCCCTTTACGGGCGCAGGGGGCCTTCCGCTTTTTCCGCGAGGGAGAGGGGAAACACGCGGTGGGTGGAGAAAAGCCAGTGTTTGCAGGGCTTTTCCCCCGTTTCACCCTCCCGCGGGGCGCGCCGGGACACACGTGGCCTGCCAGCACAAAATTTTCCCGCTGCCAAGGGGAGACGACGGCACGCCGAGACGCGCCGCCGCTGCGGTGCGGGAGCGTTGGCTGCGCGGGGAGGGGCGGTGACGAAGGTTTACATAATTAACGAAAATTTGCAATTTGAGTTATTGTACGGAAACTTTTTTGACATAAAAACGGTGATAACTTAGAAAAAATACGAATAAACAGAACTTTTGCGGAACGAACGGCGGAAACTTGACAAATCTTTTTTCGCGCGGTATACTGCCAGCAAGTTTTGGAAAAGTTACAATTTGTAATCTTTTCCGGGACGCAGCGCTTTCCCCGGTGCGCGAAGCTGCGGCGGCTCACGCCGCGAAAAAAGGAGTATCCAATGCAGAAGTTTTTGAAAGAGATGTTCACGGCCCCGCGATGCAGAAGAGCGATGTTTCTGGTGCTTTTCGCGGCGGTGATGCTGCTGAACAGTTCCCCCGAGCTGCGGGCCGACGCGCTGTACCTCATCGCCGACGGCGATACGGTCAGTGTGCTGGACGGCACGGCGGCGATCCCGCAGGAGCGCGTCATCGTCACCGGCGCGCAGAGCAGTGACGCGGAGGTCACGCTCCCTGCCGGCGGAAAGGTGACCGTGACGCACGGCGAGGATGTCGAGTACGCTACCACGCGCAGCGGCGAGAGCGTCAGTGCGCTGCTGCGCCGCCTGCAGATCACGATCAGCCCGCTCGAGATGGTACTGGTCGACGTGTCGGACGAGGCGGTGCAGATCACCGTCGGCTCCGACTTCACCTACTATGAGACGGTCACCGAGGCGTCCGAGCACGCTGTGCTGACGAGCACGTCCTACCGCGTCCCCAAGGGCGAGACGAAGGTCGTGCAGCAGGGTGTCGACGGTACGCACGACGTTGTTTACGAGGTCGTGTACGCCGACGGTCAGTTCGTCTCCCGCCAGGCGGTGGAGGAGAAGAACGATACCTCCGTTGCAGAGATCAGCTATGTCGGCACGCTGGTCGATCAAGCGAGCAGCGGCGACACGGTCAAGTCCGTTGTCACCGAAAAGGACGGCAGCGGCTATCTTCTGATGAAGTCCGGCGATTCCGTGCACTTCACAGGCTCGATGAAGGTCACCTGCACAGCCTACACCGCAGGCTACGGCGGCGTGGGCACCAGAACGGCCACGGGCACGACGGTCCATGTCGGCACCGTTGCGGTGGATAAGAGCGTCATCTCTCTCGGTACCGAGATGTTCATCGTCGGCTCGTCGGGCTACACCTACGGCAACGCCGTGGCCGAGGATACCGGCGTGCGCGGCGCGGCGATCGACCTCTATATGAACTCCTATCAGGAGTGCAAGCAGTTCGGCCGCCAGAAGAATTCCACGGTCTACTTCCTCGACTGAGGGGCAAAAGAAACAAAAAAAGACGTCCGAAGTCTCTTCGGACGTCTTTTGCTTTGCGTGCCCTCAGAACAGCAGCTCGTAGCCCATTTTGATGAAGAGAAGGCCCAGCACGACGAAGATCATGCCGCGCACGCGCTTGCTGCCACCCTTCATGGCGTAGCGCGCGCCGCAGTAGGCGCCCAGCATATTGCAGGCCGCCGCGGGGAGCGCCAGCAGCCACCAGACCTTGCCGCTGAAGATGAACAGCACCGCCGAGGCGACGTTGGAGCAGAGGTTTGCGATCTTCGCGCAGCCCGACGCCGTGAGGAGGTCCATCGAAAGTGCCATCGTAAACGCCATGATCATAAACGTGCCCGTGCCCGGGCCGATGAGTCCGTCATAGCAGCCAAGACCCAAACCGATGAGCGCGGCGCGCGTCAGCTCCTGCTGCGGCGTGTACTCGCGCGCGGGTGCGTCATTTTCCTTGCCGAAGTCCTTTTTGAGCATCAGCAGGATCGCCGCGCAGGGCAGTGCGACGAGCATCATGATCTTCAGAATGTCCTCGTTGATGAGCAGAGCGATCTTTGTGCCGATGGCCGCGCCGAGCAGCGCGCCGATCCCCGAGACGACGGCGGGACGCAGCAGGACCTTGCCGCCGCGAAAGTATTTGAACGAGGCGAGCGCCGTGCCGGTGCCGTTGACGACCTTGTTTGTCCCCATTGCAAGATGCGCGGGGATACCGGCCATCAGATAGGCGGGAAGCGTGATAAGTCCGCCGCCGCCGGCGACGGAGTCGACAAAGCCGCCAAGAAAGATGAGCGGCAGAACAACGATCAGAATTTGCGGTGTGAGCTCCATGAAAGTCTCCCTCTTTTCCTGAGATTTCTGCATTTTATCACACGGGAAAAATTTTTACTACTCTTTTGCGCAAAATATGGTAGAATCATTTTACAATTTTTTACGCCCAGCGCGCAGAAAGGAACCACGCTATGGAACGCAATGACAAGGCTGCCATCGAGGCGCTCTTAAAGCGCCACGGTTTTCATTTTTCAAAGTCCATGGGGCAGAATTTTTTGATCGACCCCGCCATCCCCTATGAGATCGCCGAGAGCTCGCGCGCAAACGAGCAGAACGGCGTGCTCGAGATCGGCCCCGGCATCGGCGCACTGAGCCACGAGCTCTGCGAGCGCGCGGGCAAGGTGGTGGCCGTGGAGCTTGACAAGACGCTGCTGCCGATCCTGGACGAGACCATGGCGCGCTACGATAACTTCGAGGTCGTGTCCGCCGATATTTTGAAAACCGATATCCCTGCGCTTGTGCGTGAAAAATTCGCAGGCCTCACACCCATCGTGTGCGCGAACCTGCCCTATAACATCACGACGCCCGCCATCACCGCGCTCATCGAGTCGAAATGCTTTGAGAGCATCACGGTGCTGGTGCAGAAGGAGGTCGCCGAGCGCCTCTGCGCCGCGCCGGGCACGAGCGCCTACGGCGCGTTCTCCGTCTTCATGCAATACTACACGGAGCCGGAATACCTTTTCGCTGTGCCGCGCGAGTGCTTTGAGCCGCAGCCGAAGGTCACGTCCGCCGTGCTGCGCGCCGTCGTGCGCAGGGAGCCGCCGGTGGAGGTTTCGGATGAAAAGTTCTTCTTCCGCGTGGTGTACGCCGCGTTTGCCCTGCGGCGCAAAACGCTCGTCAACAGCCTGATGACGGCGTTTGGCAGCCAGCTCACAAAAGAGCAGGTCACGCAGGCGGTCACGTCCTGCGGTTTAGAGGCCAACATCCGCGGCGAGCGGCTGGGACTTGCGGAATTTGCCGTGCTGTCCGCTGCCATCGCATCCATGCTGTAAAGAACTAAAAAAAACGCCCGCACGGTTGTGCGGGCGTTTTTACTATGCTGCGGGTGCATCGGAGGACTTGTCCCGGACCACGCCGAACTGAAAGAGGTAGTCGCGCCACATCGGATAATAGGGGGCCTTGACGTGCACGCCGTCGCCGGAGTATTCCGGCGTCAGCGCGCCGGTATCGTCGTCAAAGACGGGGTTGCAGTCGATATAGAAGACCGTCTCGTTGTCGGCAAATTTCTGTATCTCCGCGTTGCGCGCGTCGATGGTCGAGTTTTTGAAGAACGTCGTGTCCGACTTTTCCTGCGTCGTGTGGAAGATGGCTTGCAGGAAGATGATGGCGTCGGGCTGCAACTCGCGTATCTCATCGAGCAGCACCTTGTACTGCGCGGCCCAGCTTTCCGCCGTGCCGGTGCCGAGCTCGTTGATGCCGAGCATCAGGTAGATCTTGCCGTAGTGCTTGCCGGAAAGCGCCTGAGACAGCGTCTGCTTGCCGGGGAACTCCGCCTTTTCCACCGCCGACCAGACGGTCAGCCCGTTGTGGCAGAGGTAGTCGGCGTTGGGAAGGCCCGCGTAGTCCTTGAAGCCGTCGGTGTGCGAGTCGCCGATGAAGAGCGCATCGTCAAAGTAGCTCGCGTCCACCGTGGTGAAGGGGGAGGCGGGCTCCTCCGGTTCGGGCTCGGGTTCCGGTTTCGGTTCAGGGTCCGGAAGCGGCTCGGGGTCGGGGACGGGGACGGGCTCCGGCTCGGGTGCCTTGGGCTCGCTCCACGGGTACACGCCGTCGGCAGCCGCAAGCGCCACCGCCGCGACGGGCGGCGTTTTCTTGTCGAGCTTTGATAGATAGCTGCCGTACACGCCCGTGGGGTCAATCAGCGGGTAGACATTGAGCGCGACCGCGCTCAGCAGGCACAGCGGCAGCAGAAGGGAAGGGATTCGGGAGGACATGAATGATCTCCTTAAAAACGAGAATAGAGGAAGGCATTGCCCGTCGATGTGGCGATGAAGTACACGCACGCCCAGAAGAGGGCAAAGAGCGGCAGGTCGATGAGCAGCGTGCCGCGGTGCTTTTCATAAAAGCGGCGGGGCTGCGGCAGGCAGAAGAGCACGGATAACAGCAGCAGCCACCAGTAGGACGAGAGCAGCTTGAGCGCATCCTGCGCAGACACGGCGCTGTGCGTGCCGAAAAACGGAAACAGGCGGGAAAAATACGCGACGATGTCGGAAAGCTTTGTGATGCGGAAGACGACCCAGGTCTGCGGGATGACGAAGAGCAGGTAGAGGTGCGAGAGAAATTTGTGCTCTTTGAGAAAGCCGCCGATGCAGAATTTTTCAAGCAGGATGAAGGCGAGCAGCATCACACCCCAGAGGACAAAGTTCCAGCTTGCCCCGTGCCAGAGACCGGTGAAGACCCACACGACCGTCAGCGCGAGCACCGTGCGCGCCTTTCCGCGGCGGCTGCCGCCGAGGGGAATGTAGAGATAGTCGCGGAACCAAGTGCCGAGCGTGATGTGCCAGCGGCGGTAGAACTCGCTCACCGAGCGGGCGGTGTAGGGGAGGTCAAAGTTGCGCGGCACGCGCAGCCCCAGCATCTGCCCAAGCCCCATCGCCATGAGGGAATACCCGGAAAAGTCAAAGTAGAGCTGCAAACTGTAGCTCACCGCGCCCAGCCACGCGAGCGGCGTGGAAAGATAGCCATACCCGATGCGCTCGAGCGACGCCCACAGCGGCGCGAGCTGGTCGGCCAGCAGGACCTTGAAGCACAGACCGACGGCGAAGCACTCAAAGCCGAGAAAGACGTCCTCACGCGCGATCGTGCGTGATTTCAGGGCACCGCGCCACTCGTCATAGCGCAGGATGGGACCCATCGTGAGCTGCGGGAAGGCAAGGACAAAGGCGCTGAAGTCGACGAAGCTTTTCTCCGCCGGCCTGCCGCGGGATACGTCGATGAGATAGCCCGCGCTCTGAAAGAGGTAGAAGCTCACGCCGAGCGGCAGGGCAAGATGGACAAGGGAAAAGGTCTGCCCCGTCAGTTTGCCCAGATTTTCCAGTAAAAATGCGGCGTACTTGAAGTAGACCAGTCCGAAAAGGTCAACGCACAGACCGAGCAGCAGCAGTGCTTTGCGCGTGCGGACAGATTTTCCGTCCATCGCGCGAGCGAGAAAATAGTGGAAGAGAACGGACGCACCCAAAAGAAGCGCATCGCGCGTGCCCGCGCCGAGAAAGTAGAACGCAGCGCTGCCGAGCACGAGCACGGTATTTTTGAAGCGGAAGGGAACAAGATAATAAACCGCGAAAAAGAGCGGCAGGAAGTAAAAAAGAAACGTAAGGTCAGAAAAACTCACGGGAAAGCTCCTGTCAAAGATAGTCGGTCAAGCCGTATTTTATGCGCAATGCTCATGCGCTGCAATGGAAAAAACCGGGAATTCGGAAAGAAACCGCCGGGTAAACCAAAATGGGAGATTTCGGTTTACATACGGCGGCAAGCGTGCTACAATCCTAAGACGGCAGCGACGGAACGCGAATTTTGACGTTAAGCCAATCGTAAGCGATAAGCCGCCGCCTGTCAACTTCAAAAGGGTAACATTTCGGTTACATTTTGTAACGGCGGAGGACGCTATGGGAAAAGAAACGGTTTTGGCATTGCTGCTGCGCGAAAAGGGACGCTTTGTTTCGGGCGAGTCCATCAGCGCCTCGCTCGGCATCACCCGCGCGGCGATCTGGAAGAGCATCTCCGCCCTGCGTGCGCAGGGGTATGAGATCGAGGCTGTGCCGGGACGGGGCTACTGCCTGAAAGCACTGCCCGACGCGCTGACCGAGCAGACCGTGCGCAGCTATCTGGGCGCGGTGCAGACGGTCGGAAAGCGCATCGACTGCTTTGACTCCATCGACTCGACAAACGCCTACTTAAAGCGCATCGCGCTCGACGGCGCACCGGACGGCACCGTCGCTGTCGCGGCGGAGCAGACGAGCGGGCGCGGCCGCCGCGGACGCAGCTTCCAGAGCGCGGCGGGTAAAGGCGTTTACCTGTCGATCCTGCTGCGGCCGCAGCTCACGCCGCAGCAGCTCATGCCGCTCACGGGCCTGATCGCCGTGGCGATGAGCCGTGCGGTCGACCGCGTGGCGGGCACGCACTCGCAGATCAAGTGGACGAACGATCTCATCTTAAACGGCAGAAAGCTCTGCGGTATCCTGACCGAACTGAGCGTGGAGGGCGAGACCGGCGAGCTCCAGTATGTCGTGGCGGGCATCGGCTTCAACGTCAGCCAGCGCGAGGAGGATTTCGACGGCGAGGTCGCAAAGATCGCAACGTCCATCCTGCGCGAAACGGGCAAGCTCGTCTCCCGCGCGGAGCTGGCCGCGGCGATGATCGAGGAGCTCGACGCGCTCTATACCGCGCTCAAGACCGGCGATACGAGCGGATATCTGGACGAATACCGCCGCCGCTGCGTGACCATCGGGCGCGAGGTGCAGCTTCTCTGGCAGGATACGAAGGAAAAGGTCACGGCGCTCGATGTGGATGAGGAATTCGGACTCATCGTCCGCCGCGAGAACGGGACGGTCGAGACCGTCCGCACGGGCGAGGTGTCCGTGCGCGGCCTTTACGGTTATGTAGAATAGGGGAATCGCTTTGAAATTGCTATGGGAACTGTTTTTCACCTTTGCCAAGGTCGGTGTGATGACCTTTGGCGGAGGATATGCCATGCTGCCGATCTTGCAGCGCGAGGTCGTTGAGAACAAGGGCTGGGCGACCGAGGAAGAGCTGGCCGACTGGTTTGCCATCGGCCAGTGCACGCCGGGCGTCATCGCAGTCAACACCGCGACCTTTGCAGGCCGCAAGGTCAAGGGCAATGCCGGCGGCATCGTCGCAACGCTCGGCGTCGTTTTTCCGAGCATCGTCATCATCTCGCTGCTTGCGGGCGTGATTACGACCTTTGCCGATGTCGCATGGGTCAAGAATGCCTTTGCGGGCATCCGCGTGTGCGTGTGCGTGCTGATCTTCAACGCTGTTTTGAAGCTGTGGAAAAAGTCTGTTGTCGACAAGGCGACGCTCGTGCTTTATATTCTCATTCTGGCGGCTTCGCTGTTTTTCGACTGGTCGCCGGTCGTCTTTGTGGTGTTCGCGGCGCTCAGCGGCATTATCCTGCAGGTGTATCTCAAGAAGGGCGGTGAGCAGAAATGATGACTTACCTTCAGCTCTTCTGGGAGTTTTTCAAAACCGGCCTTTTTGCTGTCGGCGGCGGTATGGCCACGCTCCCGTTCCTCTACGACATGGCCGATAAGACAGGCTGGTTTACCCGCGCGCAGCTTGCGGATATGATCGCGGTGTCTGAATCCACCCCCGGTCCCATCGGCGTCAACATGGCGACCTATGTGGGTTATCTGACAAAGGGTGTGCCTGGCGCCATTACAGCAACGATCGGCCTTGTCGCGCCGAGCATCATCATTATTTTGATCGTCGCGGCCTTTTTGGAGGCCTTCCGCAGCAGCAAGTATGTCGGCGGCGCGTTTTACGGTCTGCGCCCCGCGTCCACCGCGCTCATCACCGCGGCAGGCCTCGTCGTGGTGAAGGAGACGTTCATGGTGTCCGGCGGCTTTTTCTGGCAGGGACTGATCCTCGCTGCCGTGATCCTCGTCCTGACGAATTTTGTCAAAAAGACGAAGGGCTGGCATCCGATCGTGTTCATCGGGCTTTCTGCGCTTGTGGGCGTTGTGTTCCGGTTTGCGGGCGTATAAGAAGATCAAAAACGGGAGCAGCTTTCAGCTGCTCCCGTTTTTCCTGATTCAATCTGTGGCGGCGATGTGGCTGGCGATGCGCTGCATGATCATGTCGAGCGCGACCAAGTTGTGCCCGCCCTCGAGCACGATGATGTCGGCGTATTTGCGGCTGGGCTCGACGAACTGCTCGTGCATGGGCTTGACGGTCGTTAAGTACTGCGTGATGACGCTCTCGAGCGTGCGGCCGCGGTCGCGCACATCGCGCAGCGCACGGCGCAGGATGCGCACGTCGGCGTCGGTCTCGACGAAGATCTTGATATCGAGCATTTCGCGCAGGCGCGGATCCTGGAAGATAAGGATGCCCTCGACGATGACGACCTTGCTCGGCTGAATGAGCTCGGTCTCCTCCGTGCGCTGGTGGTCTGCGTAGGAATAGACGGGGCAGCGGATGGCCTTGCCCGCCTTGAGTTCCTTGAGCTGCTCGACCATGAGGTCGGTCTCAAAGGCGTCGGGATGGTCGTAGTTCTGCTTGCAGCGCTCTTCAAAGGGCCTGTCCTGATATTTATAATAGCTGTCGTGATGGACGACGCTGATATCGTCGCCGAAGTGCTGCTTTAAGTGCTCGGTGAGCG